>Ga0209515_10009381_pt1 | contig 11146 bp, 7 predicted proteins | sample Subgroupgradi54m_FD_187454 | JGI IMG/M metagenome (GOLD analysis project Ga0209515, IMG submission 187454) | Subsurface groundwater microbial communities from S. Glens Falls, New York, USA - GMW60B uncontaminated upgradient, 5.4 m (SPAdes)... ...
CGTTCTCGAGATCGCGCAGCTTGAGGATTTCCTCGTCGATCGTCGTCGCGGTGATCGGATCCAGTCCGGTCGTCGCCTCGTCGTACAGCAGCGTCGGCGGCTTGAACGCCATCGCGCGGGCGATGGCAACCCGGCGGCGCTGTCCGCCCGACAGTTCGGACGGCATCTTGTCGATGTGCTCGCTGAGCCGGACGAACCCGAGTACTTCCTCGACGCGCCGCCGAACGTCGTTGAGCGGCATCTCGGTCTCCTCGTACAGTTTGTAACCGACGTTCTCCGCGACGGTGAGCGAATCAAACAGCGCGCCTTCCTGGAACACCATTCCCAGGTGGCCCCTCACTTTCATCAACTCGATCTCCGACATGCTGTCGATGCGCGACCCGTGCACCCAAATCTCACCGCCATCAGGCTTCCACAGGCCGAGAATCAGTTTGAGGATCGTCGACTTCCCCGATCCGCTTGCGCCCAGAATGATCTTCGTATGACCCGGCAGCAGCGTGAAGCTGATGTCCCTCAACACGACCTTGTCGTCGAAGGAGAGCGACACCTTGTCGAACACCACCGCGGGACGGTCGGAGGAAGAGCGCCGCTCGAGCACCGGCGCTTCGCGCATCGAATGGGTCGGCATCAGTACAACAGCGTAAACAGCACGCGCGTCACGAAAAAATCGACTGCGATGACCGCCACGGACGCGGCCACGACCGCGTTGGTCGTCGACCGGCCGACACCCTGGGTGCCACCCGTCGTGCGCAACCCGACATAGCATCCAATCGTCACGATCACATATCCGAGAATGAACGGTTTGATAATGCCCATCCACGCGTCCTGGACGTACAGCGCATCGGTGATCGACGTCCAGTACAGGCTCGAGGCCACGCGAAGCTGGTAGACCGCGATGATCCAGCCGCCCAGAATGCCTACGGTATCCGAGATGACCGTGAGGACCGGCGCCATGAAGAAGCCGGCGAGCACGCGCGGAACCACGAGCTTGCGGACGGGGTCGGTGCCGAGCGCGCGGAGCGCGTTGATCTGATCCGTCACCACCATCGACCCGAGCTCCGCGGCGATGCCCGATCCGATGCGGCCCGCGAGCATCAGGCCGGTCAGCACGGGCCCCAGCTCCTTGATCATCGACGCGCTCACCAGCCGGCCGACGAACGGGCGCGCCCCGAATTGATCGAGCGTCACGCCGCTTTGCAGCGCCAGCACCGCGCCGGTGAAGAAGCCCGTCAGCAGCACGACCGTCAGCGAGCCGATGCCGATCTGATCGAATTGCTCGACGACGTCGTGGAGGTAGAAGGGACGCGAGAATACGCCGCGCACGGTCGCGGCCTGGAGCTTCATGTACTCCTGCACTTCCAGGACGGCGGTCTTGGCCCAGTCTGTGAGAAATGTCAGCACGCGTCAGCGTCCAGCCTGCAGGCTCGTCAGCCCGAGCTCGCGGGTGCGCAGCGACTTCAACGTATCGCGGATGGCGGCGGCGCGCTCGAAATCGAGGTTCGCCGCGGCGCTCTTCATCTCGCGCTCGAGGCGCGCAATCTCCGTATCAATCTCCGCCTGGGTACGGAAGGTGTCGGCGGCCTCGCGCGCGGGCGGCGTCGAGTAATCGCGCTCGTAGACGCTCGACATCACGTCTTCAATCGCCCGCACGACCGACTCGGGCGTGATGCCGTGCTCCTCGTTGTAGGCAGCCTGCAGCGCCCGGCGCCGCTCCGTTTCGGCAATCGCCGACTTCATCGAATCGGTCATGGCTTCCGCATACATGATGACGCGTCCGTTGACGTTTCGGGCGGCGCGCCCTGATGTCTGGATGAGCGACCCGCTGGATCGCAGGAACCCTTCCTTGTCGGCATCAAGGATGGCCACGAGCGACACTTCGGGCAGATCCAGGCCCTCCCTGAGGAGGTTGATGCCGACGAGCACATCGAACACGCCGCGCCGCAGGTCGCGCAGGATCTCGATCCGTTCGAGCGTCTCGATGTCCGAGTGCAGGTACCGCACCTTCACCCCGAGCTCCTGGTAGTAGGTCGTCAGGTCCTCGGCCATCCGCTTGGTCAGCGTCGTCACGAGGACACGTTCCCTCCGCTCGGCGCGATCGCGAATCTCCTTCAGCAGGTCGTCGACCTGGCCGCGCACCGGCCTTACCTCTATGGGTGGATCCATGAGACCCGTCGGACGAATGACCTGCTCGACGACGACGCCGCCGGCCTTCGCGAGTTCGTACGGACCCGGTGTGGCCGAGACGTAGACCACCTGATGGACACGCTCTTCCCACTCCGCAAAGTTCAGCGGGCGGTTGTCGAGAGCCGACGGCAGCCGGAAGCCGTAGGCGACGAGCACTTCCTTGCGCGACCGGTCACCGCCGTACATCCCGCGGACCTGCGGAACCGTCTGATGGCTTTCATCGACGATGACCAGGGAATCTTCGGGAAGGTAATCGAGCAGCGTCGGCGGCGGCTCGCCCGGCGAGCGGCCGGTGAGGTGGCGTGCGTAATTCTCGATCCCGTGGCAGTACCCGATCTCCCGAATCATCTCGAGGTCGAACATTGTCCGCTGGTGCAGCCGCTGCGCCTCGAGCAGCTTCCCTTCGGATTCGAGCTGCCCGCGATACCACGTCAGCTCCTCTTTGATTGTCTCGACGGCCTGCTTCGTCCGGTCGCGTGACGTGACGAAGTGCGACTTCGGGTAGACGGCGATCTTGTCGAGCCGCCGAATCACCTTGCCCGTCAAAGCGTCGAACCACGCGAGCTCGTCGACTTCATCGCCGAAGAGCCCGATGCGGAGCGCGTGCTCCTCGTACGACGGGACGACCTCGACGATGTCGCCGCGGACGCGGAACGTGCCGCGGCCGAACTCGGTGTCGTTGCGCTCGTACTGGATCTCCACGAGCTTCCGGAGGATCTGATCGCGGTCGATGCGCTGCCCGACTTCGAGCGGCAGCAGCATCCCGTAGTACGCCTCGGGCGACCCGAGGCCGTAAATGCACGAGACGCTGGCGACGATGATGACGTCGCGGCGTTCGAAGAGAGAGCGCGTCGCCGAGAGACGCATGCGATCGATCTCGTCGTTGATTGTCGCTTCCTTCTCGATATACGAGTCCGTAGCCGGCATGTACGCTTCGGGCTGGTAGTAATCGTAGTAGCTGACGAAGTATTCGACCGCGTTGGTCGGGAACAGGCGCTTGAACTCCTGGTAGAGCTGTGCGGCCAGCGTCTTGTTGTGGGCCATCACGAGCGTCGGCCGGTTCACCGACGCCACGACCTGCGCCATCGTGAACGTCTTCCCCGAGCCGGTCACGCCGAGCAGCACCTGGTGCCTGTCGCCGCGGTTGAGTCCCTCGACGAGCTCTGGAATCGCGCGGACCTGGTCGCCGCGGATCTCGAAATCGGTGACGAGGCTAAAGCGATCGTACACGGAGGGCATGTAAACCCCTGATCGTACCACGTTGGACTCACGATCCGGGACTCGGGATTCGGGACTCGGGATTCGTTGGGATTCGGATTTTGGGATCTGGGCTTTGGGGATCTACTTCTTCGGTTCCTGGTAGGGAGCGAAGTAGCCGCGGCGGGCGAGGATCTTCGAGCCCTTGAGATCGGGACGCGTCGCGCGGATCTCGACCTTGCGCCACGAGCCGTCCTGCTTCGTGTTGGTCGATGTGTAGGCGAGGCTGTACTGCGCGCGAATCTGCGCCACGACCTTGTCGTAGTACGCGTCGATGTCTTTCATCGTCGTCGGGAAGAACGCCTGGCCGCCGGTCGCTTCGGCAATCTGCTGCAGGTGGGCGCGCTCTTCGATGCGCCCGCGTGAGTGCTCGAGGAAACCGACCGAATACACAGTGACGTCCGACGCGCGGATGAGCGTCATCAGGTCGCCGAAGCTGATCGCACTGTGCGTATCACCGCCGTCGGTGTAGAGCACGAGAACCTTGCGGCCTTCGTCCTCGGACGCGCCATCGAGGTACACGCCCATGGCGTCATACAGCGCGGTCTCGCCGTCAGGAGCGCGCGCCCGAATACGTTCGACCATGCGCGGGAAGTCTCGTTGACCGTATTTCGCGACGCGGACTTCCGTATCGAAGTCCACGAGCGTCATGTCCTTCGCTTCGCTCAGCGTGTTGAGGAACTTGACGGCGGCCGAGCGGGACAGCTTGATGTCTTCCGACATGCTGCCGCTGGTGTCGAAGAGCAGCCCGACGTGCATCTCGGGGCCGTTCTCGAGGTCGGTGCCGCGGGCGAAATACTTGAGTGCCTGCTTCTGCCCGTCCTCGAGGATCTCGAAATCATCGGCGTTGAGATCGGCGAGGTACTCGCCCTTCTTATCGACAACGGTGACACCGAAAGTCGCCAGGTCGATGCCCGTACGGAACGTAGGCGTCTGCGCAGCGATCGTCGTCACGCCGGCCGCGACGAGTGCCGTCAACAGGAAAACGAGCGCGCGCGTCTGCATCGACCCTCCACATCCTACACCCGCTCAGAAACCTCTGTACACGGTGATGCGCGCGGTGTGCGTGCCGTGGCCGCCGCCCTCTCGCGGCGCGCGGAACCCGTACGCCCATTCGACCGACAACAGCGTGCGAAACGGTCCGCCCGATTCGATGCCCCCACCCACTCCTGGATACAACCGCGCCGGCCAAGCCCAACCGGGGTCGTGCACGAGCGCCGCATCTCCAAATCCATCGACGCGCACACCATGCCGTGCCCATGCCGTTGCCGTCCGCACGATCGCACCGCGGTCGTACCGAATCGACGAGGTCGGGTAACCGTGGAGCGGGTTGTCAAAGCTGTCGAAGCCGTAGCGGCTGAAGCGATCCAGGTCGTGCCCGTCCATCCACGACATCTCGAGCCGCGACGTGACCGCCGATCGAAGCGCGAGCGTGCGCGTCAGGCGCGCGCCGTAACGCTGGTACTTGCGCGTCGCCGGATCGAAGGCACCCGGCAATCCCCAGGGACGCCACCGATAGCGCACGACCGGGTTCCACCACCCGCGAAGACGCCATGCGCCGCGATCGGCGTCAATCGCGACGACCGCACCGTGGTTAACGACGGGAGGCGGGACATCAAACAGCGCCGGCGTGTTGACGGTCCGCTCGAGAGCCGTGGCATCCAGCGTGTAGTCGAACGTCGCGCGCATGCGCGGTGTCAACGAACGAAGCACGCCGCCCGACACGTAGGCCGGCCGCTGCAGCAGGTTCTCGGCGTACTGCTCCCGTCCGTTGCGAAAGACCCGATCCGTGTACCGAGCCGCGATGCCGAAGGCACTCCCGTGCGCCTGCCACTTCGTCCCGGCGATCGAAGGAATGGTCCATGACGCCTGGCCGAACACGCCGCCAAAGAAAATGTTCACTTGAGCGCCGCGTCCAAGCACATCGAGGTTCACATAACTGATCCCCGCGAACGCGAGCGGACGGGAGATATTGGGATCGACGACAACGCCGCCGATGAGGCTGCGGATGCTATGGGTGGCGCGCGTCTCGACGAAGCGATCGCCGCTCGCCCCCCGCCCCACGAGATAGCGAAGGCCGCCAGGCGTGTCGTGCATCATCACGTCGTTCGACGCAAGCGCGGACGCCAGCTGCGCCTCGAACGCCGCGCTGTTGACGTCGTATCGCCGAACGACAATCGTGCGGTGAATCGGTGTCCGAAAGCCGGCGCCCTCGTACGACTGGAAGATGCGCGTCTCGGTCGGCAGCCAGACCGTCGCTCCTGCGACATCGACGCGCCCGAATTCATCCACCTGCTCAGAAGAGACGATCGCGCCGCGAAGGTCGGGCTGAATGGTTTCCAGCCGGCGAAGCGTGAAGTCGCGGGTGTCGATCCATGCGCGGCCCCGCGCGAGGCCGCGGCCCCCGCCGCGCGGCTCGAACGCCACGATGTAGCACCGGCCCTCGCCGACGGCCTCCTCGCCATCGAGGGCATACCGGTAGGCCTCGTCGAGCGTGATCGCCAGCGGCGGCGTGCTGATCCGTTCCGCCTCGATCAACGGAAGTTGGGGCGGCGACTGCGCGCTGCCGCCGGCAATCGCGGCGCCGTTGACGCGGATGTCGCGCTCCTCGATGTCGGTCCCCTCCGTTCCGCGGAAGATCGTCGTGTCGGCGGTGATGGTGATCGGCGCGGCGAAATCGGGCACTTCGAACAACAGCGTGGTTGTGCCCGTCGCAATCGTCGTCCTGACGATCGCGTCCTGCCGTCGCTGCTGCGCCTGGTAGCGGGCGAGGATTTCCCCGACCGTCAGGCGGCGCACACCGGTGACATCCACCTGCGTAGCCCGGCGCGCGGCAAAGTCGCGCACCGTCTGCCAGTTGACGTGCGCGACTGGCAGCAGCACGCGCTCGCCTCCCGGCGTGAGCGAAGCCGCGACGAGATCATCGATTGTTGGATTCGACACGAGTTGCAGGCGATTCCAGATAGGCGCGCTCGGCCCGAGCGGCGGGGACCCTTCAACGAGCGGCGCGGACCCTCTTGGCTCGCCGAAGCCGCGAAGCGGCGAAGGCGGCTCGGGTCCGCGAATCACGGCATCGACATACGGTGTGAGTTCTTCGACAGGCACGCCAAGCGCCGCAAACGCCTCGCCATCGATGACGATCTGCAGATCTGGTTGAGTCGCGCGCAACTCGGTGATCGTCGTTCGAGCCGCGAACACAGTCTCCGCGATCGGCCCGCCTGTCGCTGGCGTCACGAGTACGGCAACAGTCGCGCCGGTGGCCGCCACCATCCGAATGGATTCGACAATCTTGTCGCCGCGCGACATGTCCGTCACGAGCAGCTGCACGCCGTCGAGCGAGCCCGGAGCCAGCGGCGACGCCGATTCCAGACTTGCCGCGTCCACGCCGATAACAAGGCAGGAGACACACGGCACGCCCTTGTCCCGAGCGAAGTCGAGGGACTGCCCCAATGCACGGCACGGCACGACGGTCAGCACGACCAGGCCGGCCGCCGCAAGCAGGCGTATAATTTTGGGTTGGCGCAAGTGTCCGGGGTTCATCAGATCGAATGAGGTGTCTCGCCGTCTGCCAGACCGAGCTGGTCATCAGGATGCTCGACGAAGCCCTGGTGCCCAGCTTCGAAGTCGAATTCCTCGTCGAGAGCAAGCCGCTCGCCCGCCGGCTTCATGACGCCAATCTGAACGTCTTCTCGGGCGACCCCCGCCGCACGGATACCTATCTCAAAGCCGACATCACGCCCGCCACCTGCGTCATCGTCGAAGACAGCGGCAAGCGGAGCCTCCGCAAGACGCTCGAAGCGATTCGCGATGCGGGCGCCACGCTGGTCTACGTGATCGGCGTCGGCTGCGGCGACGCGCACAAGCACGAAGAGGAGCTGCGGACGTTCTTCCCGGAAGTGAACTATCTCCCAATCGCGGAGCTGTTCGGGCAGCCGCTGCTCATCGAGTTCAGCCGATCGCTGACGCGGCTGAAGGTCCAGCAGTACCAGCGATTCTTCAGCGACGCCGACCGCGTCCTGATTCTGCTCCACAACGACCCCGATCCCGACGCGATGGCGAGCGGCCTCGCGCTTCGCAACGTGATGCGCCGCACCAAGCAGACCGCCGTCATCGGCGCGCTGCAGGGCGCCACGCGGCCGGAAAACCTGCGGATGCAGAACCTGCTCGACATCCAGGTCGAAATCATCACCGCCGACCAGCTCGCCGGCTTCGACCGGATCGCGATGGTCGACGTGCAGCCGCACTACTTCGGCGAGGCGTTTCACCGCGTCGATCTCGTGATCGATCATCATCCCGAGCAGGCCGGCTACAGCGCGGTCTTCAAGGATATCCGCACGAACTACGGCTCGACCTCGACCATCCTGACCGAGCACCTGCGCGCGGTGGACGAGCACATTTCCGAGCGGACGGCGACCGCGATGCTCTACGCGATCAAGTCCGACACGCTGTTCTTCAACCGCCAGGCGAACCGCGTCGACCTCGAAGCCTTCTCGTATCTGTACCCGCTGGCCGACGCCGCGATGATCCGCAAGATGGAGGGGTCGGAAATCACGATGGACCGCCTCGAGTACGTGCTCAAGGCGAAGCAGAACGGGCAGATGGTCGAGCAGGTCTTCTGCTCGTTCATCGGCGCCTCCCTGCGCGAGGATTTCATTCCCTACGTCGCCGACTTCTACCTGCAGCTCGAGGACGTGAAGTGGACCATCGTCTCGGGCATCGTCAACGACTCGCTCGTGATGTCGGTCCGCAATCTGGGCTACTCGCGCAATGCCGGCGAGTTCGTGCGGAAGTATTTTGCCGATATCGGCAGCGCGGGCGGCCATCGGTCGATGGCGAAGGCGGTCGTGCCCTTACGCGCCTTTCGCGACAAGTTCGGCAACCTGCAGGCGGATCAGTTCACCGGCAAGGTCCTCACGCTGGCGCTCGAGTTCCTCCACGAGCACCAGCCCGCGGACAAGCGGCTCGTCAAAGCCTGATCCGCCTTCGCGCTCCGCGTTTCGGCGGACAAGTTGGCGTGACAGGCCTACGAACCCGACGGCTTGAAGAGCGCGAGGTCGATCGACTCGCCCATCGCCTTGTAGCCCGCGTCGTTCGGATGCAGATGATCCCCTGAATCGAACCCGCTCTGAATCTTCGTCGGCGCCGACGGGTCGCGCACGACCGCGTCGAAATCGATCACGCCGTCGTAGCTTCCGCTGGTCCGAATCCACTGGTTCAACGCGCTGCGCTTGGCTTCCCCGTCCTGCGTGAAGTACGCGGCGCCGTCAAACGGCGTCAGCGTCGCGCCGTAGATCTTCAAGGCGCGCTCGTGGGCGCGGTCGATCATCTGCCGGTGGGCCGCAATCAGGTCAGCCGCGCTCGGGTTGGCGTTCTGACCCGCGATGCCGATGTCGTTGATGCCTTCCATCACGATCACATGCGTGACGCCCGGCTGCGCCAGCACGTCGCGGTCGAAGCGTGCCAGCGCATTGATACCCGCATTGCCGCCGAAGCCAGCGGGAGCGTTCGCTTCGCTCAGCACGCGATTGCCCGCGATGGCGACATTCATCATCGCAAACTGCCCGCCCTGCGACGCCAGACGCCGCGCGAGATGATCCGGCCAGCGATTGTTCGTGTCGGGCGTCGAGCGCGTGCCGTCCGTGATCGAGTCGCCGAAGGCGGCGATACCACCTGCGCGAGGCGCGGCAGTCACCTCCACGCGCGAGATGAGAAACCACGAGCGGGTGATCGCGTCCGCCTGGAAGCTCGCCTCCCCCGTGTGATTGCCAGGCGACGACGCGTAGCTCGTTTCGTTCGCACCGTTGTGGAACGTGATCGGCGAGGATCCGCCTCCGAGGTCGTCGGGCACGAACAGGTCGATGGCGAGGTCGCTGCGCGCCGCGATTGACAGGTCCACCGGGTCGCTCAACACGAGCGCACCCGCGGGAACCCGGAATGTTGCACTGCCGTTCACGGTCAGTTTGCGCAGCGATGCCGGGACGATCGCCGACTCTTTGTCCCGCAGCGCGATCGACGCGCCACCGATGTTCAGGGGAGCCGTGCCGAATGTATTCGCGAACACGACCCGCGCGCGCGTGCCGGCGATGGACGTTCGCACGATCTGCCGCAGCGTCTGGTTGTTGGGCGTGATCGGCGGCAAGGCCGGCGGCGCGGCGGCATTTCCTGCCGGCGGCGCCGCTGGCGCAGCGGCCGGAGGCAGGACCGCTGGGCGCGCGACCACGGCGGTCGTCCACGTGGCAACCCAGTGATCTGATGATTTCGCCTGCCCAAATAGCGAGGCAGCGACAAGCGTGACCAGTGCGGCGGTTGCCAGAAATCTGCGCATGATGCCTCCCTATCTAATCCCGTCTTTCGCGACGCCGCTGGCGGCGTCCGGCCAGATCGCCAGCGCCGCCGCGGTGTCCGCGTCCGCTCCCCGTTGATCGCCAAGCTTCCGCTTCGTCAGGCCGCGAATATACAACGGCCACGGATCGAACGCATCGAGCTCGAACGCGCGATTGAGGTCCGCAAGCGCGGCATCGTAATGCCCGAGCTGATACTGCGCGGCGCCGCGGTAGCCGATTGTCCAGGCGCTCGATGGGGTCAACTCCAACGCGCGATTGAAGTCGGCGATCGCATCGACGTACCGGTGCACCGAAAAGCGATCGAGGCCGCGCTCGCTCACGGCCCACGGATCGTCCGGATCCAGCGCGACGGCGTGATCGAGATCGCGCATGGCTTCCTCGTAACGACCTTGTGTCCGATACACCACCGCCCGCTGATTCCGGGCGTCGCGATTGTCCGGATTCAGCCGCACGGCGTCGTCGAAATCAATCAGCGCACGCTGTGGTTGCCTTGCAGCCACGTACGCCCTGCCGCGTTCCACGTACACGGCATCTGCGTTGGGGCGATTGCGCAGGACCTCCGTCAGATCGGTGATCGCAAAATCGAACAGCCCCGTCTTCCGGAACAGCGCACCGCGCGCCGCGAGCGCGTCAAGACGCTGGTCGCGTGTGGATTGCGCCGATTCGATGATGCGGGTGTTTTCACGGATGGCGCGATCGAACTCGTCGACGCCCTGCGCCGGCGCCGCCGATGCGAGCCCGCCGACAATGGCCGCCGTGAGGAGAACCCTACTTCGCACGATCCAGCGCCTGCGTGACATCCGCAAGGATGTCGTCTGCCGCCTCGCATCCGACGCTGAAGCGGATGAAACCGTCGCTGATGGCATCGCCCGCCCACCGTGCCCGCCGCTCGGCCATGGAGTGCACGCCGCCGAAGCTCGTGGCCTCGCGCACGATCGCCAGGGAGTGAAGAAACGCTTCCGCACGGGCGCGGGTTCCGAGGTCGAAGCTGACGATCGTGCCGAACGCACGCATCTGTCGGCGTGCGACGTCGTGGCCAGGATGCGATGGCAACCCTGGGTAATGCACCGCGGCGACATCAGATCGCCCGGCCAGCAGCGCCGCGAGGCGCATCGCCGAGTCGCACTGTCGCGCCACCCGGAGCGGCAGCGTCGGCAAGGATCGATGCGCCAGCCAGACCTCCATCGGCCCGGGAATCGCGCCATGCTGTGTCCGCCAGGTGCGCAGCGCGGTCGCCTTCTCCTCATCGCGCGTGGCCACGTGGCCAAGAATCAGATCGCTGTGTCCGGTGATTGCTTTCGCGTCGGACGCGACGACGAAATCCGCGCCGAGCTGCAGCGGCTGCTGCAAGTACGGGGTCG
>Ga0209515_10009382_pt1 | contig 11146 bp, 15 predicted proteins | sample Subgroupgradi54m_FD_187454 | JGI IMG/M metagenome (GOLD analysis project Ga0209515, IMG submission 187454) | Subsurface groundwater microbial communities from S. Glens Falls, New York, USA - GMW60B uncontaminated upgradient, 5.4 m (SPAdes)... ...
GAATACGGCGGCAACGGTGTTTTGGAAATAAATGCCAACACTTCCAAACCTACTCTTGCCAAGGGTCAGATACTTGTAGAAGTTCACGCTGCAAGTATTAACCCTGTAGATTGGAAAATTCGCGCAGGATATTTAAAGGAGATGGCACCCCTGGCATTCCCCACAACGTTGGGCGGAGATTTTGCCGGAGTAATTGTAGGCGTTGGAGACGATATTGCTGACTTTAAAGTAGGTGACCAAGTATTTGGACAAGCGATCGTTTTAAATGGCGGATCAGGTTCATTTGCTGAGTTTGTTGCAGCAAATGCCAACAATACAGCTCATAAGCCACAGAGTATAAATTTTATTGACGCCTCTGCCTTACCCCTGGCAGGATCGAGTGCTCTGCAGGCGCTGGAAGATCATATCAAGCTTCGACGCACCCAAAAAATTCTTATTCACGGTGGCGCAGGCGGTATTGGACATCTGGCGATTCAAATAGCAAAAGTGTTGGGTGCGTATGTGGCTACAACAGTTAGTGCTAAAGATATTGAATATGTTAAAAACCTTGGAGCGGACGAAATTATTGATTACAAAACGCAATCGTTTGAAGAACTTCTCAAAGATTTTGATGCCGTGTTTGACACAGTGGGTGGAGAAACGACCGCAAAATCTTTCAAGGTTTTAAAAAAAGGAGGGATCATCGTTTCAATGCTTGGCCAACCGGATATGGCACTTGCCCAAAAGTACGGCGTGATCGGTATTGGACAAGGTACTAAAACGGATACGAAGCACCTTGATCGATTAGCAAAGCTTGTCGATGGTGGAAAAGTCAAAGTACACGTGGATAAAGTATTTCCAATAGAGCAAGTAAAAGAAGCATTTACTTATGTCCAAAACAGTCATCCCCGAGGGAAAGTGGTGCTAAAGATAAAAGAGCAATTGGTGTTTACTGAAGCATGCCAAAAACCATCAGGCCTTAACCAAAGAAAGATTATACTTCCAGATTTTTTTGTCGGAACTAATAAGGGTAAGAGGGATACTTTTGGCTTGTGCTATCAGAATCCGATCGAATGGGTCATTGTGAATGTGTGGCAGCGATTCTAAAGCAAGTACGTGATGGATATCGATGGGAAGAAGAGAAAACCCACTTACCGAAATTGCTTCTTCAATGTTTTTGGGTATTTTGAGAGTTCCCTTTTTCTTTTTCAGAAGTATTTCCCAAATACTGGCAACGCTTACGAGAATCTGATTTGTTGGATCGATTAATATATTTTTGATGGAAGAAGAAAGGTTTTTGTCGTCATTTAAAAACCATAAAAAAATCTGGGTATCAATCAAATATACTTTACTTCTTACCATAAAAGAGCTTATTCAATTCCTTATCTTCCGCATTAAAATCATCAATCATCCATACTTTATTTTTCCAAAATCCTATTTTTCGTTTTTCTTTATCTGTTTTATACGCTACCAATTTAGCCACCGGCTTGCCAGCTTTGGCAATAATAATTTCTTTCCCTGCCAAAACTTGCTCAATGAGATGTGATAGGTGAGTTTTTGTCTCGTGGATATTGGTAATAATCATAAACCTAGCTAAGTTTAGTCCATTATTAAACGTTTGTCAATAAGAACTTGTAATTTTTTTCCTAAATTTAAACTTTATTCAACTAGTTAAGTAATTTTGCTAAAATAAGGTATGACTTGGCAAGTTCTTGCAATACTTAGCACGATAACGGTCTCTATAGCATATCTACTTCAAAGAGTTTTATTGAAGGATGAAGACAGTGACCCGATTGGCTATGCTATCGTTTTCCAATTTGTATTAGGATTTATTTCCTTACTTTTTGCTCTCTCTTTCGGAAAATTCATTTTTCCATCATCCCCAGACCAGTTACCAAGATTTATCCTCTCGGCAATTTTGTGGGCAGGCTCAACAGTGTTTGTTTTCAAAGCATTGAAAATACTCAATGCTGGAGAAACCACGGTTCTCACGTCATCAAGTGCCGTCGTTACAATTGCCTTGGGCACGACACTTCTGGGAGAGCATCTACGGATAACCACCCTTATCGGATCGGTGTTTATTTTAGCCTCTATCTGGATTATCAATACCGAAAAACTCTCGTTCTCATCAAAAAAGGGTGTACTCTTTGCCCTAATTTCCGCTCTTTGCACCGGACTTGCTAGCGTCAATGATGCATTTATTATGCGTTCGTATGAAGCGTTTTCTTATACGACTATCATGTCATTTTTACCGGGTTTTGTTCTTTTGATTGTATTTCCTAAACGGATAAAAACGATAAAAAAATTATGTACCTCCAGGTTTATGTTGCTGATGTCAATTTTATGCATATTTTTTTCTCTCCAGGCAATTACGTACTACTTAGCGTTTCAAAACGGAGCACCGGTAACCACACTTACCCCTCTTACGAAAGCCTCTATTGTTCTCACGGTAATATTGGCAGCGGTATTTTTGGGTGAAAGATCAAATCTATTGAAAAAGTTCCTCGCCGCGGTGATCGTAATTATTGGCGCAATTCTCCTAGGAAGTTAAATACTAGTTCACAATTTGATCGATCACAAAATGGACGAATTTTACGGTTACGGGGAATGTTTTTTCATCTACTCTTTTATTCTCTTTATCTCTTCGCCATACTAAAGCATTCTGAATAAGGGAAGACCATTGGGGTAATTCTTTTTGTGCCCATATTGCGGCTTGTTTTTTGGAAATTTGTTCTCCATGTCTATATACATGCAATGCTCTGCACATGGTCAAAATTGCATATGCCTGAAAACCCAGTTTATGATCATTATGCACCCACTCTCGCCATTCTTTTGTTTGTTCTCTATTTGCACGGATAAATTCTTCTTTAGAAATAAGTGTAATGAGTGTTGTGGGTGTGGGACCAAAAAGCGTTATCCCTTTTCCTCGCACCATATACCAATTAATTAACCAATCATTCCCTGCTACTTTTCTATGAAACGGTTCCCCGGGACTGATGATTGCTATCTGACTTTTCTTCGTTTTAAATGTTTTTAGTGCATCTTTGGAAACATATGCTATCTCAATGCGGTCATTCCATTTCTTATATTCTTTAACAAAATCCTTGTGCATTTTATTTAACGCACTAAATTCATTATCATCAATATCAGTAGATGTGACTGCTAACAAATCAATATCACTGATTTCTATATCAAAATCCCCTGTCAGCAATGATCCATAGAGATACAACCCCATCAGTTTATCTCCAAGAACTTTTTTTAGGTTCAGGAGAAGAAGTTCTAATACTTCATTGACATCAGAATATGGTGTATATTGCATGAATTAAGTATATCAGGGGATCAAAATATTGACTCGTAGAATTAAAAGTTTGAGGATTAAAATTATTATTTAAAGCTGTTTGTGACAAAGAATGCAACCAATAGAGAAACAGTAACTCCCAAAATAATCCATAGGATTAATGGTTCTTTGTTTTTAGTTTTTTTCGCTCTAAGTGCCAACAAACCAAACATGTTGTAATTATATAACAATCTAAATCAAAAATTCTACAACATCGTTTATTTCTTCCTCCCCTATTTCATGTCCTCCGGGATATTCTTTGATCGTCAGTTTTGCGCCTGAGGATTTTAATGTCTCTACAAGTTCTTCTCTTTGGGATTTCGGAACCATCTCATCATACTGTCCCATACTTACAAATATTTTGTGATTAGATAAATCGAGCGAGTGGTCTTTAATCTTAAATGGAAGCATGGGATGGAGAAGAACTAAGTGTTTGAGTATGTTTGGATAGTAAAATAGAGTTGCAAGCAGCATGTTTGCGCCATTTGAATATCCCAAAAAAAATAATTTTTCGGAAGTAATCTTATGTTCTTCCATCCAAGTCGTAATAAATTTATGTAGTTTTTCTGCTTCTTGCTTGATATTTTCCTGATCAAACACTCCCAATGCGTGCCGTTTAAAAAAACGGGTCATGCCATTTTCATCGACATTTCCCTTTAGAGCAACAATATTGTATTTCTTCTCTAGCAGTTCATTTAAAAATAGAAAATCTCCTGTACTACCTCCTGTGCCATGGAGCAGAAATAGTGTTTGAGAGGATTTGTTATCAATAAAAATATGATAAAAAAGTTTTAAATTTGTTTCCATCAAATTATTCTATTGGTGGTAAATGTGCTTCAATCATTTTTCTTTGGTGTTCCAAAAATGGGGGGAGGGCTAATTGCTTTCCTAATTCTTCCTCTTTTTCATCCGCGGTAAATCCGGGCCCATCCGTGGCAATTTCAAAAAGTATTCCGGCAGGGGTACGAAAGTACACGGATTTAAAATAGAATCGATCAATGACTTCAGTCGGATACAACCCCAACTGCTCTACCCTCTCCCGCATCAAGAGTTGCTCTTTTTCATCCTTTGCGCGGAACGCAATATGATGCACTGTGCCGGCTGTATTGATGCCAAATGGCGCAGACGGAGTCTCACTCACTTCAAGTACATGCGCCCTATTGGATCCTTTCACTATATATAAATGAATATGTCCTTCTGTTTTGGCGTGTGTAAACCCTAATACTTTTGTAAGGACTGGTTCTATGCTTTCACGGCTTATTACGGAAAGTGTGGCCGCATGAAAATTTCTTATCGCATGATCTTTAGAAATATCCTTCGTCCATGCATCTCCCTCTTCCAATTCATTATCAGGAACTCCTACCACTTCCAATTGCTGACTATCGCCGTCAAAGAAAAGTATTCTCTTTTTCCCAAATCTTTCCACGATATCTGCATGATTAACATTAAGTTTCGAGAATCTCTCTTTCCAAAATTTTAGAGATAATTCTGGAACGCAAAGTGAAATAGTCGTCACTAATCCATTTCCTCTTCTACCCTGCATCGAGGGCTGGAAAATAAAAAACGTCAGATCCATTCCCGGATGACCCAAGGCATCTCCAAAAAAAAGGTGATATGTCCCTACATCATCTTGATTGACTGTCTTTTTTACTAACCGCAGTCCCAGGATTTTTGTATAAAAATGGACGGTTTGAGATGCATCTGAAGCAATAGCAGTAATATGATGTATTCCTTTGATCATGGTCTAATTATCAGCGGGTTTGAATGAAATCTTCTATACTTTGGATTATTTTTTCAGTCTGAATAAAAGGGGTCAGGTGGCCAGTATTTTTGAATATGGTAACTTTTGCTTTAGGATAGTACTCTTTAAAAAGTCCATCGTCTTTTGCTAGGTGATCATTGTCTGTTCGCATGATTAAAATTGTTCCTCTCCACTTCAATAAATCTTTTGAAGTAAATTTACTTTCTAAGTTTTTCATATCCATACCCAAATCATATATAGAGTGTAGATACTTTTTATCAGCCATAGAGAATGATGTTTTTTCAGCAAATGATTTTCGTCGTGCCAAATTGTCTTCGCTCGAATATTGCTCGTATAATTTTATGATATTTTTATTATTAGATTGGGCTCTCCCAGACAATACTTGAAAAAGCCTTGTCACTATAGACTGAGGAATGAGAGGTAAAAAAAGGGAAAGTATTTTTGCCGGAATTACCACATTCCTTATAATAGTTTTGGACCTCATACTTCCGGAGTGAGATATGATAAGTTTATCTACTTTATCCCCAAATCTTCTCACGTAATGCTGGGCAACAAACCCGCCAATTGACAATCCGTAGAGAATCACTTTTCCCACACGCTCTTGTCTTAAAATAGCATTCACATAGTTAAAAAAAGAGTGAACGCTATGAAAACCTGCATAATTCACTGCTATAGCTTTGTAATCTTTTTCAAATGCATCTATTAAATCGTAGCATGCCAATGCATCCTCACCCGAACCAGGGAAGATTAAGAAAGCAGTTTTTCCTTTACCGCCAACAACATACTGTCTTTCCTCCCCTTCTATGGTAATTGTTCTCGGTTTGTGAGTATTAAAAAAAGTGTCAATAAAGTTCATGGTTAAAATGCAAAAACGTTAATTTTTAAAATATTCTTTTATTCCTTTTGATGCAATATATCCAATAATAAGAATATAAATGGCCATAGGAATGAGGGAGAGTGTTATGGATAACCGATCCTGACTCACCCAAATCTCAAGGTTCCGTTGAGTTACGCGCAGCCAATGTACGCTGTTATACGAGTGACCTGCAAACAGTGCCATTGTTGCCCAAAGATTGTAGGGTTCTTTCAGTTTTTTCGTAAGGAAATACGTAATCGGCAGCCACAATGTCAACGTACCGAAAATAAATAGGAGCGGATGGATCTGAAGAAGTGGATAAATTGGAGCTGCTTCATTTATGTTTTGATAATTACTTCTCCAATACGCCGAATCCTGTCCAGTCACTGTACCAACCACATCGACAATAATTGGAATAACGATGACAGTAAATAAGGGATTGGTTTTGAGTACCGATTTCATTATGGAAGTGAGGATTTCTTGTAAATCCCATTGATAAAACAATTAATTCTTAAGCAACAAGAATATACGATGTTTACTGCTAGCTATACTCTTACTAATTTAGTCTCCGAAACTCCATCTGAAATTCATATTTGTATCGTTCGAAGGTTATCTTGGCTTTTTGGAAAATATCAGCTTGTCCTAGAATACACTTAAACGGAGATATTCCTTCAACAATGCTCACATGTATTGGAAAACTCTGTTCATATATTTCTACTTCCATCGTTGCTTCATGAAAAATAAATGCTCCTGAGGTTGATAGACCTGTTTTCTTGGGAATCTTTTGCCAAGAAATTTTGAGCACATCAGCCACAACTGTTGAGATAACTGCTCCTGTTGCCCCTGAATCTACTAAAGCAAACGTGGGGAATTCGTAGCGACCTTTTCTATATGTAATTGGGACAACAGGCATCAAAATAGCCGACCTTATTCCTGGGAGAGGAGCGTAGGGAATTCTAACAATAATCATTTAGCATCCCAATAAAATTGGAGTAGCATTTTTCAACTGGAAAATAGAAGACGTGTTTTTGTGTTTTTTTGGCTTTCCGCATGACCTCTTTGAGTGTTTTTCCCCACACCACGACAGAATCAAAAGTCGAGGATACCGCAATCCATCCACTTTTATAGCCTTTTAATAGTCTCGTAAAGTCTATTTTTTTCTGTTTTGTAGTCATAATTGGATTATATACCATTGTTTCTGACAGAACAATCAATGACGTCAATAAAGGCCGTTCTGAAGTTTTACCAAAAAAAATGGCTCTGTCTTCTCGAGTGTTAAATATATTTAGAGATACAAAGTGGAATAGGACATTTAGACTTCTCTCCGCAGCTTTAAAGCTAAAAGTTGAGGTAACCGCATTGCTTTTTCATACCCCACGGCGTCCACTTCTTTTCCTTTGCGAGTTGGTCGAGGTTCCAGAAGATTTGTCAACACAAATCCAGCAGATAGAAAGGCTTGCATGTAATCCTCGAGAGTTCTTTTATACTTTGGTACCATCATGCCCCCTCCAAAATCTGAGTCTCTCATTCCCTTTTTAAAGTAATCTGTGATGACCCAAACTTCCTTCCCGCCCATGTCCACTTTTTCACTCTGGGCTCTAATCGGATGAGAAATGGTTACTATGCACTCCCCTTTCTTTGTAAGAACTCGATGAAACTCCTCGCAGACCGGTGCTAAATTTTTTATATTCTCCAGAACGTACGTACAAATAATCAAATTAAATGTCTTGTTTTCAAATGGAAGATCATAAAGATTGCCAACATAATATTTGACGTTTAACTCTTTTGGTGTCTCTTTCCGAGCTATTTCAATCATTTTTCGACTTATGTCTATACCGGTAACGATCGCTCCTTTTTGGGCTAAAAGCTGGGTATATATTCCTGAACCGCACCCGGCATCTAACACTTTTTTCCCTTTGAGGTTTTTCGGCAAAAGATAAAGAGTTGAGGGAATATCTATATATTCATTAAAAAGTCTTCCGTGCCCACCTCTGCGAGAATTGTGATAAGCCTGTCCAAATTCGTCGTACACGTGAGCGATCTTTTTGGCATCAGGAGTTTGTGTTTTACGCATGAATGAATTATAGCAAAGCGCTAGTACTTTGAGTCGAAGACTATTCGTTTCATAACAATCCGATCCTCAATCATTTGTAACAAAATAAAGTTCTCTATCATGTGAAGAAGGACCCACGTATTCACCTTCACCATGAGTTACTTTCTCAAATTTTTCACAATACCTACAGCCGCCTTTGGTGCAGGAAAGTTTTGCTTGCGATTTTGCCTCCTTTATTCTCTGCCCTTTTTCGATGAGAAATTTAGTAACGCTTTCTACATCAGGAATTTCTGCTTCTACGAGACCATCGTCATGAGCAAGATACCAGTAGCTCATTTTTGACACAGAGCGTTTTAAGTATGCCGCCACCAAAAGCATGTATACGGCAAGCTGCAAGGAACTCTCCTCATCATTTTTCTTTCCTGTTTTAAAGTCAATGATATGCAATGACCCATCAAGGAGCACTTCTATCCAGTCAACTACCCCACACAGAATGATATTATCTTTTTGGGAGAGCAGCATGCTGGGTATTTTTTCAGAAATTTTATTTGCAAAGTGAGTAAGTATTCCTGGATTTTTTTCTAACCGAAGAAGCATATCGATTCCTTTTTGTTTAAATTCTGCTTCTTCCTCTGTGTCTCTAAATCCTCCCCGTTTCCCCAAATACTGACTCCATTCATTTTCAAAAATAGTTGCCAGAGGAATTTCAAAGCGCTTATTTTTGGGAAGCTTACTTATAGTCCCAAGGACATTATGCACCGTTAAACCCAATGTCATATGTGGATTTGTCACTTGGATTTTTTTACCTGTTTTGGGATTTTTGTAGACGTTGTGGAGAAAGTACAACCGCGGACATTTGTCAAAATCCGCAATACTTGTCGGGGAAATCCATAGAGAACCGTAAGGATATTGTTTTCGAATCATTGCTGTATTCATCCTATCATAGGAAAACAAAAGCCACATGTATATGGATTATTTAAAACGATACTAGTGTACAATTAGGCCATGTATATAAGCATAAATACTCTTGCCGAACTTACCCATTATCTTATGTCTTTAAAAATAATGTTAAAAAGGGAACATCTCACAAAACCCATTTTCTCCGATGGAACCACGATCGGACAGGTAGCCTTTCACACGGCAGAGTCAGCAAATTTTTACCTCACTCTTTTTATTCTCGACACTGCCTACCCCAGACAAAGAGATCTTGAATTCTCCCAAAGACACTCGTTGGAAAAAGTTGTTACTTCAATTGATCGAACACTTGAGATTTGCAAGAAATTACCAAAAAAACATATTCCACTCGATCAGCCATTAAAAAAAATAAAATTTGTAAAATCGATTGGGTATGATGTGCATTTTGTTTTTGAAGTTGTCCAACACGTCAGTGCCCATACAGCCAATCACGTGGGGCAAATAAATATGAAAATTAATTTGTTGGACTCTTAAGAAACGAGCTAAATTCTTCAACTGGAGAAAATATACTCTTTAGTCAATTCTTTTATAATACAGAAATGAATATTTCACGTCGAGAAAGAAGCAAGGGGATTGCAGCACTTGTTGCCCTGGCATTGGTCTTCGCCTGCATGGGGCTGTTTGCTCGAACCTTAAGTACCGGGTTTACCCTTTTTCAACAGGTATACCTCCGGGTCATTGCGGCATTTGTGTTTGGACTTTTATTTTTTTACAAAGACGTAAATTTTTCAAAACTAAAAAAAATCGTCCCTAAAGAATACATGCTCCTCTTCTTTCGCGCCGCTTGCCAGTACCTCTTTGGCGTCGTGCTTTTTAGCCTCGCCATCACACTTACAAAATACAGCAGTGCTTCTTTTATTGGGGCGCTTCCCATGACAGCTCTCTTGGGAATATTTCTTCTGGGTGAGCAATTTTCAACGCAAAAAATTTTTCTCGTTATACTGGCATTTGTTGGTGTTCTGTTAATTTCAGTCAAAGATTCTTTCTCCCTCTTTTTTCTGGGACGTGGTGAAATCATCATGTTGGTAGCGACATTTTTTTTCTCACTTGGGTATGTGGCGAGAAAATGGCACAGCACACTTTTAAACAATAAAGAGATTACGCTTCTTATCCTTTTTTTTGCTCTCATCCAAGTGTTTGTTTCTTCCCTCCTGGCAGGGGAAAACCTTCCTATCTCCACTTATCAAGCAACCTTCATTCCTGTTGTCGTAGGAGCAGGTCTATTTAATTTGGCAAATTTGGCACTTATCAACTATGGTTTTCAGACTGTGGAAGCAGTGGTAGCTAGCAACATCCTCACTCTTGAATCCGTTTTTGCTATCACCATAGGTTTTCTTTTTTATCAAGAAATCCCTTCTCTTCGAGAATTTCTCGGAGGACTAATTATCATAGGAAGTGTCATAAAAATGAATGAAATTGAAAATAAAAAATAAAAATGAATTCCTACACTCTTCTCTTTGATTTTGATGGAACTATTGCGGATTCTTTAGATACCATCATCACGACGTTTGATCGTATTGCAGACCGATTCTCATTTGCAAAATCAACGGAAGATGATAAAGTTATTTTGCGTCACGAGGGCATCCGAGTCTTGGTTAAAAAAAAACATATTCCTTTTTTTATTTTGCCCTTTATTTTACGCGCTATTAAGAAAGAGTTGCAACGCCATATTGGAGACATCCCCCTCATACCTGGTATCAAAGACGCCCTTCTAACAATCAAATCGAGTGGGTATGCTTTGGGAATTGTGACCTCAAATGAGAGAGAAAATGTATCAGCATTTCTTAGGCTGCATGGGCTTGATATATTCGATTTCATTGAATGTGAAATGAATATCTTTGGAAAAGGACGCATGCTTAAAAACGTTATCCGGAGAAAAAAACTTTATAAAAGTCGCACTCTGTACATTGGTGATGAGATACGGGATGTCCAAGCGGCCAGAGAAGCAGGAATACCTATCATTGCCGTATCATGGGGATTTAGTGCCAAAGACTTACTGCTCAAATCTCATCCCGATTTCCTTTGCACCCACCCCTCATCCCTACCTTCCCTTATTCGACAGATCTGCAAGTCATAACTATTTCTTGCAAATGCAACTTAGTTGCGTTATACTCTTCGAATGCATCGTGTAGGTAAAATCCAAAAACATGATTGTAAAACTGAATTACGTAGTGTTGGTCTGAA
>Ga0209515_10009383_pt1 | contig 11145 bp, 10 predicted proteins | sample Subgroupgradi54m_FD_187454 | JGI IMG/M metagenome (GOLD analysis project Ga0209515, IMG submission 187454) | Subsurface groundwater microbial communities from S. Glens Falls, New York, USA - GMW60B uncontaminated upgradient, 5.4 m (SPAdes)... ...
GGAACTGTGCTCTTTTTTCCCGGTACAATGGGCTCACGACTCTTTGAGCACAGTTCCGATTGCGGAGTGTTTAATAATGAAAAAGAACGCTGGGTATCAACACGAGATTGTGATCATGAACGTCTCACACTTGATGCAACTGGCAAAAGCATGAACCCACTCTATACCAAAGAAGGAGAAGACGGCGCTATCGATGATGCATACTCACTCAATATGTACCAGTCATTCATGGATGACCTCGATACTTGGAAGAACGACGACCACCTCATTGCCGACTATGCGATCGTTCCTTATGACTGGCGTCTTTCCCTTGACGACATTCTCAACAACGGAGCAGCATCTTCCGACGGCGAACTTTCATACGGCACAAGTCAAGGTTTTTTCTCCGCATATATCTACAAAAAACTTACTGAGCTTGCCGCATCATCACGCACGGGAAAGGTGACGATCATTGGTCACTCAAACGGCGGGCTTGTCACAAAAGCACTCATCCAAAAATTGAAAGAAAATAACGACCCGCTCTATGACAAGATTGATAATGTGATCTTTGTCGCCGTACCCCAGTCAGGTACACCCGAAGCAGTGGCCAACATGCTTCATGGTACGAATATCGGACCGCTCGGATTTGTGATGGAGAATGAACGATTGCGCGATCTTACGCAAAACATGCCGGGAGCGTATCATTTACTCCCATCACAATCGTATTTCTCGGGGGAAGGTGCATCAGTCACTACTTCTGTAGTTAAATTTCAGAATGGCACCGCAACGCAAGCGTTTATCAGTGCTTATGGCAATGAGATCACGAATGTAACCGACATCACTCGCTTCCTGCTTGGCGAAGAGGGGAGAATTACTCCTCTCTATGACGACCTTGAGAACCCGACAATACTACGCCCAAACCTTCTTGCGTATGCAGAAGATGTACATCAGCAAATTGATGACAGTTGGGAATTTTCGACCTCAACAAAAATTTACCAAATCGCCGGTTGGGGAGAAGATACACTCGCAAGCATAGACTATCGTTCAGTACGTGATTGCAAGCGGGTTGATGAGATCGTGATTCAAGGCAGAGTTAATGCTTATTGCGGTCTCTGGGGAAGCAAACTGACCTTCGATCCAATAGAGGTGATTGACGGCGATGGGACAGTGGTGGTGCCGAGTGCACTGGCGATGAGTACGAGTTCGGAGATGGTGAAGCGGTATTGGGTGAATTTAAAAAATTATAATAATGACCATAACATTGCTGCTGGTTTTGGATTAGTACCATTTGTGCATAAAAATATTCTTGAAGTTTCCGAACTTCGTACTCTACTTAGTCACATACTCACTGGGACTAGTAGCCAATTAGATTACATTTCCACTGCAATTCCTGCGTTTGATGGAAACACGCCACGCCTCACTTTCACCCTCCACTCCCCACTTACCCTCGAGTTCACCGACACCGAAGGTCGCCACATCGGATTATCGACCAGCACCCCAAATGAGGTTGATACCGCTATCCCTGGAGCACGCTATGAACGCTACGGTGAAGTACAAGTGCTCTCCATTCCAAAAACAGCAACCGGAACGCTTGTGCTTCGCGGAGTCACTACTGGTTCCTTTACGCTCGATATCAAGGAACAGAATGGAAACACAACCATTGCCACCACTTCCTTCGAAGGCATTCCTTCAGCAACAAGCACTGTTGTCACGATGAATATTGTTCCCACGCACTCAGTGACTGCAAGCTCCACCCTCGTGATTGACCACAATGGTGATGGCACCACTGATCTCACACTTGAAGCAAGGGAAAACACTGTAGTCACGCTTCCTCCATCAACACCCATGGACACCACCGCACCCGAAGCACTCATCACGTTTAGTACCTCAACCAACGCAATAATCATCCAAGGAATTGACGACACCGGAACGACAACACTCACGAGTACCACCACATACCCAGTTCTGAAAAAGAATCAAAAGCAACACAACGGCATTGCAACGACAACAGTGACAATCAGGGACATGGCAGGGAATACCACATTGCTCACGTACACCGAGAAACTCCCATCTCCCGAGCGACGAGACATGATCAATCTTATCTCCATTACATACAACGGAGCCACATCATCCATTCCCTCCACCCTCCGCTACAAATGGAACACAAAACCTGATGGAGCACACAAACTCTTTGCGACATACTTCGCAACAAGTACAATGGTGATAGAGTCCCATTGGAGACCGAAGAAGAACATCACGGTCATTATGCAGAAGCCCGTTGAGGATGATGGCGCAGATACGGATGATGATGTGGATGCGCGACCGGTGAAGATGAAACTTAACGGATTCATTGTGCCGACATTAAAAACCAATCAAGGAAAAATTAACGTAACTTACTAAATTATGAAAAATTGGGGGACAAAAAGAAATGTTTTTATTGCTTCAGGTGTTATCGCGGGTGCAGTGATAATTTGGGACTATGTTGGAAATGTGCGTTGGTGCACGTGGGGGGGGGTAGAACATTATAATTGTCTTGATACTCTATCGAATATTGAAACTCTCTTTTTCTTCATTTTCCCTATTTTTCTCCTTTCTCTTATTACTTTCTGGATGAAAGAAGAAGTCTTTCGTGCATGGTGGAATTTCGCCCGATGGATGCTCCCTGTTATTGTTCTCGCGACAGTGCTAATCCAGTTTATGCCATCAAATCGGGGATTTTTCAATATGGATGGTCTCATCTATCTGTTGGTACTCGCTCCGCTCTATGCGATTCTCATCCTCGGCTCTCTTTGGAAAATTGTACGTACCCACCAGAAGTTAAAGAAGGCTTAGTAGGAGTGAGGTGTGGGAGAAGTGCGCGTAGTTAATGAGCTATAATAGAACTACCACTCAATTGAATACACTGGTGAAATACAAGCGGAATATCAACAAGCAGGGATATAACACATTTGCCTCATTCATTCGCACCACATCGACAACCACCGAGTCGCACTATCGCCCCAAGAAGAATGTCACTGTTATCATGAACAAACCCATCGAACTCGATGACACTGACGAAGACAATGATGTTGATATGCGACCGGTGAAGATGAAACTTAACGGATTCATTGTTCCAAGTATCATCACAAAGCGGGGGAGTATTAATGTTACTTACTAATTTAAACTTATTTATGACAAAGAAAAATCTCTTGATCGGAAGCACACTAGGAGTATTTTTCTTTTTTCTTTCTGAGTTTTTGACCAGTAAATCATCGGACTTATGTTTTACTGTCGGTACTTATTCCTATGAAACATCGTGTCGACTTATTGGAGATCTTGCACTGATTGCTTTCCCTATACTCCTGATTAGTATATTCACTCTTTTTTTTAAGAGAAAAGAATATTTTGAGGCATGGAAAAAATTTACTTTTATTTATTTATTTATTTATTTATTTATTGCACTAGTGACTCCATGGTACGCGGGTGATGGTTTTATGAACATTCAAAAAGAAATTACCATAATTGCTCTCTCTGTTCTTTATTTGATTCTTTCATCTCTCCTTATAATTTACAAATCTTGGAAACTCAGAGGAGAAAAATAATACCCCTCCACCCTCCGCTACAAATGGAACACAAAATCCGATGGAGCATACAAACTCTTTGCCACCTACTTCTCAACGAGTACAATGGTGATAGAGTCCCATTGGAGACCGAAGAAGAACATCACTGTCATAATGCAAAAACCGATTGATATGGATGAGAGTGATAATGATGCAGAGGAGGGAGGTGAGGTGGATACACGACCGGTCAAAACAAAATTACTAGGATTCATTGTTCCAAGTATTATTACAAAAAGTGGAAAAATTAATGTCTCTTATTAAATTATGAAAAAAATTTTAACAAAAAAAAGATCTTACTCATTGGTTTGCTTGGAACATTATTCTTTTTTTCACCGATAATTTTTGGTACAATTTTTAGTTGTTATTACAATGATAGCATTGTGTGTTCAAAATTTTATCAAAGCATAACCTCACTTTTTGCTTTATTTACACCCGTCTTTCTCTTCTCCCTCATCACCTACAAAATGCGTGATGAAGTATTCCATCACTGGATGAAGTTCGCTATCTGGGCGGCACCTACGATCATGGTGCTGACATTCCTTATTCTCGGTGGCGGAAGCAATAACGGCCTCGGTCTCGCGGGTGCGATTGGCGGAGCGTTTGATGCTTTACTTTTCATCATTCTCTACAGTATCTTCTGTGGTATTTCAGTTTGGCGCATTGTGAGTAAGTATAGACAACTGAAACACGGGAAGAAGTAAACAAGAAAAAATTAGACAACATATTTTTCAAGAATAATGTACTTAAATTTAGCTTATGGCAAGACGACTACACACTTACGCACTTGTTAAAACACTTTTTGACCAAAATAGAGACTATTTTGATACTTTTGTTACCTTGGTGCTACAAGTGGTCAGCAAGGAGTCTTTCGACGACTTGGTTGCGATTCAGACAAAATTAAAAAAGGAATTTGAAATTGATACTCCACTTCATATTTTAAAAACAATTTGTACGCGTGCGCAAAATAAAAACTATCTTGACCAGCAGGTAAATCAGAGGAGTTACAAGCTCAACCAAAAGGGAATTGATTGTTTGAGCAAACAGGAGACAGTCGGAGATGTTGATCGTCGCATAAATGCTTTGATTTTTTCCGCAAAAGATTTTTTTGGAAATAAGGGTGTTAATTTGGACGAAGGAAAAGTACGGGAACTCCTATACTCGTTCATTGAGGAAAACATTGACGGACTCATTGATTTTGTAAGTCCCAAAATACAGTCTAGAAATATTTCTAGGTCGGCATCAAAAAGAGATAGTGCAATTTTTTTGGAGTTCTTGATTGAAACCCAAAATCACAAACCAGTCGAATATAATCAGTTTCAAGAGCTAGTGTTCGGATCTATTTTGTCGTCACTTCTGACCGCGGAGAATTCCTCCGATATCTCTGACATTAGCTTGAAAAAGTTTGGCGGGAATACGGTTTTTTTTGACACCAATATAGTTTTTTCACTTCTTGGTTTTCATTCAAAAGAGAAAAATGCAGCTACCAAGGAATTGATCTCAATTTTGGGCAAGGCAGGTTTTAAGCTAAAGGTATTTGATTTTACCGTAGATGAGGTGTGCCGCGTTGTGAATGGGTATATTCGGTATAAAAATATCTATCCAACAAATTTCTCCGTTGATTCAGTATATAGTTTTCTAAAAGTTAAAGGGTGGGGGTATTCTGACGTTGTTGATTTTATTGACGGTATTGAGGAACTACTTAGCAAACAAGATATTGGTATTTTTACCACTAATATAACTGATCTTTCTGGTTATAAATCTGCTCAGGGCGACACCCTAAAAGCATTAATAGCCTCAAATAAAGAAAGTGACTACAGGGGACTCAGCACAAATCATGATTTGGCTGCTATTGATTTAATACGGGAGATAAGAAAAAAAACAGTAAGACGAATGGAAGATGCAAAGGCATTTTTTCTCACGTCAGACTTTGCTTTGCAGCGAACAGTATTGATTGGGTTGGGCCATCACGAAAACGGAAGCTTGAGTGAGGTGATACTCGATCGGGTTATGGCTAATATATTGTGGTTGAAAAATCCTCAGATTGATTTACCATTGGGAATGATTATCGCTGCCCACTCTCGGGACCTTCTGGTCGACAGAAAAGTTTGGGATAAGTTTTACTCCGTTCTTGAAAAGTTGCGAAGTGAGGGCACCATCGCGGATAGTAAAATTGACACACTTTTTTATCAGAACAATATCGAGAGTTTCCTTAAAGATTTTAGTCGTAAGGATGTTGATAAGATTAATGAACAGCTTGTTGTTGATGAGGTTGAAAAGGCGGCTGAAGCGGTCCTAGTTGATAAAAAAAATGCACTACTCGAACACTCGGTTGTAAGAGACCAGCTTTTTGAGGCTCAGACTGAAAGGGACAAAGAGGAACAGGTGCATAATTTAAAAATTATTGACATAAAAGCAGGCCTTCGGAAAAGCGGAAAAGGATTCTCAGTGGAAATGCTTAATGGGAACCTGGGTCATTGCTGGCGTGGTGATATCTGTGGAGTTTTATTTTTTTCTTTCTGTTTACCCCAAAATCATTGCTAAATTGCCACTTGGGTATTCAGATGTACTCGCCGGTCCATATGGTGGGATTGGGTTATTTCTTGTTCCACTTTCTGTGGCGGTAATCCTTTGGGTGAGAAAAAAAGTTGAACCAATAATTTCCGAGTCAGCATATCGGGGCTTATTAAAACAGCTGAAGATTGATTTATAGCTCATACTATTTGTGCAGGCTTGGTTATTTTATAATTTGAGGCTAATGGGGAGGCACTATTGATACCACTCACTAGATTCCTCACGCTCATTATGCCGAGTGATAACGGCACATTCTTTCCTGCCGACAAAGGCCATGTGGCACTCATTATGACCGCACTGCATACATTCTTGAGTCTGGTTGTTGTGTGGAGTGTCTGGACGCGGAAGGAGAAGAAGTAGCCTGTACACCTGAGTCCTTGGAGAAAATAAAAGAGAAACAAAAACGATAACGTTTTTTTAGCGAATGTCTCATTGAGCAGTATCAAAATGATTTGCTATAATAAGTCTCATGGCAAAATCGTTGGCGTTTGGGAATGGTGCAATGCTCCTCTGTACGGATAAATACGCACGAGTGCGTGATTTGTACTTTCCGTATGTGGGATTGGAAAATCATGTTGGCGGCGATTATGCGCATCGCATCGGGGTGTGGGTTGAGGGGCAATTTTCGTGGACCGATGACGGAACATGGCAAATTGATGTTCGTTCCGATACGGCGTTTACCGGACTTACCACGCTTTTTTCCTCGCGACTGAATCTGGAAATTCACTTTACCGATGTGCTCTACAATGAACACAATATTTTTCTCCGTCAGATTAAGGTGCACAATAAGGAAAATCATGTGCGTGAAGTGCGCATCTTCATCAATCATCAATTTGAAATTTATAATACCGAGCGCGGAGATACCGCCTTTTATGACCCTGATACCAATACGGTGATTCATTATGAAGGTCGGCGAACATTTCTTGCCAATGCGGCGGTGGGTCAATCGGGGATCAGTGACTATACCGTCGGCATTTTTCGTCTTGAGGGAAAAGAGGGGACATATAAGGATGCCGAAGATGGCCTACTTTCGAAAAATACCATTGAGCACGGTCGTGTCGATTCAACCATTGGAATGACACTTACTATTCAAAATGGGAGCACTGAATTTTTTTACTACTGGCTTACGGTTGCGCATTCGGTGGAAGATGCAAAACATTTAAATAAATATGTACTCGAACGGACTCCCGAATATTTGATGAAGTCTTCACGGGATTATTGGCACGCATGGGTGGAGCGTAATGATTGGAATTTTTACGGATTAGGTGAGGGGGTCATTGAATTATTTAAAAAATCTCAGCTCATTCTTCGTTCCCACGTTGATCGTCATGGGGCGATTCTGGCTTCGGGAGATTCCGACATGCTTCAGGGTGGTGGCAGAGATACGTACGCGTACATGTGGCCGCGTGATGGGGCGTATGTTGCGACTGCTCTTGATTGGCTCGGTGATCGGCATAGTGCGCGTATGTTTTTTGATTTTTGCAATAAAGCAATTACCGAGGGTGGATATTTGATGCATAAGTATCGCGCTGACGGTGCGCTCGGCTCATCATGGCATCCGTGGCTTGTCGAAGGTCATCGTGAACTTCCCATTCAAGAAGATGAAACCGCACTCATTCTCTGGGCACTTTGGGAACATTGGCTTGTATCAAAAGATCTTGATTATATTGAGTCTATTTATAATTCATTTATTAAAAAAGCCGGGATCTTTTTATCTTCATACCGTGATCCTTATTCCGGACTTCCAAAACCGTCATACAATTTATGGGAAGAAAAATTTGCGGTGCACACCTATACTGCGGCCGCAACATATGCCGGACTTGTCATCGCGGCAAAGTTCGCGGAAATTCTCGGGAAAGAACGTACGGAACATAATTTTGAACGTATTGCCGAAGAAATGCGCGAGGCGATTATCAAGCATTTGTATAATCCCGAAGATGGAAGTTTTTATCGCTCACTCATTATCGATCCTCGAGGGATGACCATTTACGATCGCACGATTGATGCATCAAGCGCATACGGGCTTTTTATTTTTGGCGTATTACCCCCGGATGACCCGAAGCTCGTCAAGGCAATGGAGCTCACCAAAGCGCGTCTTACCGTGCGGACACCGGCGGGAGGAATTGCGCGTTATGAAGGGGATCAATATTACCGCATCGCTCAGGAAACTCCCGGGAATCCGTGGTTCATTACGACGTTGTGGTATACACAATATGCCATCGCTTGTGCGCGAACGGATGCGGATCTTGATCAAGTTCGTATGGATTTGAATTGGGTGGAACGTAATGCGACAACTTCGGGAATTCTTTCTGAACAGTTGAATCCCTACACGCGGGAACAAGTGGGCGCCGCACCACTCACGTGGAGCCATGCGGAATATGTTCGTACGGTTATTATGTATATCCACAAATTAAAAGAATTGGGAATTGCCGAACCTCTTAAATCATAATTCATATGCGTCATCACATTCATTTTACTTCCGAATTTATTTCAAAGAGTGATATACCGATGCGTTCATCGGAGTTTACTCAAGAAATTAAAACACTCACCGCACGCATATCGCCAGGGCAATATCAGTTTCATGAAGCATCGCTCCTGCTTCCTCTTGATGCGGCGCTGCTTGTCGAGGTCAACGATTGTGTGAAGCGTTTCGCAACCCCCCAATTGAAATTTGTGATTGTGGTCGGCATTGGTGGCTCGAATCTGGGTACTCAAGCGGTGTATGATGCGCTCACAAAAGGAGAGGGTGCAAAAAAATCTTCACATCCGCAATTGATTTTTTCCGATACGGTTTCGACGGCGCTGCTTAATGATATTGTCGCACTTTGTGAGCATGAGGTGACTACTCCCGATGAAATACTTATCAATCTGATCAGTAAGTCTGGGACGACAACCGAAAGCATCGCCAATTTTGAAATTTTATATGATGTTTTGCGTAAGCGTTTTCCTCGAATTCCGGAGCGGATTGTCGTTACCACCGATCAGGACTCTCCGCTTTGGGTTCGCGCCACACAATTGGGATTCGGACTGCTTCCGATCCCAAAAATGGTCGGTGGGAGATTTTCAGTCTTTTCTTCGGTGGGACTTTTTCCGCTCGCATGTGCGGGGGTGAATGTGGGAGAATTACGCGCGGGAGCCGAGGATTTCCTGAACGCATGCATTGGAAGTAGTGAGAAAAAAAATCCTGCGGAAGCATGTGCCGAGGCGATTTATCAAGCACATGCGCAGGGTGCGACCATGTTGAATTTTTTCTTTTTTAATCCCGAACTGGAATCATTGGGAAAATGGGCGCGACAGTTATATGCAGAGAGTCTTGGTAAGGAAAAAGATCTTGCGGGAAATGTCGTCCATTCGGGAATAACGCCAATTGTTTCCATCGGTTCAACCGACCTGCATTCGATGGCGCAACTATATTTAGGAGGCCCGCGCGATAAAATGACACTTTTTCTTCAACTCAAAGAAACATCACCTTTTCTTGTTTCAAACGAAGCACTCGTTGCTGATCTCCTTCCTCAGCTTGAAGGCAAATCTCCCGAAGTCATCATGGAGGCGATTTTTCTCGGTGTGAAAGACGCCTACCGCAGTCACCGGCTTCCATTTGGAGAAATTATTCTGACAGAGCGTTCACCATACATGCTTGGTGTCTTTCTCGAATGGCAAATGCTTACGGTTATGTATTTGGGGCGCATATGGGACATCAATACATTTGATCAGCCGAATGTGGAAGATTATAAGAAAATAACAAGAGCAATTCTCGAAAATAATAAATAATTTTTTACCATGTATATTCTTTTTGATATTGGTGGGACAAAAATGCGCGTGGCACTTTCGCGAGACGGAGAAACATTTGAAGAGCCGAAAATTCTTGATACCCCGGCAGATTTTGATGTGGCAATGGCGCTTATTCAGACGACTGTCCTCGCAATGACCAGTGGGGCGAAAATTACCGCAGCGGGAGGAGGCGTCGCGGGGAAATTACTCTGTACGCATGGAAAAGGAGAGGCGCATGCAAATGTGTGCAGTACACTCTTGATCGGACCCCACCTCGCAGGATGGAATGGGAAAGCGATTGAATTTGTCCTTGAGGACATGCTCGGTGCTCCCGTGTATATGCAAAACGATGCATCGATTGTTGGCCTTGGAGAAGCGGTATATGGCGCAGGGAAAGGGCATGAAGTTGTTGCATATATGACGGTTTCGACCGGTGTTGGCGGCGCACGCATCGTCAGTCAAGAGATTGATCTCAGTATGATGGGTTTTGAACCGGGGCATCAGATTATTGATGCGAGTGGTATGCTTTCCAAAACTAGCGTTTGCGGCACGGGACTTGATTTGGAAGGAGCGGTTTCAGGTACGGCAATTACGGAGCGATATGGAAAGAAGCCCTATGAAATCACCGATCCCGCCTTTTGGGATGAAATGGCGCGCGTACTCGCATACGGATTAAACAACACTATCGTGCACTGGTCTCCCGATATTGTGGTGATCGGAGGCTCAATGATGAAAGAAATCGGCATTCCCATCGATCGCGTGCGGGCACATCTGCGCGGTATCCTTCAAATTTTCCCCGAACTTCCGCTTATTGAAAAAGCAACGCTCGGTGATATTGGCGGACTTTATGGGGCACTTGCATTTATTAAACAGAAGCATAAAGAAAGAATTAATTAACATTCATTTTTTTCGAGAAAAAAACCGGCATTATTCCGGTTTTGTGTTATTGTTTTTCCAATATCAGGAAGCGACACGTATGCGCATTTTTTTCGTCTTGTAATACATACGTCTCGTGGGTTATTTTCCATGAGTTGCTGTCATATTCAGGGAAATGTGCATCGACCGTGAAGGTGAAATCAATATCCGTAAGGTACATGCGGTCGACAAGATTTTGTTCAAGCGCTTGTCGGTAAATTGTTCCACCACCCAAAATGAATATTTCGTCATTTCCGGGAAGTTCTTTTGCTTTGGAAAGTGCGTCTGAAAGAGTGTGCACGACAATAAC
>Ga0209515_10009385_pt1 | contig 11145 bp, 9 predicted proteins | sample Subgroupgradi54m_FD_187454 | JGI IMG/M metagenome (GOLD analysis project Ga0209515, IMG submission 187454) | Subsurface groundwater microbial communities from S. Glens Falls, New York, USA - GMW60B uncontaminated upgradient, 5.4 m (SPAdes)... ...
GCTACTTTGTTATGATAGTGAATTTCATGGCAACAGCTGTCATCATATTCTGAAATATTGCCGTTCCGCCACAGGCCCATATATCGGACCAGGTACTCGATGTGGAAAACTTCATTTCATAGCAAATGCTATAACCGGCCGTTCTTGTATCGGCCTTAAAACCTCTCCACCAGTAACTGTTGGTTTGTCCCCATTGATTCCAGCTGTAGGTGGACGTCCAACCGTAACCCCCATTGTGCCCCCCCCAGTACATATTCCAATATATGCTTGGAGTAACTCCGTTTACGACCGTGGTTTGGATATTCCAACCCGAAAGTTCGTCCAAATTGTAGCTCCCATTTGGATTCCCAATCCATTCCCCGTTGCCAACCCAACCTTGCCATCCGCCATGATAATATCCTTGGTAACGAAAGATTCCATCCCAGGCCGCAGTAGAAGCTGCTTTTTCCAGACCTGAAGACTTTTGGGAGAGCAGTAAGGGGTCCCCCTTAAAATCTCCGCTTTTGAAGTCATAGGACAATTCCAATTGAGAGGCCATCAGCGGCGTGCCATGTTCGATATAAGATCTTTTTAGGGCTGAAAGCATACCTGTATCCGCGTGGGCCATGGGACCCCCTCCCATTAAATTCAGCGGCTTCGCGGTCTCCGCCTCTTGTGCGGATATGTCCGTATATTTCAAGTTTTCGAGGCCGGAGTTCTCCGTGGTCGGTTTGCCCGCATTTTCATCGATGGAATCGGGATTGGTAGCCTGGGACCCTGAAATGCATCCGGTCGCCAGTAGAGACGCGGACACCGCCAGTAGTCCGACAATGAGTGTTTGTCGATATTTTTTCATGACTTCTCCTTCGGCAAGATTGAACCTGCCGGTTGTTTACCCCTCCAGAAACAAATCGGAACGGTTGTTTACTTAGACTCCACGAGGTTGGGTTTCGTGGACAACTTTCATTCGTATATCCGCGGAACCCCGGATATCGAAGACGCCGCCTCAAGCACCGGGGGGCATTTCGAGCCAGGGAACCGGGAAGTGGCGCGCGGACAGCGGGAAGCGATTCCACTCGTTAAGTGCCCGCTTTTCTTATGATTGTGATTTTCATGGCAACAGCACTCATTCCGGTGATCGGTTGGATGGAGTTTAGGTTACAGCCCGTTCTACGGGCCGTCCCATTAGAGCCCGCAAAATCCATTGCGTAGCAAATATTGTATTCGGAGTAACTCGAATAGGCCGAAAAACCTTGCCATAGGAATTGGGTTGATAACCCTTGGCTATTCCAGCCATACCAGGACGACCACCCGTAATCCTTCCAATACATTTTCCAGTAGAGGCTCGGGGTTGTGCCATTAACAACGGTTGTCGAAATGTGCCAGCCTTGAAGCAAGGGGCTAAGTCCATATCCTGCGCCGGGAGAGCCGATCCATTTGTCATTGCCGACAGGAAAAGTCCAGCTACTCTCATGGGACGTAGGGTTGTAAAGCCAACCCTGGTAACCGAAATTATAATCCCAGACAGGGGCGGAAGCCGATTTTTCCAAACCCGTCGATTTGGGGGAAAGAAGCTTGGGATCCCCTTTGAATTGGCCGGTCGTGAAATCATAGGACAATTCCAATTGGGAAGCCAATAGCGGCGTCCCCTGTTCTAGGTACGATTTTTTCAGGGCGGTAAGCATAGCGGTATCCGCATGGGCCATGGGACCGACCCCCACCAGGGTCAATGGTTTCGCCAGTTTCGCTTCTTCTGACGATATGTCCGTATATTGCGGGCTTTCCGTGACGGGTTTGACTGTATTTCCATCCGTGGAGTTGGGATCGGTAACCTGGGGTTCGGAATTGCATCCGATCGTCAGTAGAGACGCCGAAAACGCCAATGCGCCGAATAAGGGTGTGCGCCGGGAATGCTTCATGATTTCTCCTTCGGCAAGATTAAGCTTGCCCATTGTTTAGCCCACCAGAACCGAATTCGAACGGGTACCTCCTTGGACTCATTGAACGTCAGTTTCGTGGACACCATTCTTTCGCATATCCTTGCAAATCGTTCTCGTCGGCTATTCCAGGAAGCGACAGGAATTCCGGAATGACAGTGTCCAGAAGCGCAATCATCGCATGATGGAGGCTCAGGAAACGGATGAGGAGATTAGAACTGGTGGCCGACCGCCACGCCTGGTTCCCAACCCCAAGGGGAAGGAGCGGAACCAGCGGTCTTGAAGTCGTAGAGATAAAGGGCCGGAGCGATGGTCGCCGAGAGCCAGAAGCGGTGCGGGAAATAGATCTCCCCTTCCAGCGGCAAGGTGAAGCGGGACAATCCCGCCGTCGATTCGCGATCGGTCCCGATGGTTTCGCCGTTGGCCTGTACCGGGGAGTTCCCGAAGCGCGCGTCCGTCACCGTCTGGAAGACCCAATGGTAGGAGGCCTGGGCGCCCACCAGGACCTGACCGTGCACGGCCCGCCAGAGCGGGGTCTCCAGGGAGTAACCCACGCCAGCCATGCGGATCGAGTTCGCCAACCCGGTAGGCCCGCCGTCCAGGTCCGTGCCCGTGAAGGAGATCCCCAAACTCTGCTTGGTCCAATAGCCGCGGAACACGTATTCGGCCTGGGACAGGTTGAGGGTGCGGAACATGGGCGCGCGCTTGACGGAGAGCTGCATGCCGTTGAAGTGCATGTCCAGGATATGCCCGCCCTTGTCGTACAGCATGGACTTGGCCTTGCGGCGGAACGCCTCCGGGCGCACCAGGGCCGTGGTCTGCCAAGTCAGATCCACTTCCGCAACGCGGCTCTCGTGGTTCTCGCGGTAGGCCAGGATGTATTTGTTGGAGGGCAGCACGAAGCTGAGGCTGTCCTGGCCGGTGAGCCACACCTTGGAAGCCAGGGTCATGGAGTTGCCGTCGTAGATTTCCATCGGCCCGGCCGGCATGCGCTGCAAGAGCAGGCGGGATTGGCGCTGGCCGATGCGGGCGACGATCGGATCGGATTCGCCCGTCATGTCGAAATCGAATTCGGGATTCTGCTGCGAGGTCTGCCCCATGATCTCCTCGCGCTTGGTGGATACGCGCGCGTAGTCGAAGGCCTCCATCAGGCGGATGGACTTATCCCCGTCGTAATCGGCCAGGCCGCGCAGGCCGTTGAGGAAATGGTGGGTGAAGACCGCGCCGTGGTAGTCCTCGCTCTCCTGGGCCATTTCCCCGCGGGAGCTGGAGCTGATGACCACGGTGCCGCGGCTTTCCAGGCGATCCATCTGCACCAGGTTGGGACCTTCCACCAGATGCCCGCCCTTGCTGCGGAGGAAATCACCGGACTCGCACGCGTCCAGGATCAGGATCTTCAGATTGCTTTCCAGGGATTCCATGAAAGAAGTGAGATCGCCTTTGGGCCAGGACTTGCCGCCCACGTGCAGGCCTTCCGCTCCGCCGTGGCCGGAGAAATAGACCATCACCAGGGATTCCGTTCCGGACTTGCGCAGCTCGCGCACGCGGCCCTTCACTTCCTCCAGGGTCGCCTTGATCTTGTCGAGGGAGGGATTCGCCAACAGATACAAGCGGTCTTCATCGAAGGTGCCGGCCTGGCGGAACGCTTCCGCCATCTCGCGGGCATCCCGGGACGCGTAATGCAGCGGGCGCTCATCCTCCAGGCCCTGATCCACGCCCATGAAGACGCCGATGCGCTGCACGTCCGCGCGGCACAGCGCGCAGCCGATCAGCAGCCACCGTAACATCCAGGTCACGGCTGGCGCACCATGCGGAAGGCCGCCACGCGCAGGCCCTCCGCTTCCGCCGGCGCTTTTTCATCGCCTTTTCCCGCGGCTTTTCCGGCGGCCTGCGCCGCGACCAGGGCGGCTACTGCGCTTTTGGCCTGGGCGGCCGTGAAGGGTATGGGGGACCAGACCACCCATACGGTCTGGCGCTTCCACTCGCCGTCCAGCACGATGCTTTCTTTCATGCGGCGCCACCCCATGGCCGGGGCCAACCCTACCGCCGCGGCCGCTCCGGCCATGGGAAGGGGTTCTCCGCCTTCCTCGCGATACCAGACCTGCGCCGTGACGGCGCTCGGGCTGCGGTAGGCGATGGCCAGGGTGTCGCCGTTGCGCGCGCTGACGAGCTGGCCGGTGTCGAACTCCGCGCCGCCGATCGCCAACCGGAAGCCGGCCTCGCCGGATCCTTTGATCGAATGGATCCCGTCCCCGGAGGATTCCACGAGCGTGGGATGGGACTCCTGAACGCGCCAGGTCCATAGACCGATACCCAAGACCAGTACCATGGCGAAGGCCAGGCCGGGTCCGCGGGTACCGCCGCGCGACAAGAGGAAGTCCATCACCCGCTCCCACGCCGTTGAAGGCGGGGAATCCCCGGATCGGGCTGCGCTTGCCTCTGAGCGGGCTCCCGCCAGCCTTCGTTTCGCTCCGGCCCGGATGTCCGCCAAGCTCAGGTTTGAACGTAGCGAGGTATAGCGCTCCAGATACGCCTGCGCCTCCGGCGACCGGGACACCCGGGTGCGCAATGCGGACGCTTCCGCCTCCGGCAATTCGCCGCGCATCAATTGATCGAGCTTCCAGAGGGAGATGCGTTCTTCACCCTCTCCCATGCCGTTATCGATACCTTCATCCCTGTTCACGATCGGCCTCCCCGCGCAACCGCCCGGATCCAAACGCCGCCCCCCGGCACCCAGGCAATCCCCTTGGACGGATGCGGGGCCCCGATCCTGGACATCCCGCTCATGCGGCCACCCGCACGGCGCTTTGGCCTTGATCCGCATGGAATTTCTTCAGGAATCGGCTGACGATTTTGGCCACGGCCTCCTTGGACACGCCGGCCACCTCTCCGGCTTCCCGGTAGGAAAGGCCTTCGGCCAGGGTCAGGAACAGGATCTGGCGCAGGCTGGGCCGTAGGTAGCCCAGGATGCGATCGAGATCCAGCTTGGCCAGGATCCGATCCCCGTGAGGCCCAAGGTTCCGCAACACCAGGGAATCCAGATAGTCGGCATACAGGCGGTTCTGGATCTTGCGCTTGCGGAGATGATCCAGGCAGCAATTGGTGGTCACGCGGTAGATCCATGTGGAGACTTGGGAATCCCCGCGGAAGCGCGCGAGGTTCTTATCGATGCGCAGGAAGGTTTCCTGGGTCAGATCCTCGGCCTCTTCGCGATCCCGGGTATAGCGGGAACAGATGCGGAAGATCATGTCCAGGTGCGATCGGTAGAGCTCCTCAAGGGTGGGCATGGGGCCCCCGGGAAATCAGTAGCTGATAGGAATCCAAGGCGATCGCGGGAGCCGGATCGGCGGTGCGCACGCGCTCGAGCTTTATATAATAGGGGTCCGCGGGCACGGGCCAGGCCTTGAGAACGACGCGCGCGGAATCGCCCGAGAACGTGACCCAGAAATCGTCGCACAGCACGCGGTCGGAATGCGCCGGATCCGATCCGCCCCGCAGGCGGAAGCGCGCCCGCGCCGCACCCGCGCGCATGTCGCGCCGCAAGAGCATGTCCAGCCCGGCGCCCGCGCCCTTGATGCCATCGGCCTTGAAAAGCAGGCTTCCCCCGTTGGCGAGGCTGATGGGATCGCCCGGCAGCCCCTGGTCGAAGGACGTCACCCAGCCGTTACCTGCGCCCACGAAGCGGGCGTCGGCCGATCCCGGGTAATGGCCCTTCCCGTCGGTCCCGACGTACAGGTCGCGGAAGGAGCCTTCGGAGGCGGAAGCGCCGGAATCCGGTTCCGCGGAAAAACCGGGGAACAGGGCCGCCTGGATGCGCGCCGGGTAATCCAGGGAGGGGGCCGTCACCGCGCTGTCCCCGAGCATGGCTTCCAGGTCCGTGACCGCGCCCTGATCATTGCGGCGGAAGGTGATCCGGCGATCCGACCAGGGGCTGAAGAACACGCTTTCCGAAGCGGCATGGAACCAGTGGGGCATCAGACCGGGCACCTTCACCAGCAGGCTGTCGCCCTCCCCGCCCGCCGTGACCACCAGGGTGTCCCCGCCGAAATCGTACCGCCCCGCCAGGGGCTTCAGCGCCGCCGCGGCCACGGACACGCGCGTACGCGCCGCCAGCGCCTGCATTTTCTCCGCGATGGCTTCCGGAACCGCCTGGGAGGAATCGAATACCGCCACGTAGCGCTTGTCGCCCGCGTAGAGGAGCAGCTTTTCGGTATGCTCGGGCGTGCCCACGATCTGGATCTGCAGATCGGACGCGGGGGTGAAATAATCCAGGGAATCGGCGGCCAGCAGGCGGAACTGCCCTTGGTCGGGGATGGACACCCACAGGTTACCCTGTTCCACCGACATGCAGAAGGGATGGAAGGGCTGGAAGGTGTACGCCCCCGCCAGCTTCCGCAGCCGCGAGGGAGAGGCCGGCGCCTCATGCGGATCGGCCACCGGCTTGACCAAGGGGACGTCGGGAGGATTGAAGAAGTCCTCGGTCGTGCCCAGATCGATGAAGGCGGAATCCGCGGCGTCCAGGACTTGGCAATCGTAATTGCCTCCGCAGGAAACCAGGTTGTAGCCCAGGTGGAGCTTCTCCTTGCCCGTGACGCTGAAAGAGCTGCCGCGTTCCGCCTCCAGCAGTTCGTTCAAAGCCGCGCGATCCTTGAAGTACAGGAGCACATGCTGGCGCGAGCGGCCCGCCACCCAATCCGGGCAGTCCTCTTTGCGGTTGTCATAGGGATAGTCGGTCCATTTCCCATCCACCGCGGCGCTCCGCATAAAGGTGTAGCCCAATCCGAATAAGGCGGAACTCAAGGTCGCGGCCTGTACCCGCTTTTCGAACTCTTCCTCCATGCCCGGCTTGGGGAAGAGCTTGCGTTCATAGGGAAAGTCATAGGCCGCGGCGAAACCTTCGGCCGGTTTCGGGATGTTGTAATAATCGTTGGCGCGTTTGCGCAGGGCGAAAAAGTATTCCCAGCGGCTGGCATGGTTCAGGATGCGGAAGCGGTTGTAGAGGACGGTGATCCAGGGCTCGCTGAAACCCGGCAACCCTTTTTCCGTGCCGGCCCAGATGGTGTCCAGCTTGTCCCCGACCTTGCGCATGGTGGTCCCGTACTTCCCCACGTAATAGGTTTCCACCACCGGCACGCGCTTCGCCTTCACCTCGGAGACTTCGAGGAGGCGGTCCACCGACGCCAGGAAATCGGCGTACATGGTGTCCACGCTCAGGTTCATGGCCAAAAGGCTGGGATGCAGCAGGCAATCCATCTTGCCGTTCCCGTTGCCGTCCTGGTAGAGCCAGAAACTCGCAATGGCCAGATCGGGGGCGTCCAGGATTTCCTTACCTGGCGGATTCTTCAAGGTGAGAGTAAAATCATATGGTGGATTCGCGTTCCGAACCAAGGTACTGGTGGCATCGAAAGTGTATTCTTTTGGACCGATGAACTGCCACACCAAGGCAACCTTTGGTTTAGTCAATTCCGGAAACCGGGGCAGGAACGCGGGCTCCACAATCTTGACGTCCGTTTCCGCGCGGCCCTGGAATGAACCGAGGATTGGAACATTGTTGCCATTAGCGGGATCGATGATCCGTCCCGCAGGCAAACAACCGGAAAAGCAACCGGTGAGCAGGGACAACAATCCGATTGCCCATTGTCGAACCGGCGCCGATTTCATCCTTTTGCGGAAGCTGGAACCGAAATTTATACTCATGCGGATAATCAGAGGTAGGGTGGAACCCATATCTAACCATTGAAGGACTTTCCTTCAACCGGGAACGGCCCATTCCGATCCTCATAAACCCCTAATATCAAAAGACTTATGGGCTGATTTCAGGCCTTGGGATTTGGCGGTAACTTTCCGTGTGCCCGTTGCGGATCGGGATCACGTGCTCCGCATTGAACGTTCCAAGCCCCACGGGCATTTCGATGCGCTCCTCACCTTCATTCGCCACATCGGCCTTGAGAAAAGGATCGGCTTCACGCCAGGTAAGGAACGGGACTTGGTTATTGCCATGTTGGTGGAGCGCTTGATCCACTCTTCCTCCAAACTGGCGACTACACGGCCTTGGAACAGCTCCACTCTGGCGGAAGAGATGGGCATTGAGGGTTGCGACGAGAATGATTTATATGCAGCCCGGACTGTCCGCTCGATAGGCAGGAGCGCATCGGTCTTGCCCAGGTGACCCTGGTCGGCGATCGAGGCGGGGTGACCCAGGCCCGCATCGGCGCGTTGGACGCCCCTCCCGGCATCGGTTTTCTTTCGGCGTTACGCTCCACATCGATACGGGCCTTGGTCGAGAACGGCGAAGGGGTCGCGCTCGGGTGGACCCCAGAACTTCGGTTCAAGGCAACTTCACGGCCGCGCAGCGGCGCAGGTAAAAGCAGCCGGCGTCCCCTTCGCCGGCCCTGTTCGCGGCCCGCGCGCGCGCCGCGAAGGCGCGGATCTGCGCCGGCGTGAATGACGATGAACGTGGATTCTCGTTGTAGGATTGGGCGCTCCGGTGCGGGATGTCCTTTCGGTACTGCTCGCTGGCCCAGAACTGGGACGCCTTGGAATCGAAAATCACCTTGTCCACGGAGAAGCCCGCGCGCTCGGCCAACAGGCCGAGGCTCTTGCGGCTGTGCAGGAAGAAATGCCTGGGGGCGTCGATTTGGAACCAGTCCACGCCGTATTCTCGCCACGCCGCGGAGGACACCACGGGAATGCGGATCAGCAAGGTCCCGCCCGGGCTGAGCAGCCCCAACGCGGCCTCCAGCACCGCCTGCGGCCTCAGCATGTGCTCGAAGGAGTGGTGCATCATGATCAAGTCGTACTTGCCGTCGATATCGGACAACTCGCCTTTGCGGATGCGGATGCCATTGGGATAAACCAGATCCCCGGCGATGAACGGGTCCACGCCCGTCAATCTGCGGAAGCCGTCCAGGCGCAGCTCATGGAGCAGGCCCCCGCGTCCGCAGCCCACGTCCAGGATTTCCGAATCGAAGCCGATGCCGGAGGCACGGAACCATTCGAACACCTCTTGACGCTTGGTGCTCCCGTAATTGACGAGGCCCAGGCGCAAGAGCGCGTCCATGCGCCGCATGGAATCCCGGAAGCCGCCCTTGGGCGCGGCCAGGGGCGCCTGCATGGAGTAATAGTTGGCGGGATAGTACTGCGCCATGTCGGCGGGGATGTCCCGGATCTGCAGGCACTCGCAGACCGCGCATTGGAAATAGGCGAACCCCTGGCGCAGGCCGAACATCATTTCCCGCACCGAATAGTCCCGGTTGCCCGCCGCGTTTCCGCAGATCCGGCAGGCGTTCAGGGTCGTGGTACCGGGAGCAGTCGGACCAGGCGCGGTATCCGTCGAAGGAGTAGTAGAGGGAGTCGTCATAGGTATGCACCTGGCGCAGATCAAGATAGTAGGGATCGGAGGGAATGGGGATGGGTCCACTTGCAGGTGTTTTTTTCCCATCCGATAATTCTCCCACAAAAAGGGCGGTTCCGATGCCGTTCTTGGTCAATTCCAAGGTCCACGGCACGCCGTTCTCCGAGTCCTTCAAATTGCAAGTCAGGCTGGTGTGCTGCTCAAGCGGTGTTGTAAGTTTGCCGCCCAGAAGATTACCTTTCAAGGCCTTCTGCGAGGCTTTTGCCCCGCAATCGCACTTCCATTTTGGACCCTGCTCCTTATCCTTGCAGTATCGCGAACAAATCCTGAAAATCAGATTCAGATGGCGATGATAAATCATTTCCAGGGAGGGCTGAATCGTTGGAACCTTCAGGATGGGTTGAGATGTCAAAAGCGGGATCCTAGAGCGCCGATGTGTACCAGGTGTCGAACATGGAAATAAGCCCGCCGGGCCGAAGCAATATCTAACCTATGACGCTTGCCGCTGCAATCCTTGATACCCTTCAGACCCGATCTGAAACTCCTCAAAAACGACCAGACTTTATACCGCGATCTTACTTGCCTGAACTTGATTCTCCCGCGGGCCGAGCCCTATACTTTTTAAAGAGCCTGCAACAATCGAAAGCGGAGTGGCACTGTGCGTAAACTCCTGGTCTGTTTGGGAATTTTGGGTCTAGCCCCTGTAGCCATCCATGCCTTTGCTACCGTACCCGACAACCCTATAGCCTTCAGCAACTGCACCGCCAAGGTGAAGGTCGATGCGGCGCGCTTGCGATCCGGCCCTTCCCTCGACAGCAAGGTTCTAGGCGTCCGCCTGCAGGATGAACCTCTCTACGTTACCAAAGTATACGGCAAGTGGGTGCAGGTGGTTTTGGCCAACAGCGACACCGCCTATATGGCCGCCTATCTGCTGACCTTCCCAGCCAATGAGATTCTGGAACAGTGGAAAAAGGAAGCTCCGCCTCAGACCGTCGGCAAAAAAGCCAAGGTGAAGTGGGCCAATGTCAATTACCGCAAATATCCGTCCGCCCATGCCCCTCGGCTGGGCCATTTCAACCATAATGACGAAGTGGCGGTCCTGACCGACCTGGGCAATGGCTGGAGTCTGGTGCAAAGTCGCAAGGCCGACGGCAAAGGCGAAAGCTTCGGATTCATCGCCAACCGGGCCCTGGCGGCGCCGGATGTGCCCGATCCCCCGGAATGGTCCGCGCCTTTGGCCAAGGTTCAGCTGAATCCCGGCGAACATATGGAAAAGACCCCGGTGGTCGAATCCCCTTCGGATTACTGCCGGCGCACCGCCTGGACCCCGGAGCTCTTCGTCATGGAGTTGAAGGCCAAGTCCGGCCCTCACTTAGACCCGATGGCTGCCTCCTCCGAGCAGCTGGTCGCGATTCAGTAGTCCGTCAGACCAAGCCGTCTAGGCTCGCTTCCGACTGCTTTGTACCCACTCTGAATCCCGCTCGTCTCAAGCTTTCACACAACCCTTTTACCCGACCTAAGCGCCTATTCGATCGATCCTTCGATCCCGGCCAGAATGCGGAAACGCACCGGATTGCCATTGGGCTGATCCTGGATATCCTCCCCAAAAGCATGCAAACCGGACAGGCTCAGCTTGACCCGATCGGAAAATAGGGGCTGAATCAGGGAAATATGGTTCTCCCAATGGGATGGAACCTTGAAAACCGGCCCCCATCCCCTCACTTCCTTAGGTCCCACCAGGCTGGCTTGCACATCCAAGTGGGTTTTGGTCGGAAAGCCCCATCCGGCTCCGCCCTGAGCCCACCACGGGCTGGGCAAAAACTCGATTTCCCGGGCATCGTGATCCCAGAACTCCCGCATCCCGGCCAAAAGACG
>Ga0209515_10009386_pt1 | contig 11144 bp, 10 predicted proteins | sample Subgroupgradi54m_FD_187454 | JGI IMG/M metagenome (GOLD analysis project Ga0209515, IMG submission 187454) | Subsurface groundwater microbial communities from S. Glens Falls, New York, USA - GMW60B uncontaminated upgradient, 5.4 m (SPAdes)... ...
TCGTTGAACAGGCGGGTGAACACGGGCTTGGCCTCCCCGACAGCCGTCGAGAGCAGGGCTTGACAGCCGAGCAGATAGCGACTGTACCCATCCGCGACCGTCAGGGGGTAGCAGGCGCGGCCATCCCCGGTCTTGAACTGCCCCTTGGCGTCGGCGCTCCACACGTCGTTGGGCGCCAGGATCGAGCTGGTGGGCCTGCCCGGGTGCCCGATGCGCCGCCGCTGGCGCTTCTTGGGGACCAGCCCGTTTCGGCTGAGGAGCTCGCAGACGGTGGAGCGTCCGGGCCAGGGCCAGATGGGATGGCGCTTGCCGAGGATGGACAGCAGTTTCTTGGCGCCCCAGGAGGGATGCCGCCGCCGGGCCTCAAGAATGGCGGCAACGGCGTAGTCCGGGGTCTGATGCGGGCAGTTGCTCGGTGTTCGTGACCGCTCGTCGAGCCCATAGGGGCCGTACGTGAGATACCGGTCGATCCACTTATAGCCGGTTTTTCGGCTGATGCCATACAGCTCGCAGAGCTCCGTGATCGACAGGGTGCGCCGCAGATGATCCGCGATGAACTGAGTTTTCTGGTCCATGGGTGACATTTGCCTCCAGGGCATAGGGCACCTCCTTCGGTGCCCACAAGTATGCCTAAAGTGTTACCCATGTCCCCGGACTAAAATGTTACCGATGTACCTGGACTGTACCCTGTCTAACTCCGCGCTGGAGCGGACCGAGTACCTCCCCCAATAAAGTGAACACCCACACCTAACGATGGAGGGGGTGTCCCATGCGAGGTGTCAAGCGCTGTCAGGGGTCCACAGGACGGATGAAGAAGCATCGCTACAGCCACGAGTTCAAGGTGACGGCGGTGAAGATGGCCACTGCCCCGGACATCGAGACGAAGGCCGTGGCCGAGGCCTTGCACATCCACCCCTTCATGCTCTCGCGCTGGAAAAAGGAGGTCCGGGAGGGGACGTTGAAGGGGTTGGCCCACCCCGATCTGAAGGAACGGAAGGCCGTGGAGGTGACCGTGGCAGAAGAACAGCGCATCCGCGACCTGGAAGCGGCCCTGAAGAAGGCGGGCATCGAGAACGACCTTGTAAAAAAAGCGGTCCAGTTCAATGTGGAGCGAAGTCGGCCATCTTCGCGTTCATAGACCGGCACCGCGGTGAGTACGGGATCGAGTTCCTCTGTCGGCAGTACGAGGTCTCGACGAGCGGCTACTCCGCCTGGCGACACCGTGCCCCGAGCGCGCGAGCGGAGGCCAACCACACCCTCCTGCAGGGCATCGAGCGCATCCATCGCCGCTCTCACGGCACCTACGGCAGCCCCCGGGTCGTCCGGGCCCTGCTTAGACAGGGCGTCGCCGCGAGCGAGCATCGCGTGGCGCGGCTCATGCGCGCGGCGGGACTCAAGGGCCGTGTGGTGATGGTGACCCGCCGGGCCCCGGGCGTGCATCGCGTCTTTGAGGCCACCGCCAACCTCAGGGTGGGCACCGCTCCACCCGCAGCAATGAACCAGCAGTGGGTGGGCGATGTCACCTACCTCAAGGCCAACGGGCGCCCCTGTTTCCTCGCCACCGTCATGGACGGCTCCTCGCGCCGCATCGTGGGCTGGGCTCTAGGGTCGGACCGCACGGTGGATCTCACCGCGCGCGCCATGCAGCGGGCGATCCGCACGCGAGCGCCTGCGCACGCGCTCATCTTCCACTCCGACCGCGGGATCGAGTACGGGGCGTATCGCGCCCGCGCGATCCTCGCGCAGCACGGGATCCGCCCCAGCATGAACCGACCCCGGTGCGGCCAGGACAACGCCCACATGGAGTCGTGCTTCCACACCATGAAGATTGAGTGGATCCGAGGCCGGACCTTCGCGACATTCGCTGAGCTCGAAGCGGCGCTCACGGCCTACATCCGCTTCTACAACCACCGCCGCCTGCACTCCGGCATTGACTACCGCACGCCCGAAGAGTATGAGAGAGTGGTGACGTGAAGCCGTGTCCACTTTTTCGGGGGAAGATCACCGGGGGCTCGCGTTCCTCGCCCTCCGGCCGCTGCCCGCGGGCGTTAGGCCGAACGGCACGAGTGCAGCGCGGCATCCCGAGGGTCGTCCTAAGGGCAGAAGACCTACAAGAGCCGTCCAATGCTCCCTCTACTTGTGCTGTTCGGGCGATGCGCCCCTCGATCGATCGTTCTGCCGCGTGGGAAGGGTGCCCGGCAACGGTATGCCGTGGTGCGCGGAGCAGACTGGCAGTCGGCTCGAAATGTACGCGACGCACCAAAGCATGCCGGGCCTGCGATGCGGATCGAGCCGAGCCCCACCATTCGCCCTCGCGTGTTTGCGCAACCGGTCGCGTGACAGCATGAAGAAGCTCGTATCGATCGCAATCGGTGAAGGCGCGCGAGCGGCTCGTCGACGCTATACTCCTTCCATCGAACAGCTCTCAACGCTTCCCCTGATCATTCAAGGCGGCATGGGTGCCGCTGTCTCCGACTGGCGGCTGGCCAACGCCGTGGCACGAACGGGCCAGCTGGGGGTCGTCTCCGGCACCGGCATCGATACGGTGTTCGTGCGTCGCCTGCAGGATGGCGATCGCGGCGGCCACATGCGGCGCGGGATGGAGCAATTCCCGATCCGTCGCGCCGCGGACGAGGCCATGCGCCGCTACTATCGGCCCGAGGGCCGGACGCCGGGCGAGCCGTACACGATGCTCCCCCTCTACCGCCAGGTGATCGCTCCCGCTCGGCAGGAGCTCACCATGCTGGCCGCGTTCGTCGAAGTGTTCCTCGCCAAGGAGGGACACGATGCACCGGTCGGCATCAACCTGCTCACCAAAATTCAGCTGCCCACGCTGCCGACGCTCTACGGCGCGATGCTCGCCGGGGTCGACTACGTCCTGATGGGCGCCGGCATCCCGCGAGAGATCGCGGGGGTGCTCGACCTGCTCGCTGGGCACCACCCGGCCCGGCTCCGATTCAACTTGGAGGGACTCCCCTCCAACGCCGTCGAATACCTCGAGTTCGACCCCGGCGCCCAGTGGGAGACGCCGTCGGCACCACTCGCGCGGCCGAAGTTCGTCCCGATCGTCGCGAGCAACTCCGTGGCGACGATGCTCGCCCGCAAGGCGAGCGGCCGGGTGGACGGATTCGTGATCGAGGGCCCCACCGCCGGCGGCCACAACGCCCCGCCCCGCGGGGAGCCACGGTTCAACGAGCGCGGCGAGCCGATCTACGGCGAACGCGACGAGGTGGACCTCGCGAAGATCCGCGAGCTGGGGCTGCCGTTCTGGGTGGCGGGTGGGGCCGGACACCCCGAGCGCCTGGTTGCGGCGCGTGAGGCGGGAGCCGCCGGACTCCAGGTCGGGACACTCTTCGCCTTCTGCGACGAATCGGGACTCGCCGAGCCGCTCAAGCGCTCGGTGCTCGCCCACGCGGCCCGCGGCGAGGTGGACGTTCGCACGGAGCCCCGCGCATCGCCCACCGGCTATCCATTCAAGGTCGTGAAGTGGGCCGAAAATCCCGCCGTGGGCGCAACGCGCGAGCGGGTCTGCGATCTGGGGTATCTGCGCGTCGCCTTCATGGCGGCGGACGGGAAAGTGGACTACCGGTGTCCCGGTGAGCCTGAGGCCGCCTACGTGAAGAAGGGCGGCAAGATGGAGGACACGATCGGCCGCCAGTGCCTGTGCAACGCGCTGCTCTCCGTCATCGGTCACCCGCAGACCCGTGCCAACGGCACCGTGGAGCCGCCGATCGTCACCAGCGGCGATGACCTCGCGACCATCGGTGGCTTCCTGGGCGGGCGGACGAGCTACACTGCCGCGGACGTCGTCGCCTATCTGTTGTCATGTCGTTGTGAGGCCTAGGGCCGTTCGGCTTAACACGGGCTTGAAGCTGACGGGCTCGCCGGACACTATTGGAGTAGGCGATCCAGCCGCTGGCGCGACCGGCTCGCCCGCAGCTTAAGCGCTGTCCGTTAGGCGGCAGTAGGCCGATGGGTATGTGATTCGGATCGTCGCCCCCGTCAGGGATGAAGGCCAGGATCCCGTTGAGCTCGGTGGGCTGCTCGAAGAGATCAACTGGAGGCTCCCTGGGAGCCGCACGTGAGGCGCCAGAGTGTAGGTTGGTGGTGCTTCGCAGGAACCGCGTCCGCCACCGAGTGGGGTGTAGATTACACCCCCGTAATCTGCGCTCGCTCGAAGCAATTTCCGGCTTCGGCTCCATGGAGGCACGTAATACCGAATTACAGGTTGGGACGGGATCTCATGGGCGTGTTGCTCGTGAGAACCGAGGAGATCGGAGCGGACATTTCTACAATTTCGAGGCTATTTCAGGAGTGCGCCATACAACCCACTTCTACAGATCAATCCGGATGGCCGAAAAAACTGAAGGGGTTTACGTTCGCTTTCTATCGTCTCCGTGCCGGTAACTATAGGGTTCTCTACCGCATCGACGCGAGGCTCGTGACCATCATGAGGGTCGTCAATCGCAAGGATCTCGAGAAAATCGCCAAACGCCTCAAACTATCCTAATCTGATAGTAGCGTGGTGTCTCAGACATCGTTTGACAAAGGAAGTGCTCCCATGCGAGGCTGTCACCCGATAGTGAGAAGGGCATCAGGAGGAGGGTTCTCAAGCTCCGGAACATATGGCCGGAGCCTTGAATGGTGGGCGGCAGGAGTTCGCCTAGCGGGTAGGGATCGGGGACCAGGGGAGGCCGGGCTCTTCACGAGGGATCACGACGATCCCCGTGTCAGACACGTAGTAGCGTTCACGGTCCTTGTCGGCGTTATGGCCAATTTCTGTCCCTGGCGGAATGTTCACATTCTTATCAATGATGGCGCGTCGGATCCGGCAGCCCCTTCCGACCTCAACCCGGTTCATGATGACCGTATCCTCGATCAGGCAGTAGCTGTGGATCCGGACGTTACGGCCAATAACCGAGTCACGGACCATGCTCCCGCTGATGATGGTCCCCTCGGCCACGATTGAGTTCAGGGCCATCCCTCGCCGTCCCTCCTCATCGAAGACAAACTTGGCGGGGGGGTCACCGTAGTTCACGGTTCGAATGGGCCAGTTCCGGTTATAGAAGTTGAAGCTGGGATTGACCGCCCGCAGGTCCATGTTCGCCTCGTAGTACGCCTCGATAGTTCCTACATCGCGCCAGTAGCTCGGCTCCTCCCCTTTCTGGGCAGTCGGGATGCGGTTCGTCCTGAAGTCGTAGGCGTGAACCTTCCTCCCCTCCTGTACCAGGCGAGGGAGGATATCCCGGCCAAAGTCGTGAGCGCTCTGAGCATCCGGCGCGTCTTCTTCCACGGCGCGGAGCAAAAGTTCTGTCTCGAACAGGTAATTTCCCATAGAGACGAGAGCCTGATCAGGCTCCGCCGGGATCGATTTCGGCTCTTTGGGCTTCTCCTCGAAGCCGATGAGCCGCCAGTTGTCGTCCACCTCCATCACCCCGTACTGTGAGGCCTCCTCGATCCTCACCGGAAGGGCCGCCACCGTCACCTCGGCCTCCTTCCGCAGGTGGTACTCCGTCATCTGGCGGATGTTCATCTTATAGATATGGTCGGCTCCGAAGACGGCGACGAACCTTGGATTGGCTCGCTTGATTAGATGGAGGTTCTGGTAGACGGCGTCGGCCGTTCCCCGGTACCAGTCAGCCCCTGTCCGCATCTGGGCCGGGACCGGGATGACGAATTGGTCCGGGAGGACGCTCGTGACTTGCCAGCCTTCCTGGAGGTGCTCCACCAGGGACTGGGCCTTGAATTGCGTCAGAACATAGATGGAGCAGGTCCCGGAGTTAATGAAGTTTGACAAGACGAAGTCGATGATCCGGTACTTCCCGCCGAAGGGGACCGCTGGTTTTGCCCGGTCTCGCGTTAACGGGTACAGCCGTTCCCCTCGCCCCCCCGCCATGACGATCCCCAGGATTTCCATCGGCCCCCCTCCTTAAAGCAAATCATATCTCGTGGTGAGAGAAGAGTCAATTTGCCCCTCCTCCTCCTTTGAAAATTTCAATGAGAATACCACCAATCCCTCAGTTGGCTTGACAGCGGTATCTTTCCCATGGTAGATCGAAAGCGTTCGTGGCCATAGCTTGACCGCCACAAGGCAACAGTACCTTCAAAGGCAGCAGAGATAGGCAGGCCTGTCCTGGACGTTCGCATTGCCGACGCCGTTGTGAGCCGGCCCAGCGGCCCCTGGCAGTATTCGCTCACCAGGACGGACAGACTGTAATGGGGAGTGCCCTGAATCCCCTTTGAATCCCTTCCCCAGGCGCCGGTCGAACGGCTGGAAGGTTGTTCTGCCGATACCGGACTTGGGACAGTCACTAGCCCCGCCTCATTGTCACTGTCTCAGCCAGACGCAATCAACGACGAGCGTCGGAGAGGTTCCTGGATGTCGAGAGAAGTGTCCGCCGCCCGCGAATCGCGACCGCCGAGCGCGGCCGCCCGACCTGTGGGTGGGAGTCGATTCGACGCAATCATGGCGATCTTGTCGGCGTGGATCGTGGTTGGCCTCTATATCGACGGATGGTCGCACCGGCGTTTCCCGAGCCTGGAAAGCTTCTTGACCCCGTGGCATGCGCTCTTCTACTCCGGGTACCTGTCGATGGCAGTGTTCACTGGCGTGACGATCCTCCGGAGCGCTCGGAAGGGGACGCCCTGGGGTCAGGCCTTACCGCTGGGGTATGGGAAAACGGTCGTGGGGCTGGTGGTCTTCGGCGCAGGCGGCGTGGCAGACCTCGTGTGGCATGAGCTGTTCGGGCTCGAAAAGAGCGTCGAGGCGGTAATCAGCCCGAGCCACCTGCCCATCTTCATCGGCCTGGCCCTGATCGTTAGTGGGCCACTCCGTGCAGCCTGGCATAGGGGGGATGGAGGCTCTCGACTAAGTCTGCGGCACGATTTCCCGCTTCTCCTGTCCGTCGCACTCTTGTGGTCCGTGTTCACCTTCGTGACTCAGGTTATGAGCCCGTTTGTGAACAAGTATGCCGACTCCACCACCTGGAGCTACATGTTGTCGCTCGGGGGGCCAGCCCCTGAGCTGATTCAGGTCGTGGGCATCAGTAGCATTGTGGTGCAAACCGCGATCCTGATGGGGCTGGTCCTGCTCATCGTTGGCCGCTGGCAATTGCCGTTTGGGAGCCTCACCCTGGTCTTCTCCAGCAATCTCGCGCTCGTGAGCCTGCTGGGCGACCAGTCTCTCCTCGTCCCGTTGGCGTTGCCGGTGGGTCTTGGAGCGGACCTACTGCTGTGGCTGCTCCAGCCCTCGGCCACGCGGATCGGGGCCTATCGTCTGTTCGCCTCCGCCGTTCCGCTTCTGGTCTACGCGGGGTATTTCCTTTATGTCGGAGCAAACGAGGGCTTGGGTTGGTCTATCCAAATGGTGGCAGGCAGTATTGCGTTTGCCGGGTTAACCGGACTGCTGGTCAGCTATCTCGTGCTCCCTCCCTCTGGTGGCAGGCCAGACCCTCTCGGAGGAGGCATGAACCATTGGCTGAGGAGGAGTAAACAGGGCTCACCAGAGGTTGAGCCCTAGCCTTGCACAGGATGCGGCGCCCGCTCAGGGGCAAAGGGGGATAACGGATTCATGACGGCGGAGACCAAGTCGCTGCAAACGATTGCTTACTTTTCCATGGAGGTGGCGCTCGAAAGCCGGGTTCCCACCTATAGCGGCGGGCTCGGCGTGCTGGCGGGCGATTTGCTGCGAAGCGCGGCCGACTTGGAGCTGCCGATGGTAGGGGTCACCCTGCTGCATCGCAAGGGCTACTTCTTCCAGCGGCTCGACGATGAGGGTCGCCAGCAGGAAGAGCCCGAAGCGTCGCCGATCGATGATTTTCTGGAGCACGTAGACACGTCATGCCCTGTTGAGGTGGAGGGACGCCCGGTCACTGTGCGGGCGTGGCGCTACTTGATCAAGGGGGCCTCGGGCCACATTGTCCCCGTGCTGCTGCTGGACACCGATGTGGAGGGGAACGATCCGTTCGACCGGGGCCTGACCGATTACCTGTATGGTGGGGATGCGCGGTATCGCCTCTGCCAGGAGGTGATCCTCGGGCTAGGAGGCGTCCGCATGCTGCGGGCCCTCGGATACACCGGTGTAGCGAGATTTCACATGAACGAAGGCCACTCCGCATTGCTTGCCCTGGAGCTCTTTGCTGAGGAGCTTAAGGCCACGCCAGACCGCCGCGAAGACGCCATTGAGCGCGTGAAGCGGAGGTGCGTGTTCACCACGCATACATCGCTGCCGGCGGGCCATGATGAGTTTCCCGCGGCCCTTGCCCAGACTGTCTTGAGCGCAAGCCGGTGGGAGGCCCTGCAGACCCTGGGGTGCTGCAACTCTGTGCTCAACATGACGCGTGTGGGGCTTCATCTCAGCAACTACGTCAACGGTGTCAGCAAAGGGCACGGCGAGGTCACGCGATCCATGTTTCCAGACCATCCCATTGGCTCCATCACCAACGGCGTTCACTCTGTGACGTGGACCGCGTCGCCATTTCGAGCCTTGTACGACCGTTTTATGCCGGACTGGCGACAGAATAGCTTCTCCCTGCGGCACGCCATGGGCATTCCTCTCTATCTGATTCGTAAGGCCCATCACGAGGCCAAGCAGCGGCTGACCCAGGAGGTCAATCGACGGGTCAACGCGGGTTTCGATCACAACCTGTTCACCGTGGGCTTCGCCCGGCGGGCCACGGCATACAAGCGCCCCCATCTTCTGTTTCATGACCTGGATCGGCTGCGTCGGATTGCGCAGAAGTATGGTCCGCTCCAGATCGTCTATGCGGGCAAGGCGCACCCCAAGGACGAGGAGGGCAAGGCGCTCATTCAGAAGATATTCCGTTGGGGAAAAGAGCTACCACCCGAAGTAAAGCTCGCGTACCTGCCCAACTACGATATGGAGGTGGGGATGCTGTGCACGGCGGGCGTCGATCTCTGGTTGAATACGCCGAAGCCCCCTCATGAAGCCTCTGGCACCAGTGGGATGAAGGCCGCCCATAATGGGGTCCCCAGCCTTAGCGTGCTGGACGGCTGGTGGCTGGAAGGACATGTGGAAGGTGTGACGGGCTGGTCCATCGGCTCCTCAGAGAACGGCGTTTCGTCAACGCGGGGGGACGACGAGGATGCGGCGGAACTGTACCGGAAGCTGGAGGAGAGTATCCTGCCCCTCTACCATGGCGACCCGTTACGATGGGCAGAGCTGATGCGCTACACCGTCGCATTCAACGCTTCGATGTTCAATACCCAGAGGATGGTCCAGGAGTACGTGATTCAAGCCTACATGGATCGTTAGCCTCACCTCCTACCTTCTCCCCTCTGGGGAGAAGGCGAGGATGAGTGGATAAACAAGGGCGAGCGAGGGAGCGCATCTGGCCGATCCTCAAGAGAAGGAATGCGACCACTCAATGAAAAGCCTCACGTTATCGAATAGCCGCTTGGGCCTGTATACCGAATGCCCGCGGTGCTTCTGGCTCCACCTCAACGCCGGAATTAAGCGCCCGGATACTATCTTCCCCAGCCTCCCGGGAGGTCTCGACACCCAGTTCAAGCGCTACTTTGACCAGTTCAGAGCCAGAGGCAACTTGCCTCCTGAAGTGGATGGGAAGGTCCCTGGCAAGCTCCTGTCTGATATGGAGATCATCAACCGATGGCGTGACTGGAGGCGCGGGCTTCGCTATAGCCCGCCATGGGCCGAGGTCGAACTGATGGGCGCCCTGGACGAGTGCCTGGTGGATGAGGCCGGGTTCTACTACCCGTTAGACTACAAGACCAGAGGGTATGCGCCGAAAGGGGACACGCCCGAATACTACCAAGATCAGATGAACTTTTACACGCTGTTACTCGAGGGGAACGGGCACAAGACCAAACGCCTGGCCTACCTGCTCTATTATCATCCGGTTGAAGTGAAACAACACGGCCTGATTCAGTTCGTCATCAACGTCCAAGAGGTTGCGACCGACCCCGAGTCCGCCGAGCGCCTCGTCAAGGCCGCCGTCGCCGTCCTCAACGGCCCCGCGCCCGCCAGTTCCGCTGAATGTGGCTTCTGCCGATTTAATGTCGCGGTCCGGGGTTGGGAAGGTGTCCCAAGGCTCGACCTGTAATTCGGAGCGCTCCACCGCCTTACCGAGCAACCAGTAAGGTCCCTCCTGTTCTTCTCCGATCGCCCCGAAAAGCCTTTGAATTCTATTAAAAAGTGTCTAAGATACGATTCAAAATACGAGCATAATGAGTCTGGGCAAGCGCCAAGTTGTCTGTAGAGAACGTGGTGGACGAAAAGACTACGAGAAAACTCCTGATCGACAAGGCCCTAGCAGCGGCCGGCTGGTCCCCTATCATGACCTGCCCCCAATTGTTGTACCACTCCCACACGGCTCTCCTGAGTCGGGCGTTCTCGCGCTCCAGGTCCTTCAGCCGTTTGGCCTGCTCGACCTTGAGCCCACCGTATTCGTTCCGCCAGCGGTAGGCCGTCTGCTCGGTGATGCCGAGGCTCCGGCACACCTCGACCACGGTGTGCCCCTTGGCCAGGGCCACCTCGACCTCACGCCACGTGCCGATGATCTGCTCTGGTGTGTATCGCTGCCGACCCATGCGCCCCTCCCTTCTCAGGCCCCGATCCAGGCCAATTTCTACCATAACACCTGGACCGGTTCAAGGGGGGCAGGTCAAATTACGCCATCCTGTTTCTCGAATGGAGGGACGGGATGGCCAAACGTGTTCAGCTGCGGCCCCTGACAAGGAGCGAGCGACAACCGCTGAAGGCGAAACTCAAGGATCTGTCCCTGGCGGCCCGAGTCCATCAGCGGTACCGCGTGATCGACGAAGTGCGCAAGGGGTATCGGCCTGTCGCGAGTACAGTTACGATTCATGGGTAACACTCCCTCCGGCCCACCTTATCAGGGAACAGGTCATTCGGCAACGGCTGAGCCGGTTCCGCAAGGCCCAGGCAGTCGCCGCCGTCACGGATGCCTGCGAAGCGACTTGGCTCTGGGTTCGCTGAGATCGAGTAGAATGACGCGCGCAGGACTTCGAATCCAGACGATCGTCCGGTTCCCCAGAGAGAGCGTGAATAAGTGGGTAAGGCGAGCTACACATGCGGCATGGTGGCTCGCGATTGGAACCAACTCGACAATCTCTCCCTCGATGAGCTCGACACGGGCACCTTG
>Ga0209515_10009389_pt1 | contig 11142 bp, 2 predicted proteins | sample Subgroupgradi54m_FD_187454 | JGI IMG/M metagenome (GOLD analysis project Ga0209515, IMG submission 187454) | Subsurface groundwater microbial communities from S. Glens Falls, New York, USA - GMW60B uncontaminated upgradient, 5.4 m (SPAdes)... ...
CAGGATAAGAGCTCGTTATGTCCCTGACTTGATAACGGCCATTGACATCGTCACTGGCAAGGGGAGAAATAATATACGATCTGCCGTCGATTTGAGTTTGCAGAGTTTTACTCATGATCACTTGATCTGTGGCCATAGCCTTTTGAACGATATAAGTTTTTCCGTTGATAGGAACAAGGGCATATCGGTAAGTCGTTGACGAAGACCAATCCACATTGCTGAGAAAACTGTTCCCTAGACCGTCCGTCACACGAACCCGTAAGGAGTCATTGGGCCCACTCAGGTCTGTAACTGTATAGGTTTGACCGTCCAGAGAAACCTTGTAAGTCTCATAAAGTTTTATTCCTTGACCAATGCCATCAAATCGTTGAATATCAAGGGTGATCTTATACGTTTTTCCGTCGAGTGTGACGGTATCATTTTTGGGATAATCCACAAGGACAGAGTTTCCACTGTTGTTTTGAAACACAAGGCCGTAGCCAAGGTATTGATGAGAACCTTGAGTGTACGCCTCCCCAAACGAATAGTACCAATCGCCGACACCAGCGCCCCAAGGCTCGCGGTCAGCACTGCCATAGTATTCAGTAAGAAGTGGAATGTCATCCGTTTCGCCTGACAAAATGTCTGGTTGACCCCGAACAATAAAGTTGATCCAGTGGCGTGTGGCATCCTCGGTTACAACAAGTCTGGGAACGAAAGCACCCGCTGAATTCTTGGCATATTCAATGAAGTATCTCAAGTTAGCATCATGCCTATAATCCAGTGCGAAAAAAGGATTAGGTGCGGTTCCGTCAATGTAATAGTAGTCTCTTTTGCTATGAACAAATCGGTCGATCTGGCGATAATCTTGCGCAGAATTTACGAGCGGTAGCAATCTATTTACATCGGCTTGAGTTAATCCAGTGGATTCAAATGGAGTGCTACCGTGGTTGTAGTCTGTTATTAATCCAGCAAAAAGGTAAGCAACCGTTTCCTTAGAACCCTGCCAAACAGCGTATTGGGTCCTGCTCGAGCTGATCAGAACGGATATCAGAGTGTTGCCTGAGGAATCGTAAGAATAAAAGACTTTTGAATCATAGTGGTAATAACCCAGCATTTGGTAGCTTCCCGAGATGATGGAGGTAATAAATGGGTTTCCATTAATTTGGGTGTAGGTGTAGCTGGTATCTCCGCCAGTATATTGGGTACCTTGGGTACCAGACTGAGCTGTCCACGATTGCCTAGAAAGTAATCCATTATCGAAAAAAGTGTAGGTCGTGGTGTTAGATTGCGTTAGACTAGTCCTGGTCTTACTGTCAAAAGAGTACAAGTAATTGTTACCGTTCGTCTCGGTTATAAAATGAAAAATCCAATAGGTATTCGAATCCCCGTTAGGTGATCTAATAATAATGTTCTTCGTTGTAGGATCAAACGTTCCCGTATAGGTTTTGCTATTCCAAACGACCGTAGCATTGTTGTCTTGATCTACAGTGATGGTCAAATTCTTGTTACCGTCCGGTGAAGTGGCTACTTGATACCGTGAAATGGTTATCGCCGGCGGAGGTGCAACAAGGGTAAGGGGTCCTGGTGGTGGCGCGTTCGGGTTTGGCAGTGTATTATCTGCTGCCTTTGTTGCTGGTGCAGGACCTTGTGGCGTTGGAGCTACTATAACTGGACCTTGAGGAGGAGCCGCTGCCGTGATTGGTGTTGCGTCTCCCGCATAAGAAGTGGGTAAGAAAATTAAGGAAAATGTTACGATACCTGCTACAACCTTCCTCCGCGAACCCTTTTGTCTTTGTATCATTAGTTTTTCCGAAGCCTCCTTCAACTTTCAAAGTGTCTAACTGAACCCTAGCACATGAATTTGAAAGTTGGAGGCTAGTATGCGAAAGTTCGAAAATATTCTTCGTTTATTTAACGATCAATTAAGTTGCAAGGTATTGTGCAGTCGAGCGATTCAGAAAATAGGCAGATGTGGTGGTACAGGTTTCCAGCATGGAATGTTAGAATGGGTGCTTGTTTAATGTCTTTAGTTTGTCATAGCTCCCATGCCATCATGAGATAGAATTGAACCATTCATTTAAGAAGGCTCTCTGGGCGAGATTTCATTGAAGGGAATATCGGCGCAATTGGGCTTATCTTCGTTACCGCGGCAGTTAGGTTTACGAAAAAAAGGAGAGACCCTACAATCAGAAAGAGGAAATGAACCCCTTATTCAGGCAACTTTTTTAACTGAACAAGGGTGTTATGGATTTCGTGGATTTTAGTGCTAAGGTCTTTCGGCAGTGACTGTTCCGGAATCTGGGTCAGGAGGCTATCTATTTTCTGCGAGGTATTGTCGACCCGCTTTAAAAGCTGAATCACTCTGTTTAATTCTTCCGCTGTCTCCTTGAAGAAATCACTTCGCCTCAGCTGAACCTCGCCTGGAATTTCCCCGCTCGCAATTCTCTCGAGGACTTTTCTGAACCGATAAACAGGCCCTGCTACTCTATGTAAGAAAAACACTCCGAAGAATCCAGTAGCAATAACCGCAATAAAGATAATTAAAATGGAGCTTACTACCAATTGAGAATTGGCGTCAAAAATCATGCGTTCCAGGGTAGTTCTTGAAATACTGCTGGGGGCGTTTTCTGTAAGGCCGTTTAAGGTGTAATTAATGACCATGCCGACCGCAAAAGCAGCGGTCATCATGATCCCAAGCATGACGAGCGTGAACTCGCGCTGGAGAGGTCGGTTAATTAATACATTTTGTATGGAGCGTTTATCGCTCGAAGCTTGGGCAGTCATTAGCTTATTTTTATTATACAATAAATATCGGCTGTGGGTTATAAAATATTAAGCGAAATTATCCTCCACTATTCGGACATACTCAAACAGATGGTGGGGGATTATGCCGATACCGCTCTGGCTTCTTCGGTATGGATATCCGCAAATAACCTCAAAACAAACTCCGAGAAATTGACAATCTTACCATTTCTAAATGCGTTCGCCCTAAGCTCCTGCTCAAGGCCAACCGTCACAATTCGACCCAGGAGGGCATACTGAATTGCACCGACAGCAGCAGACTCTAAATATCTTTGATCAAGCATTCTCTTCGCAACCAAGTCATTGACAATCTGAATAGTGCCCTCGGTCGGAATGCCTAGCCGTTCAGCTTCGTTAATTAAGAAGGGCTGTAAGGATGCACGAGATACTACTTTAACAGCTCCAGAAGCAATTTCTCTACGCAGTTCACTCCTCAATTTCATTTCTTCTTGCGGCGGGGCTACAGCAACCAATTCGACTTTTTCAGGCCTGTTGGCTAAAACTTTGAGAATCAACTTGGTTGGACCCTCAATAACATAAATGCCGTTACGGTTAGCGGTTGGTGCCTGCGCTGGCAAACCGTAAACGCGATTAACAGACGCCACAAACTTATTCTCCAACTCATTTTCCAATGCGTTTCTAAGTTTCGCTTCCACTCGATCCAATTTTTCTCCATACGCATCTTTAAGTTTATTTAATAGCTCGACCCGCTCGCTCAAACGAAACTCGGCTTTTAATTCATCTTTCGCTTGAAGCGCTTCACCAAGCTGTTGAATAACTTTTATCTGCTGCGCTGGTGTTGTTGCGCCTTCGCGTTTTAGCTCTTTCGCCTTAACCCCTCGCAGCTCCGCCCTCTTCGCTACGCTACGAGGACTCAGGGGCGCTTTGGTTAATAGTGGCCTTGATTGATTAAGATGGCGCACCTCCGCGCGCGGCTTAGAAAATCCGAGTGGTTTCCAATAGGAGCGCCAATTCCTGAGATTGGGAATGAGGAAATCGGCTCCGCTCTCGACTAATTTGGAGGCCAGGGTTTGATCATTTTTCGTGATTCCTACGGCAATAAACTTTTTTCTTTTTTGTCCAAGTTCTTTATTTCCACGGAACCAAGAGGCTTCCATATCTCCTCGACCATCTCCAAAAATGATGAGTTCATTCTTCGCGAGTTTGTGCCTCCTTCGAATAAGCTCAAGCATATCTGCCTTCCCATGCGGAAATGGAGAAGGACGATCAACGAGGGATCCATACACACCCGAGAAATAATGTGAAATCTCCCATTGTTCTAAGATTGCTTTCGGAAGGCTTGCTACGGCGCCTGTTCCCACGTAGAGTTTTATTCCAGAACGGTGTAGTTCCTTAATAAAATTAAGCGCACCAGGCAACGGTTTAGGCCGAACCTTGATAACCGTTTTAAAAACCATCGCTTCATAAGTTGTTGCAAAAGCTAAAACTACTTTCTCAAGGCTGATCTTTTTTACATCTCCTAGAAGAAGTTTAACTTTTTCTTCGACGCCATAGCGGGCGGCTATTTTCAATGCAACTGATACCAACTCTCTAAGTGTATGTCTCTTTGCCAGACCTTCTTCGATCATCATTTCAATTTGTTTCGTCGTTAGTTTACCCATAGTCCTATCGAGGAAGTCCTTGCCTTCCTGAAGCTGAGTGCGGCTTGGCTCGTTAAACTGAGCGCGAGTAATCCAGTAATGAAGCTTCCCAAAAGCAAGATACTGAAACTCAAGCGTATCCGCCAAGGTTCCATCAAAATCAAAAAGAACTGCTTTTGGTCTTGGATTTGCGCTTGCATTAATCCGTTGGATCTTTTGGATCTCGGCCCGCAACTCGGAACGGGGCTTGATCGAAGTTGCTGGTGGCGGAACAAGGATCGGCTGTAAACCTGGAGCAATAACATCAACGCTTACTTGTGACGCCGCATTTGTTCCAACCACACCCTTATCCGCTTCCACTTGGGTGTATAAAATCTGAGTATGATCAAATCCTCGAGGAACGGAATTCGTGTCACCAAAATCAATAAGAAAATTTTGAAAGCTGCTTGTTAATGTAAAGTTCTCCTTCACTTCTTTACCATTCACATCAACCACTCTAACTCTAATCTTATCCGCATTTCCTCGAGCCGCAATTTGTGCAACCTCTGGAAGCTCATAAGTAGGCCCACTTTGAAGTACTCCGTTCGTATCAATGGAGGCTTTTGTCATGAGAACTCCTATAAATTGTCCTGCTTCTGCTACGCTGCCAGTAAAGTTAAACCCATTTTCTGTGCGAGTCAATTCGATCGTGCCGGGACTTTGGTTGGTACCGAAACTGTTTCCAGAAAAACTCGAAATAAAAGCCCCAGGAAATGAACTTAAAACTGATTCATCAAACAGTGTTCCTTCCACCGTTTTCGTAAAATCCAAGTCATTTACTGAAACGACTATGTTGCCACTTGGGGCATTGGTGCCTGTGGTTTTGAGATCAAGTGAACCTATGATTTGAGCCACGGAACGAGGATTAAAATCTCGAGGGACAACATCCTTATCCGTTAAACTGAAAGAATAATTCTTTGGCGCATTGGTCGACGTACCCGTCAAGACAGCATCATAGATGACTTCGTCTCCTTCCGTATCCACGAATTTGATCTGGAACCGTTCAGGAGCACCGCCCAAAGCCACAGTAAAAGTCTCGGGCAGATCGAGAGGCTCTCCGTCAAAGCCACCTTGGTCATTAAAATTACCGTTAGCAATGACAAACCCTCCAAATTTTCCTTTTTGATCGAATTGATAAGTAATGCCAAAATTATTTCTGCTGTTTGGAGTGACAATAAAGACACCTGGAGCTTCATTGGTATTGACGTTGCCTTGAAAACTAGAGAGCACAGCGTTTGAAACTGAGGAAATCAGGGCGGGATTATAGGTAACCCCTTCCACTTTTGGAGGAGAAATCCCGCGAATCGTTACCAAATTAGCGGTTCCGTTCTTGTCCTTCGAGACCACAATCGGGCTGCTCAAGTCACCACCTTTCTTTTCCGTAACAGCCACAGGGTGAACAAAAAGTACGACGGGCAAGTCTGGACTCACTTGAACATTTTCTCCATAGATAACCTTAATTACGTCTGCCAAATTGACCGTGACGGTCATCTTTCCATCTTGTACTTTCTGCCCAGCAAGAGGGATTACCACCAAGTCAACTCTCTGTTTGGTCTGAGGTAAAATCGATCTTACTGTAATGCCATTCTGAGGATTTAGGACATTGGCTTCCCTTGGTTCCACCAAAACCAAGAGGTTTTCAGCTTTCCCGCGATCAATCTTGCTTACGTCAATGGTCAGGCGAACGGTAGATAATTTAAGCGCTTGTGGTTGAACTATTTCAATGATCTGTCCATTTTGTCCTTGAAGCTCACCTGGGGCCCCAACTTCTGCTTGACCTAATTCAGCTTCACCAATTGAAGGTTGAGGCCCTTTTCCAATTTTGGCGCTGAAGGCACTACCTTCAGCATCTAGATCGACGCTGACAAAAAATTTTGCTAACACAACCTGTCCTTTTAACTTCTTAAGCGTGTTCGAAGATAAGTGAAAACTTTGGAACCCTTGCGAACTGTCTTTTAAGGTAATATAGGCGACGTCATTTGCCTTCCCCGCGTGGGTTCGGACGACTAGAACCGCTTTAGGATAGATTTGAACGAGTTCTGTTGCTGTTAAGAACTGTCCATTCACTGGAAAACGGAGCAGGCTGATATTGATCTCTGGTGTGGAATCCCGATCTGGATTTCTGACATAGGCATCTTGGGCTTTGGCGGAAAAAGCGGTAGCCAGACCGATCAAGGCTGCAATCGCAAATTTCTTCGCGCCGCTTGGAATTCGGTCAGCGAATCGCTTGAAGATAGACGGCTTCTCAAAAACAACGGAAGGTGCTTGCCTTAGCTCGGCTCTGGGGGTTTTGGCTTGCTCTTTCGCTTTGACGAGTGCTTGAAATTCGGTTTGGATTTTAGCCGCGCTAAAATGAAACTGTCCTTTTGGCGGTTCCTTTCGCACTTCAGCGCGAGAGCCGTTTGATCGTTCAGCTTCTGCTATTTTTCTGCGGAGATCATCGGCAATCTGAGAAGCAGAAGCTCTTTGAGCATCAATCGCTTGCGCCAATGATTGCCGAATATCCCAAGCCACGTTACGGTCAATCATATTGTTCCTGAGTTGATCTAAGGAATATTTTCTGGGGGCCTCTTCCGTTCCGGGGGTCTCTTCCGAATGATCTGGAATTTGATCTGTTCGACTGGGATCGCGCGGGAAAATTTCTAGTTTGCTGATACTCTTCCCATTAATCTTAAGAAGCAAATCACCTACTTTTCTCGTAGACGGTTCTGTTCCAAATAGGATCTTGACGGGTAAAGATACGACGACCGTCTTCAACTTTCCATCCGCTTCTCGAATAATGTAACTTCTAGTATAGGTACCGGGTTTTACCTCAAGGCCCTCAGGCGGCGCCACTACGGAATCAACAATCGCACCCTTCGGAACGATAAACTTACCAACGCTATTAACAATGGCACCTCTTTCTTCAATGCTGGTTCCTTCTGTTAAGGCGCTATTAAAGGTAACTCCCCCTTCTTTAATTTGCACGCCAAGGTCAATAATACTGTTTGAAATAATAGCTCCTTTTTCAATTTGATCTCCAAAGATAGCTGGGCTATGAACTTTATAACGATCAAGCACTTTTCCGCCCACTGCTTCTAAATCAAACATCTCCCATACATTGGTGTCAGACAAGAGCGTTAAAATAAAATCGTAATAGTATTGATCGGGCCGGTTGGTATGGAGATATAACGCTTCGGGGCCTAAATTGACAAATTCCATTCCGAATTTTTGTTTCGCTTCTACTGCTACTTTTCGAATATGTTCAAGAAGCTTTCGGTCCATCGGTTTCTCACGGCCGGCAATGCGGACTTCACGTGCCTCATAATCGCCCATGAGCTCATCGGTCAAGAAAGCGGGTTCAAAAAGATGCTCAGCCCAATTGTAAGCAACCTTATTTTCTCTGAGCGCTGTTTGCATTCCTTTGATTTGGTCGCGAAGCCAGAAGAATGCCTCCCAATTCAGTGCGTAATCCGCTTGGCTCACATTAACATTCCGATGACTAATCAGTTTCTTTCCAATATAGTCATCACGTTGTTCCCGGCCCAACTTTTCAAATGCATACTTAATCGGTTGTGCGCCTCGCGCAAACGGGTCGTCCACCACGAATACTCCTAATTCGTCAATCCCTTCGGTGTTTCGACTCACTGGATGTCCTAGAACTTTAATGCCATATTTTCCAAACTGGATGTGATATTGAGGCGCTTTAACGCTATCGATCGAAAGGACGATCACTCCATGAAATGCTGGGTCCATATAATAGAAACGTTGCCTTAAAACTTGTTCAAGGAAGGTTCTACCGGCCGGCAACGCCAAATCTCCTTTTCCAAAATCAGTCGGCATGCGACTTCCGCGTCCACTCATAGAAATAACCACGACCCGCTTTCCTCGAAGATCTTCAAGGCTATAGCTTTCTCCAAACTGAGCTACTAACGCTTGTTGGAGTGTAATGAGCGGATCAGTAATGCTTCCCTCTGCATCAGCTGGGACTACGACTACCTTCGTCTTCGAATGAAATACCTTCCCTCGCAGATTTTCAACGGTTTCTTTCACAAACTTTTCAAAATCCCGGTGTACCGTCAAAACGATAAGGTCGAAATCCTCTGCAGGGTTTTGAAGCGCTCGATCGAGTGCTTTTTTTGCTTTATTAATGTTGCTTCTCACCTCCTGCTCTGCTGGGGTCATGGTCCTTAATTCTGACCTCTTAAATGTGGGTGAAATAATCAAGTTATAAGTCGCTGCTTCCGGCCGCTTTTCCAATGAATCGATAGCAATACTTCCGAGATAGGCAATTTGTTCATCGGAAGTTTTTAACTCTATAGGAGTTTGAAGAAGGACTTGTTTCAGCTGAGCTTCAAAGTCTTGAAGCTTTTCATAAGGAATGTTCTGCCTTTGAACAAGATGTTTGATTTCATCTGGTTGAGCATTCCAAATTTTTTCTTTATAACTCGAAGTAACTGTAAGCAAACCAGACATTTCAGCCGCTCCGATGAATCCACTGCCTTCAAGCTTGTAGCGCGGAATCACAACGAGGCGTTTACCCGAGTCCTGATCGTAAATCACATAAACGGAAAGTTCTTTGCCATCCGAGGCTTTATACCAACCATGAACTTTTGCAAAGGCGAGGTTTTTATTTTCGCTCAATACTTCAATTCGACCCTTAAAGCGATCTCCATTCCTGAAAGCTTCATTTAAATAGTAATCAAGCGGCAGTAGATTGATTCGTCCGCCCATAAGAATCCGAAGCTGCGGCTTAAGCATTTGCCAATGAAGGTGTTCCGGAACTGAAGCACCTGCTAAGAAACCGTTAAAGATGGTGGTAAAATTGGGAAGCATATGGCCTATCTTAAGCTGCTCCAAAAGTAACTTGCGGCTTCCCGCTTGAGGCGCGTGCAGTCCTGAAATAACGGTCAGGTGATCAAGCGCAAATGGAAATGGATTACCAAAAGCGGTGAAATCGGATTGAGGGCTTAGTTTGATCCCTTTTTGAATAGGCGGCATATTCTCTTCGCACAATATGCAACCTGGTTTCGTTCCTTGAGGGCCTGCGCGCCGATTGTCGCGGGCAGGGACATATTGGGCGGTGATATAAGAATCAATAAATTTGGTTTCAACTTGCTTAAACCACTCATCCTCAGCACGATACGCCGGAATTAATCCTGCCTTACGCTGGCGTGCCAACATCTCTTCAACTGCAGTCTCCGCATTAATCTTACTCGCATAAAGATCGTTTTGAATATCGTCATATTGCCGCTCCGGAGCTCTAAGCTCAGATCGCTCAAACGACGGCAACACCTTCTCACCTGCCCGCATTTCCGCCCGGCTAGCTTCATTTTTAGCACGATCGAGTATGCCAAAAATTCCTAGCTCTTTTAATTCACTTTCAGCCGCTATTCGATCTTTAGCTTTATCTGTAATATTTCGAATGAGTCTTTCTACCACTGTTATAGCGTTTTTTGGCACAACCAAATTTTTAGCCTTATATTGAGATAAAGTTTGTTTCATCATTTCATAATCGTAATCTGAAATAGCCAAACCAAACTGGTGTTTGAGACGAAGAACACGTAAAATCGAACCAATTGTAAAATTAGCTCCATCGCCAGTAATTTCTACTCTTCCTTCTAATAAAGCTTTCAGCGAATCTACCTCCCCATACAAATTTCCATCTACATCTATTGCCATTTTCAAAAGCGAAGCTCCCGAAGTTGATGAAAAACTCTTCCTTGAAATTCCGTCTACGATAAATCTTTTAATTATCACCGGAGTTCCTTTTTCAGTTACCGACTTAATAGGTCCTGCATATTGGACTTCTATTCCTTTGTACTTAGCAGCGTTGGAATCTCCGGGCCTTGCTTGCAAAGCTTCAACGGAAACACCTAGAGTGTTAGCTAAAGCTTGCAATCTCTCCATTGAATGATCAAAAACACGTTCATTTGCCTGTGATTTTGTGCCGGAAAAACTCTTTTGTTCATCAGCAATAAGATCAGTTCTTACTGTAATATCAAAATCATTAGGAACTGTTCCAAAAAAGATATCTCTAATGCTTCCACCAACAATTAAGATGTCTTTAAAATTATTATTTTTTAAAAATTGAAGAAAATTTCTTACGGAAGGTGGCACCTCCTCAATTGGTAGTTTGTATTGACTTAAAGCAGTTTCGACTAAAGCTATTTTTAATCCTTCAGACGGTTTCCTTTGTCCGGTAATAGCTTTATATTGGCTAACAAGCTGATGCAAAGACAGCAATGCGCTCTCCATAGTGGCATATTCGGAATGAGGAAACTCATTCACCTCAACAACATCCCCATGTTCATCATAAACATACTGATAGTCTATTGAAGGAACTTCGCTCTTGAGGGACTTCAACAATGAAGCAATATTACCGTATTGTGACTTTATTAACGAAGGATTGATCTTGAGAAATTCAATAAGTAAAAAAGAAGCCGTTTCACGTGTTAAAAAATTCGATTTTAACATCCTAATGCTTCTTACCGAGAATATGTATAAAATAGCTTTGAGCGCATTTTCAGTTACAAATTCTCGGTGTCGATGAACGAGATCAGATATTTCACGCAAAGAAGCGAAGATAACATGTCCATCAACGCTTGATAGCGCTTCAACAAATCCATTGTATAGCTGCTCCTCAGTCGCTCCCATTTTTTCGAGTAGTTCTCTAGCTGTTTTACGAACATTTTCATTTTCATCTGCAAATGACTTGCGTACAATATTAATGTCCTGC
>Ga0209515_10009390_pt1 | contig 11138 bp, 15 predicted proteins | sample Subgroupgradi54m_FD_187454 | JGI IMG/M metagenome (GOLD analysis project Ga0209515, IMG submission 187454) | Subsurface groundwater microbial communities from S. Glens Falls, New York, USA - GMW60B uncontaminated upgradient, 5.4 m (SPAdes)... ...
GAAAGGGACGAAGGTGCGGGAGATTCCGTTGAACAAGGCCATCCAGGAGCACCTAGCGGCCTTCCTGCGGTGGAAGGCGTGGCGGAAGGAGTCGCTAGAGCCAGAGGCCCCGCTGTTTGTCAGTCGCAACCACCGGCGCATGTCCCCACGGCAAGTGCAGCGGGACTTGCCCAAATGGCTTCGGTTAGCGGGGATTGAGGGCCACTACAGCCCCCACGCGCTGCGGCACACCGTGGGGACGGAGTTGATGCGCAAGACGGGGAATATCCGGGTGGTGCAGGAGTACCTGGGCCATGCGGACATCTCTACCACCCAGGTCTATACGCACGTCACGAAAGAGGAGCTAGGAGCCGCAGCGGAACTCCTGGCCGTCTAGATCGTGCCCTGAGTACGACCGCCAGTGGGAAGGAAGTGGCGTTACTTATGATCACTCCAGTTACTCAGAATGCTCCGCCAAATCTTCGCTGATAACGTATCGGATTGTAGATAGTGATACCATCGGCGACCCCCCTCTTGTAGGAGGCCATACACGATGATAAACAAGAGCAGTGCGGCGAGTAAGTTCAGCATCTCCCTCACCCCCTCTCAGGTGGTGCGGTTATGACCCCAGTGGTTACTGGGACGATTTCTGCGGTGGAGTTCCGTGTCGCAACAATAACGTCGCTAGTTCTCGGGACTCGTTAGGGGAGACCGTCGCGTTTGAGGCCACGCTCTAGTTCATCTAGCTCTTTTTCCCGTTCACCTAGCTTTTTTTCCACTTCATCGTGCTCTTTCCGTATGGCTTCCCGTTCTTGCGGACGGCTGACCCCGAATACTTTCTCGAGAAGCCGAAATACCCTCCAAAATCTCCCACGAATTCCTGTACGAGGGAGGACCCGGTCATATTCATCTAGCTCATCAAGACCTTGCCGGTCTTTCTTAATGATCTCACGAGCTTTCTTAATGTCCTCACGGTCTTTCTTGATAATCTCAGGAGCTTTCTTAATTATATTCTCTGTGGTCTGGCGTTCTCGAAGATGCTCCACGCTCTCTATGCTCTCTATGACCTTAATAACCCACCGGGCACAGAGGATTGCGAAAAATACTGCGAAGAATATCCCCATGTCTTTCTCCTAAGAGAATGTCGCAAAAAGAGAGATTGCGCCGTTGACGCCTCTCATTCCAGCACAACCCAGGTACTTGGACAAGGGAAAACACGACGTTCAACCCTATCGGAGGAACCCCTATGCACCTCCCCTGTAGTTACCAGACAAGGGTGGGGACACCGTGCCAGGCCCCGGCCCTGACGGGGACGAATCCCCCGGCCTGCATCAACCACGATCCCCGCCCGGCCACCCGGAGCTTGAAACGGGCGGCGGTCAAGAAGGGCGGCCAGCAGGTCTGGGCCCGGCAGCACGCGACGACCCAGGCCACCACCTCCCGGGTCGCACGGATGCAGCCCTTGCTGGAGGCGATGGCGCAGAACCCGACCCTCTCGGTGGAAGAACGCACCGTCCTCCTGGCGGCGGTCGATGAGTTCGTGCGCGCCTCCCGGCCCAGCGATGCCGCGAGAACCTTGGACTTGCTCGCCACGGCCTTCGGGATGCTTAGTGCCCAGAAGAGACAGGACTACCAGCCCCCGAGTAAGGAGGAGATGGCCCGGTGTTTTACGAGAGCCATTCAGGATTGTGGGTGGCTCTTCGTGTGCCCGACATGCCAGCAGGAGACGGCCCACCGGGGCGACTTCACCTGTGGCGGCTGTGGCCACGTCACGCCCGGGAGGAGTCTACTGCGCCCCCGCGCAGAACGTGTGGGAGCGCCTCCGCCACGCGCGCCCTGACGCAGGACCGTGCTCGCCAAATTCTGCCGGTCCGAGAATCAGGGGGCTGAGGGCACCCCCAGGGGTGTAAAATAGCCCCAAGCCTCGTGGTGGAAGGGGTGATGGCACATGGATGTCATAAACATTGCTGTTGCGATCTTCATCGTCATCGTCGCCCTCTCGTGTGACTGAGGAGGTGAGGCGTCATGGACTGGCTCACGATCGTGTTCCTCATTCTGATTTTGGAGCCCAGCGCCGATGAACTGCGGGAGCCGAAGGACGATGACGAATCATGATCGCCCCATATTAGGGCGACCTTGCTGCGCGTCCTCATCGCCGCTGGGATAATCTTTGGCGTGAGGGAAGCCAAATCCCGATTACTCGCCATGCTCATTCTGATAGATTAATCGGCAGGAGCCAGGGCCAGGGGAGGAGGGTCTTTTTTCACGGCCTCCTCGGTGGTCCTATTCGCAGCTTCTAGTTTTCAGTTAGCTCAAAATGTAGAATAGGGTGGATTATGATGAACGATCCAGCTCTCCTACTACTCGGAGACTTAACTCTCAGCCAACCTCAGCTCGCCAAGAAGGTCGGTGTCACCTTCCAGACCGTTAACCGCTGGCTCAACCGTCACATGAAGCCAGGCCAGATTCATGAGTACCATATCCGAAAGCTCATCCGAAGGGGAGCGAAGTAATGCCAAATGGCAACAAGGCGGATCAGCGTGAAGCTACTATCGGCCCCGTGAAGGGCGATTTCATCGCGCCCCCTGAGATCGCGGACGTTGACGAACGGGTGGACGCGCTACCGCAACAGGAGGAGTTCTGGAGGCCACCCACCCGCTTTGGCAGCGTGCCGGTCGAGAAAGAGCCGCTGGGGTGGGACCCGCGCAGGGGCTTCCGCAAGCTGTTTCCGCAAGTGATGTTGCCATTTCAAGTGGTCGAGCGCGTCGCGTTCGGCTATCCACAGCTAGAACCTAATCGCCTATTCTGGGGCGACAATCTGCACGTCATGCGCCAACTGCCACCGGAAAGCATTGACCTCATCTATATTGACCCGCCGTTCTTCTCCGGACGGCAGTACAACGTCATCTTCGGTGACCAGAACGAACTGCGTTCCTTCTCTGACATTTGGGAAGGCGGAATGCCCGGCTACCTCATCTGGCTCAACGCCCGCCTCTACGAAATGAAACGCTTATTGAAAAAGAGCGGTAGCGTCTTCGTCCACCTCGACTGGCATGCAAGTCACTATGTGAAAATCGAGATGGACAAGGTGTTTGGCTACGGCTGCTTTCAAAATGAAATTGTGTGGAATTACGGTCCCAAAGCAACGCAGCACGGAGGCCATTTTCAACGCAAGCATGATGTTGTTCTTTACTTTGGAAAAAGCCCGTCACCGAAGTTCAACGAAATACTACAGGAATATGGCGAAGGTTCACTCGCTGAGCGCAGCACTCGCTACAAACACCGCGATGGTGCTGGCAGCTACCGACTCACCACCAGAAGAGATTCTCAAGGCAAGAAATATCGTGCAAAAGTTTATCTCAACAATGGTGTCCTTGCGCATGATGTATGGGATGTTGGGGTTCTCAATGCAACAGCGAAAGAACGAATAGGATACCCGACGCAAAAACCAGAGGCGCTACTTGAGCGCATTATCCAAGCCTCTTCCGACAAAGGCGACGTGGTGGCGGACTTTTTCTGTGGCGGTGGAACGACGGCAGCAGTGGCGCAGCGACTAGGCCGTCGGTGGATTACGTGCGACCAGTCGCGGGTAGCAGTGGCAATCACGGCGGACCGGCTGACGCGGCAGGTTGAGGAACAGACGGGAAAACTGTTTCCCGTTCCTGATTTCACAGTCGAACACTGGGGTATCTATGAGGTGCGGCGGTTGGCAGAGACCCCACCCGAACAGTTTCGCGCCTTTGTCCTACGGGCGTTCGGGGCGGTGCCGGAGGAACGCGAGGCGGGTATTCACGGCTACAAAGGAGCACTTCCAGTCTGGGTGGGCGAACCAGATCAGAAGAAGGCGGTCACGGCGGCGGACGTGCAGGCGTTCGCCAACGCCATGCGCAAGACACTGCGGTACAAGCAGGACAACCTGCGCGACGGGATCATGTTGGCGTGGGCGTTCCGGCCCGATGCAATGGAGGCAGCGGAGCGGCTGCGGCGGCTGGAGCAGACAGACCTAAACTTCATCCGGTTGGACATGATCCGCATTGATTCGCCACGCTTCCGCGAGAATGTGACGGCGCTCTCAACCGACCACGCCGACTATGAGAACTTCCTGACCTACGTGCAGCCACCGAGGATGGAGGTTGGCTACAAACGCATCGCACCACGCACTTACAAGTTCGACGTAAGTGAGACGGTGATCATGAACGCCGGGGCGAAGATCATCAACGTGCAGTGGGACTTCGACTACGACAAGCGATTCAGCAGCACGCCCGGATACGCCTTCGTGCATGGGAGTAAGACGGGGCCAGAGTTGCAAGCGCAATACGAGTTCCCGATGACGGGAAAGAAGCGCATCGCCTGCAAGGTGCAGGACGACATGGGCGGCGAAGGCCTGTGGACTACTGAGATCGAGGTGAGCTGACCCATGTTCAACCGCTTTGCACAATATGAGGACACCTTCCGTGACTGGCGGCGTGATGGGAAGCCGGGGCTGAAGGCTGAGTCATACAAGTATCTTGAGTTTCTGACTTCTCCGGACGACGATCAGGCGGCGCGATCTGGAACGCTCTGGCTGCACCAGTGGGAGTCGTTCCTGCGGGTTATCTATGCGCATGAGATTCTTGGCAAGGCGGAAATCGGCGCGGATGGCCTACTGCTCAACATCGTGACTGGTGGTGGCAAGACGGCGGTGATCGCGGCGATCATCGCTTGGCTTCGCATCGCGCATAATGTGCAGAAGTTCGTGCTGCTCTGCCCGAATCTGATCGTGCGTGACCGGCTGGAAGACGATTTCCAGGGCGGCAAGGTTTTTAAGGATCGTGACCTGCTGCCGGATTGGGGGCATTGCCAGCCGCAGGATTTCGTGCTCGCAACGCTGGGGAGTGGCAAGGAAGGCGGCTGGGCGAGTCTGTTCAGCGCCAGCGTGATCCTGGGCAACATCCACCAGTTCTATCTGAGCAACAAGAGTGGGCAGAGTAACCTGTCGGCGTTGATGAACGGCCCGGAGTTCGCGCTGTTTAACGATGAGGCGCACAACTCACCTGCGCCGGAGTACGACGCAACGCTGCGGCGGATGCGAGAGAAGGTCATCCTGCGCGTGGACACGACGGCGACACCCGACCGCGCTGATGGCAAGGCTCCCGATAGCGAGATGGTTTATGAGTACGGCGTAACGGATGCTCTGGCTGAGGGGATCATTAAGACACCAGTGGTCTACCAGCCGGACATCAAAACCGTGCAGTTGACGTATACCGATGCCCGCACTGGCGAGAAGCGCAAGGTGGAGGAGATTGACTGGGACGAAGTAGACCGGCTTGGGCTGAACGCCACCCAATGGGTCACGGATGATGAGCCAATGCGACAGCAGATGGCCATTGCGCTCCGCCGTCTGGAAGAACAGGAACGCCGAGCAAAGGGACGGTATCAACCAATACTTTTTGTAGTGGCTGTGTGTAAGACCGACGCGATAAAAGCTGAAGACACACTGAGCAAATACTTTAAGGTGAAAACGCTATTGGTCACCGAGGACAGCGATGAGGCGGATCGGCAAAAGGCGCGGGAGTTGGGCAAGGAGCAGAAGGCTGGCAAGCCACACAAGGCGGTCGTCAGCGTGCTGATGCTGCGCGAGGGGTGGGACGTACCGGAAGTAGGGACTATCTTGCTCCTACGGAAGTTCGGCAGCAAGGTGTACGGGCAACAGGTCATCGGGCGCGGCTTGCGGCGAGTTCGGGTGAGCGGCGTCGCTTCCACAGAGCCACAGATTTGCGCCGTGGTGGACCATCCAAAGCTAGAACACCAATGGTTGTGGGACATCTTCAACGCGAAGAAACGCACGAATGTTCTGATTGACCAGGATTTTGACGAGACTGAAGATATGCCTCCTCCGCCGCCCAAGCAGGACTTCGTGAAACCCGAACTGGCAATTGACCTCCCGCCCGTGGACCCTTCCGTAGCGGATGACGGGACGTTTGACGTAGGTGACGTGCCGCCACCAGCGAAACCCCTGGAGAACTGGAAGGAGGCGTTGGACAGAATCGAATATGATCCGACGGTAGTTGAAATCACAAAAGTTGGCATTGCGGGTGTGGTTGGCCAGGAATTGGGCGGACAGGGCTGGAAAACGGTTCATTCCGCGCCCGACGCGAATGAATCGCCGGGTGATGCTGTCGCGCAGGTGTCGAATGAGTCGGTGCGCGAGGCCGTGAAGGCAGGACTGCTTGAAACGGCTGAAGCCCTAACGGTCGAAGCGGGTTACGCGGCTACGTTCAAGGATCGCGTTTACAGCGCGCTGCTACACCACGTCCGGGCCAAGTTCCTGAATGGATCTTCGCTTGGTCTGGCGGAGCGTGCGGAGGTGGATTTCGCCTGGCGGATGCTTCGGCAGGTTAAGATGAAGGTTGGAGCTATCCCAGGACTGATAGCAGGGATCATCGAACATGGCAATTAGCATACACGGCGAATACCCGAATCCGAAGAAAAGCCCCTGGAACTTCGAGCGATACCAGAGCGACCTCGAACGACGGATGATGGATCGTCTGGAGCACGATCCGTATGTGGTCAAGTGGATGAAGCGGCACGGCATCACTATTCCCTGGATTGACGTTCAGAAACACCAACGGCGGTATGTGCCTGATTTCCTTGTTGAATACGAAGATGGCAGGAAAGCCGTCATCGAGGTAAAAGACCCAACCCGTGTTGACTCCAACGACGTTCAGCGCAAGCGGAAAGCGGCAGAGATGTGGTGCAAGCAACGCAAGATGGAGTACGTCCTTGCTACCGTTAGTTGAAGAGATGTGAGCTATGCCCATCACGAAATCGGTCATCTACGCTAGAGTGTCCAGCAAGGAGCAGGAACAGGAGGGGTTCTCGATTCCTGCCCAGCTACGGTGACTTAAAGACTACACCCGGAAGTAGGGCTTGGGGTCGCTCAAGAGTTTGTGAACGTAGGGACGGGCCAATGAATGCCCCCGCAGCACCCCCACCTTTACTCCCTTATCCTCCAAGACAGTTTGTCAAGGGTCTTGACAAGAGGTGCGGCCTGTGAGATAAATGAACTACTCGTTAGGTGAAGTTATTGCCTGGCGACGATAGTTTGGCTGCTTCAGCCCATTTTGGGTACGGTTCCCTAAGCGCGTAAGTATGGGCGCGAAGCTGGGAGCGGGGACGGGCTAGAAACCCGAGGAGCGGTCCGACAAGGGCCATAGCGCCAACCACTAACGCGAGAGGCCCAGGGAAATGTGTTTTTCCCTGGGCTTTTTCCTTTTGACCCACCCAGGGAACAACCCGGGTGGGTTTTTTATTGGCGCAGGAGCGGATTGCAAGATGGCGCATCCCTTTGGCATGATCCGACGGTCTATGGGTATTAGCCTCGACGACCTAAGCCGTAAGGCGGGTTACAGTGCCTCGATGATTTCACGGATCGAACGGCAGGAACGGAACGCCTCCGACCGAACCAAGGCGAAATTGCGCCTGGCACTTCGACGCGCTATGACGAAGGCCTTGACCAACGAAAGTTTATTCGCAGCATGAATGCTGCCACCGCCACACCCCTGCATCCCGACCACATAGCCGACCTCCGCGCAGGGGATAGCTATTTACGTGGAAGAGGAAAAGGCGATGCCTGAGTCCGTTTTGGAGCGTGTGCTTTCGAAGCTGACGGGCGTTCGCAAGAGCGGGGCGAGGCATATCGCTCGTTGCCCGGCTCACGATGATCAGAAAGCCTCCTTGTCTATTAGCGTGGGCGCCGATGGCCGCACTCTGGTGAACTGCTTTGCTGGATGCGATTTTGAGGCGATCCGTCGGGCGATTGGGCTTGAGGCCGGCAACTTCTTTGATGAGCCGGGGTTGATCCCCCCCCGCAACGGCGCAATAGCGCAACACCCCCCGGCGCGGGGATACACCGTAGAGGAGTATGCCCAGAGCAAGCGCCTTCCTGTGGATTTCCTCAAAAGGCTTGGGGTAACCCAGGGCAGGTACGCCAGTGTGCCTGCCGTCCGTATCCCATACCTTGCTGCTGATGGGGGCGAGGCGGCAGTACGGTTTCGGCTGTCGTTGACGGCGGACAATCGCTTCCGCTGGAAGATTGGGAGCAAGCCAGCGCTCTATGGGCTGTGGCGATTGGGAAACCTCCCGCCGAAGTATATCGTTCTGGTTGAAGGCGAGAGCGACGCACATACACTATGGCTTCACGATATCCCGGCACTCGGCCTGCCCGGCGCGGCGAATTGGCGCGAGGAACGTGACGCGCCCCATGTGGCCGGCGCGGCGGTTATCTATGTCGTGATCGAGCCTGACAAGGGTGGGCAGGCCGTCAAGGCATGGGTGGCGAAGTCACGCATTCGGGAGCGTGTTCGTCTGGTGACGTTGGACGAGCACAAAGACCCTTCCGCCCTCTACCTGGCCGACCCTGAGCATTTCAGCGAGCGATGGGCAGCGGTGCTGGCGGCGTCTCAGCCGTGGGTGGATGCGGCGCAGGCAGAGGCAGAGGCCACGAAGCAAGAGGCGTGGGCCGCGTGTCGTGAGTTGGCGCTCTTGCCAGACATCCTCAGCGCCTTTGAGCATGATCTGAGGCAACACGGTGTTGTCGGTGAAGCCCTGGTGTCGAAGCTGTTGTATCTGGCGCTGGTGAGTCGTGTCCTTGACCAGCCTGTCAGTATCGCGGTGAAAGGGCCTTCGAGCGGTGGAAAATCCTTTCTGGGTCAGCAAGTCTTGTCCTTCTTCCCAGCGGCGGCCTATCACGCCCTCAGCGCTATGTCAGAACACGCCCTTGTCTACAGCGAGGAGCCCCTTTCGCATCGGTTTCTCGTCGTGTATGAGGCGGCAGGGTTGCAAGGCGACTTCGGATCGTATCTCATGCGCTCTTTGCTGTCGGAAGGGCGCGTCCGTTATGAAACGGTTGAGAAGACCAAGGACGGGCTGAAGCCTCGGCTCATTGAGCGAGAAGGGCCGACTGGTCTTCTCGTGACCACCACGGCGATTCGCCTCCATCCTGAGAATGAAACCCGGCTGTTTTCTGTCACCGTGGCAGACACACCGGCCCAAACGGCGGCGGTGCTGAGAGCTTTGGCGGCGGAGGACATCCCGCCCGTTGATCTTAAGCGGTGGCAGGCGCTTCAAGTGTGGCTGACGTTCGCGGAGCATCGCGTCACCATTCCATTCGCTGAGGGGCTCGCGAGCCTCGTGCCCCCTGTTGCTGTCCGGCTCCGGCGGGATTTTCGAGCGGTGCTGAATCTTATCCGTGCGCACACGATTCTGCATCAGGCCACACGAACAACGAATCCTGAAGGGCATATCGTTGCCACTCTTGAGGATTATGAGGCCGTGCGGATGTTGGTGGCGGGTTTAGTCTCTGACGGCGCGGGGGCGACGGTCTCTCCGGCGATCCGGGAGACGGTTGAGGCGGTCAGGGAACTGTCCGAACATCAGTCGGACGGGGTGACGGTTGCAATCTTGGCTGGACACCTGAAGCTCGATAAAGCCAGCGCGTCGCGCCGCCAGCGGGCGGCGGTTGAGGCCGGCTACCTGCGGAATCAAGAAACCCGGCGCGGCAAACCGGCCCGGTTGACGCTGGGTGATCCGCTTCCCGATGAGGTGGAGATTCTGCCCTCTGTGGGAGCGCTAAGGGACCGTTACACTCTTGCAGGTGTTTCAGTGGGGATCAATCCGACACCTTCTTTACCGGGGGACGATGAGGTCAGAATCTGAATTGATTCATGAGTTGGAGGCGTTGGGGGTGACGCTGACGGCTGACGGCCCTGACTTGGTACTTCGGCCTAAGTCCTCCGTTCCTGAAGGCTTGTTGCCAGAAGTCCGACGCCTGAAGGGCAACATCCTGGCGAGGTTAGCACGGGCCCCTGGCACTGTTGCAGTGTTGCAGGGCAAAACGGAGGGCAAGCACACACCCCATTTGCTGGCTGACGAAGCCTCCCGAGGCGCATTGCGCGATTCTATGCGACGGGACTTCCAAACATTGCTGCGGCGGACTGCCCAGGTTTACGAGCAGCTCTCGGCTCAGGGCCGCGAGATGTTCCTTTCCTCCTGGTCTCCGCTCGAAGCACGGATGGACCAAGCGTATCAGGAGGGGAACTGGGTGGGCTTCCAGGCAGCGTTGGTCGAAGCCGGAGCGTTGTTGACTGAGGCCCAGCCGGATGATTCTCAAGCGCCCGTTCAGAAACATTGGGTCTACCAGGCATGGAGCCGGGTTTTGGATGCAGAGGTCTGGTTTGTCTGTTGCGAGCAAGAAGTGGCCCAGCTCGCCAAGACTGGTTTGGCTCGCGGCTCCATCTACACTGAGGCGGAGTTGGTGGAACTTCTGCGGCTCCCGCAGCCGCCCAGTGCGGAAACCTTGAGAAGCCTTCACGCGGTCAAGAGCTACTTCGACGCTACGGTGGTGCAAAGGTAGGAGTCCTCGACGCATGGATCATGAATCCTCAAGCACTCTGGTAGATGTGCGGGAGATGGCGCGGCGCTTGAACGTGCCGGTGTCCTGGCTTTACAAGCGGACGCGGCTGGGGCCTCAGGCGATCCCTCATGTGCGGTTGGGCAAATATGTCCGGTTCGATCCAGAGGCGGTGCTGGCCTTCTTCAAAGCGCACGGCGGGCGGCTGGAAAGCTGAGCGGGGGCGGTGTATGCTACTACCATGCCGCAGATATCTGCGTTGTCTCAAGTTCTCACCATTGCTGAAGCTAGCCACCGGTCCAAGCTTTCCATACGATACTTGCACCACCTCGTCGTCCATAAGCGCATCCGTGCCCGTCGATCCAATGGTACATGGTTACTGGACAAATCTTCTCTCCAGCAGTTCCTCAAGACCGAACGCAAGCCCGGTCCCAAACCCCGCGCCATTCGGAAAAAGACGCCGAGAGAATTTAGCTAGTACATTATTACCAAATTTTGCTATAATACAGGTAGCAAAGGAGCTTGCTACCTGATGGCCCGAGTCCGGATTGTGAGACGCTGCCACGCCTGCGGGAGAAACACTTCCCGGAACGCCTGCACCCACAAAGGCGTGCGATACGCCGTCGTCATGGCGTTGTCCGATGGTCGTCAGCGTTGGGAGGCCGTCGGTCCTAGTCGTGAAATGGCTGAACGGCGGAAAGCGGAACTTACATCATCGATTTACGCAGGCACTTACCGAGCCCCAACGTCACTGACCTTTGGAATATTC
>Ga0209515_10009391_pt1 | contig 11137 bp, 11 predicted proteins | sample Subgroupgradi54m_FD_187454 | JGI IMG/M metagenome (GOLD analysis project Ga0209515, IMG submission 187454) | Subsurface groundwater microbial communities from S. Glens Falls, New York, USA - GMW60B uncontaminated upgradient, 5.4 m (SPAdes)... ...
CGAGGAGGCCTATCGTCTCTGGGGAGAAGTGGCCGGCCTGACGAATGACCGGATCATCCGGCTCGGGAAAGAACACAACTTCTGGGAAGTCGGCCCGACGGGCCCTTGCGGCCCCTGTTCCGAAATCATCTATGATCAAGGTCCCGCGTTCAGTTGCGGCAAACCGACCTGCGGTCCCGGTTGTGATTGCGACCGATATCTGGAAGTTTGGAATCTGGTATTCATGGAATTCAATCAAGCCGCCGGAGAACTCCATCCGCTGCCCAAAAAAAATATCGATACCGGGATGGGATTGGAGCGGCTTGCCGCCATTTTGCAGAAAAAGAAATCCGTCCTTATTTAATGGATTGGGATGAAACTCAAGAATTTCCTGTTCATGTCTTCAAAAAAATAGGAGAATTAGGATTAATGGGAGTTTTTATTCCTGAAGAATATGGAGGTTCTGGATTCGGATATTTAGAATATGTAACTGTTGTTTCTGAAATTGCAAAAGTTTGTGGTTCAATTGGACTTTCAGTTGCAGCTCATAACTCATTATGTACAGGTCATATTTATTATCATGGTAATGAGGCTCAAAAGAAAAAATATCTTCCTAAGTTAGCGACAGCTGAATGGATTGGAGCTTGGGGATTAACTGAAACGGGTACAGGTTCTGATGCAGGTGGTATGAATACTACAGCAGTAAAAGATGGTGATCATTGGGTAATTAATGGATCTAAAAACTTTATTACGCATGGTATTACTGGTGATGTAGCTGTTGTGATCGTTCGAACAGGAGAAAAAGGAGATTCACATGGAATGTCTGCTTTCATCATTGAAAAAGGTACACCCGGATTTTCTTCTGGTAAGAAAGAAAATAAAATGGGAATGCGGGCTTCAGAAACTGCTGAATTAATTTTTGACAACTGTAGAGTTCCTGCAGAAAATTTAATTGGTAGAGAAGGAGAAGGATTTATTCAATCAATGAAAATTTTAGATGGTGGGCGTATATCAATTGGTTCATTAGCTTTAGGAATTGCGAAAGGAGCGTATGAAGCAGCACTAAAATACTCAAAAGAAAGAGAGCAATTTGGTAAGTCAATCTCACAATTTCAAGCAATTGGATTTAAATTAGCAGATATGGCAACAAAAATTGAAGCTGCTGAATTGTTATTAAATCAATCTGCATTCTTAAAAAATGAAGGAAGAAATCTTACCAGAGAATCAGCAATGGCTAAGTTATACGCTTCTGAAATCGCAGTAGAAGTGGCGAATGAAGCGGTGCAGATATTTGGAGGATATGGATATACTAAAGACTTTCCTGTAGAAAAGTTTTATAGAGATGCAAAACTTTGTACAATAGGAGAAGGTACTTCAGAAATACAAAAATTAGTAATTTCTAGAGAAATTTTAAAATAATCCTTGTTAATAAAAAAAAATACATATCTTTGCAATCCAAAGTTGAAAATACAAAATTTAATAAATAGAACAATATGTTAATTATTCCGGTAAAAGAAGGAGAAAACATCGAGAGAGCTCTTAAGAAATTCAAAAAGAAATTTGATAAAACGAAAGCGATGAAAGAATTGAGAAGAAGAAAAGAATTCACAAAACCTTCAGTTGTTAAGCGTCAAGATAATATCCGTGCAGTTTATCGCGAAAAAATAATGTCTATTGGACAATAAGTTTTAGAAACTTATTTTTAAAAGATACGTAAAGGAGCCAATGGCTCCTTTTTTTTTGCAACAATTTTTAGAATATCTCCAAAAAGAGAAGCGCTACTCTGAACACACTTGTTTGGCGTATCAAATTGATATTCAACAATTTTTCGATTTTTTAGTAATCAGCTCGAAAGAAGATTTATTAGAAATTTCGTCATTGCTAATAAGAGGTTGGATGGTTGATTTAATTGATAATTCATATTCTAATCGATCAGTGAATAGAAAGCTATCATCACTCCGTTCTTATTTTAAATGGTTGAAGAAAGAACAAATTGTTCAGCTAAATCCGATGCAAAAAGTTCAAGGTCCAAAAACAGAGAAAAGATTACCTAGTTTTGCTAGAACTTCAGATTTATCAGTTGAGAATTTAGAAGAAATGTTTGACGACAGCTTTGAAGGAAAGAGAGATAAATTAGTGATCGAAATGTTTTATCAAACAGGAATTCGATTAAATGAGTTAATTCATTTAAAAAATGCTGATATTGAGCACGATCGGATTAAAGTTGTTGGGAAACGAAATAAAGAAAGAATTATCCCAATATCTCAAAAACTCTTTTTATTGATAGAAGATTATCGTAATGTATTGAAATTGAATAATTTAGATAATGAGTTACTTTTTATTTTAAAAAGTGGGAATAAAGTTTATCCAAAACTTGTTTATAGAATAATTAATTCCTACCTTGGTCTTGTAACGAATTTAGATATATGCAGTCCACATGTTTTACGACATACATTTGCTACCCACATGTTAAATAATGGAGCCGGTTTGGAGACATTAAAAGATTTGTTGGGACATGCAAATTTGTCGGCAACTCAAGTTTATACTCATAACTCGTTTAAACAATTAACTAATATTTATTCACAAGCCCACCCTCGGGGGCACAAAAAAAAATAATCATGGATATTCAAGTACACTCTGTACATTTCACAGCGGATAAAAAATTAGTAGATTTTGTCAATGAAAAAGTAGGGAAATTGGAATTATTTTTTGATAACATTATTGCAACAGAAGTTTTTTTGAGGTTAGACAAAAGTCAAGACGGAGAAAATAAAATTGCTGAAGTCAAAATATTAATACCAGGAAAAGAATTATTTGCTAAGAAACAATGCAAAAGTTTTGAAGAAGCAGCAGATTTAGCTGTAGAAGCATTGAGAAAACAGGTTACGAAGCATAAAGAAAAAAGTACATTTTAACTCTCATAATCAGTTAGATAAATGTCTTTGTTTTTTACAAAGACATTTTTTTTTGAAAAAAAATAAAAAAAAGCATTGTAGAAAAGAATTTTATACGTAGATTTGCACACCCAAAAGGGAAACACTTTTTAAAGTTCTTTTTATTACTGAAAATATCAATAATGTGCCGATGTAGCTCAGCTGGCTAGAGCAGCTGATTTGTAATCAGCAGGTCGGGGGTTCGAGTCCCTCCATCGGCTCCATTTTGTTGGGGAGATACTCAAGTGGCTAACGAGGGCAGACTGTAAATCTGTTGGGCAACCTTCGAAGGTTCGAATCCTTCTCTCCCCACATTTGATAATCTTATAAAATATAAGCGGGAGTAGCTCAGTTGGTAGAGCGTCAGCCTTCCAAGCTGAGGGTCGCGAGTTCGAGTCTCGTCTCCCGCTCTTATTTTAATTCAGTTATAGAAGCCGGTGTAGCTCAGGGGTAGAGTGCTTCCTTGGTAAGGAAGAGGTCACGAGTTCAATTCTCGTCATTGGCTCTACTAATGGATGTGTTTCACCCAATATATGGGTGAATTTTTTACATTCTAATAGTTTGTTTTTTTATTAACTAAGTAACAAATATAATAATGGCTAAGGAAAATTTTGATCGTTCTAAACCGCATTTAAACATCGGGACAATTGGTCACGTAGATCATGGTAAAACTACATTAACAGCTGCAATTACTTGTGTATTATCAGGTAGAGGATTAGCAGCAGTTCGTGATTTCTCTTCAATTGATAATGCACCTGAAGAAAAAGAACGTGGTATTACTATTAATACTTCTCACGTAGAGTATCAAACAGCTAACCGTCACTATGCGCATATTGATTGCCCAGGTCACGCAGATTACGTTAAAAACATGGTAACTGGTGCTGCCCAAATGGACGGTGCTATTATCGTTGTTGCTGCTACTGATGGACCAATGCCACAAACTCGTGAGCACATCTTATTAGGACGCCAAGTTGGTATTCCTCGTTTAGTTGTTTTCATGAATAAAGTAGATTTAGTTGATGATGCTGAATTACTTGAATTAGTTGAAATGGAAATCCGTGAGTTATTATCTTTCTATGATTATGATGGAGATAATGTACCAGTAATCTTAGGATCTGCATTAGGTGGATTGAATGGAGAGCCTGAATGGGTTGCTAAAATTGATGAGTTAATGGATGCTGTTGATTCATACATCGAACTTCCTCCAAGAGATATGGATAAACCATTCTTAATGTCAGTTGAGGATGTATTTACGATTCAAGGTCGTGGTACTGTTGCAACTGGACGTATTGAGACAGGTGTAATTAATACAGGTGATCCAGTTGAAATTTTAGGTATGGGTACTGAGAAATTAACTTCTACAGTAACAGGAGTTGAGATGTTCCGTAAAATTTTAGATAGAGGTGAAGCTGGAGATAACGTAGGTATTTTATTACGTGGTATTGATAAAGCTGATATCAAAAGAGGTATGGTTATCTGTAAACCAGGTTCAACTAAACCGCACGCTGATTTCAAAGCTGAAATTTATGTATTGAAAAAAGAAGAAGGTGGACGTCACACTCCGTTCCATAACAAATACCGTCCACAGTTTTACTTCCGTACGACAGACGTTACAGGTGAAATTTTCTTAACTGATGGACGTGAAATGGTTATGCCAGGTGATAACGTTTCTATTACAGTTAAATTAATTGTACCAGTAGCAATGGATAAAGGTTTACGTTTCGCTATCCGTGAAGGTGGTAGAACTGTAGGAGCTGGTCAGGTTACTGAAATTATTGCTTAATTAGCATATTAATAATTATTAATTAGGGGAGTTCGCTCCCCTTTTTATGCGGGCGTAGCTCAGTTGGTAGAGTGGCGGTCTCCAAAACCGTAGGTCGTTGGTTCGAGCCCAGCCGCCCGCGCATAAAAAATTAGAAAGTCGTGTCAAAATTCAAAGAATATATCAACGAAACTGTGACTGAAATGGTTCACAATGTTACTTGGCCTACGTGGAAAGAACTTCAAAGTAATACTATTATAGTGGTTGTAGCTTCTGTTATAATTTCACTATTTATTTTTGTCATGGATTTTGGCTTTGGTATTACTGGAGATAAAGCTTCTACCTGGAAAGGAGCATTAGGATTTATTTACGATATGTTTTAATAGAGTAATGGGAGATATTAAAAAACGTTGGTACGTTGTTAGAGCAGTAAGTGGTAAAGAAAAGAAAGTTAAGGAATATCTTGACTTAGAAATTTCTCGTTTAAAGCTTGAAGATTTTGTAGAGCAAGTTCTAATACCAACAGAAAAAGTTTTTCAAATTAGAAATGGCAAAAAGGTAATGAAAGAGAAATCTTATTTACCAGGTTATGTTTTGATTGAAGCAGCTTTAGTAGGTGAAGTAACTCACGTTATTAAAAGTATACCTAATGTTATTGGATTTTTAGGAACTGAAAAAGGAGGTGAAGCTGTACCAATGCGTTTAGCAGAAGTAAACAGAATCCTTGGTAAAGTGGATGAATTATCTGAAGCAGAAGAGGAAATGAAAATTCCATTTATTGTTGGGGAATCTGTTAAAGTAATTGATGGACCTTTCAATAATTTCAGTGGTGTTGTTGATGAAATCAATGAAGAGAAGAAAAAACTGAAAGTAATGGTGAAAATATTTGGTCGTAAAAATTTGCTTGAATTAAGTTATATGCAAGTAGCCAAAGAAGCATAAAATAGTTTATTAACCGTAGGAGTGAGGAAAAGCGAATTTGAATGCTTCCCGTAATTACTCATGTTTGACTACATAATTTTTATATAAATGGCTAAAGTAGTAGCAGGATTGATCAAATTACAGATCAAAGGAGGTGCTGCCAATCCAGCTCCACCAGTAGGACCAGCTCTTGGTTCGAAAGGTGTGAACATTATGGAATTCTGTAAGCAGTTTAATGCTAGAACGCAGGATAAACCAGGAAAGGTATTACCAGTAGTTATCACCGTATATGGTGATAAATCGTTTGATTTTATTATCAAAACTCCACCCGCAGCAATTCAAATCATGGAATTGACGAAACTTAAGAAAGGTTCTTCTGAACCAAATCGTGCAAAAGTTGCAGCGATGTCTTGGGATACAATTCGTACAATTGCAGAGGATAAATTGCCGGATATGAATTGTTTTACTGTTGACGCTGCGATGAGCATGGTAGCAGGAACGGCAAGAAGTATGGGAGTTACAATTAAAGGTGGTAGTGCACCTAAAACCAAATAATAGTTTTTATAATGGGAAGAATTTCTAAAAAAAGAAAAGAGATTTTAGCTAAATTTGATATAGCTAAAGCTTACTCCTTAGTAGAGGCATGTGATTTGGTGAAGGAAATTTCCACTACTAAATTTGATGCTTCAGTTGATATCTGTGTAAGATTAGGAGTAGATCCAAGAAAAGCAAACCAAATGGTAAGAGGTACAGTTTCTCTTCCGCATGGTACTGGTAAAGACGTTCGCGTTCTTGTACTTTGTACTCCGGATAAAGAAGCTGAAGCAATTGCTGCAGGTGCTGATTTTGTTGGTCTTGATGATTACATTGAAAAAATCAAAGGAGGATGGACTGATATTGATGTTATCATTACGATGCCATCAGTTATGGGTAAGGTTGGAGCACTTGGTCGTATATTAGGACCTCGTAGTTTGATGCCAAATCCTAAAACTGGTACAGTAACGATGGACGTTGCTAAAGCAGTTGAAGAAGTGAAAGCAGGTAAAATTGATTTCAAAGTAGATAAATATGGTATCATTCATAGCTCAGTTGGTAAAGTGAGTTTTGATGGAGATAAAATTCGTGAGAATTCTATGGAATTGATCCAAACACTTATCAAAATGAAACCTTCTTCTGCGAAAGGTACATACATCAAAAGTGTTTACCTAAGTTCTACAATGAGTCCGGGTATTCAAATTGATGCTAAAACTGTTGTAGCTTAATAAACTGACGAAAAATGACAAAAGAAGAAAAAGGTAAGTATATAGATGATTTAGCTGTTGAATTAAACGACGCAAACATCATTTATTTAACGGATACTGCAGAATTAACAGTTGAAGCAATCAATACTCTTCGTAGAAAATGTTTTCAATCTAATGTTCGTCTTAAAGTTGTGAAAAATTCACTTCTTGAAAAAGCGATGGAAAGAGTGGAAGGAAAAGATTTTGGTCAATTGAAAGATACTCTTTCTGGTCCAACTTCTATCATGTTCTCTGAAGTAGGTAATGTTCCTGCAAAATTAATTCAAGAATTCCGTAAGAAAGGTGCTAAACCAGTCCTTAAAGGTGCTTATATTAACGAAGCTGTGTTTATTGGCGATGACCAATTAACGATGTTGAGTTCAATCAAAAGCAAAGATGAGATGCTTGGTGAAATCATCGGATTATTACAAAGTCCAATTAAGAACGTTGTTTCTGGACTTACAGGTGCTGGTGGTAAGATCGCTGGTATCCTAAAAACGCTCGAAAATAGAGCATAATTAATATATTGTACAACTTTAGATTTAAATAAAAAACAAAATGGCTGATTTGAAACAAATCGCGGAAACGCTAGTAAACCTTACAGTAAAAGAAGTTAATGAACTTGCAACTATCCTTAAGGATGAGTATGGTATCGAACCTGCTGCTGCTGCTGCCGTTATGGTATCAGGAGGTGGTGAAGCTGCTGTAGCAGAAGAAAAAACAGAATTCGATGTAATATTGAAAGCTGGTGGACCAAACAAACTTGCTGTAGTTAAACTTGTAAAAGAATTAACTGGTAATGGTTTAAAAGAATCAAAAGACTTAGTTGATGGAGCTCCTACTGCTTTAAAAGAAGGAATTTCTAAAGACGAAGCTGCTGCTTTAAAAGCTGCTCTTGAAGAAGCAGGTGCTGAAGTAGAGATTAAGTAACTATCATTCTTCATAATATGGAAAGGCACGGCTTTATAAGCTCGTGCCTATTCCTGTTTATTTACATTGAGTAGTTAAAATGCATTTTCATCAACAAATTATTTAGCCTTGGCAACAACAAGTAATTTATCGACAAGAATTAATTTTGCATCAAGCAAAAACCAATTTGATTATCCAGATTTTCTAGATATTCAAATAAAATCCTTTCAAGAATTTTTCCAGTTGGAAACAACTCCGGAAAATAGAGATACGGAAGGATTATTTAAAGTATTTTCTGAAAATTTTCCTATAACTGATACTCGTAATCAGTTTGTTTTGGAATTTTTAGATTATTTCGTTGATCCACCTCGTTATACGATCGAGGAATGTATTGATAGAGGTTTAACCTATAGCGTTCCTTTGAAGGCAAAGTTGAAATTATATTGTACTGATCCTGAACACGAAGATTTTGAAACGATCGTTCAAGATGTTTATTTAGGAACTATTCCTTATATGACACCTAAAGGTTCGTTTGTTGTTAATGGTGCACAACGTGTTATCGTTTCTCAATTACACAGATCTCCAGGTGTTTTCTTTGGACAAAGTCGTCATGCGAATGGTACGAAATTGTATTCTGCACGTGTAATTCCTTTCAAGGGGTCTTGGATTGAATTTGCTACAGATATTAATAGTGTAATGTATGCTTACATTGATCGTAAGAAAAAGTTACCTGTTACTACTCTTTTCCGTGCGATTGGATACGAAAGTGATAAAGATATCTTAGAGATATTTGGATTAGCTGATGAAGTGAAAGCTACTAAAGTTAATTTAAAAAAATTAATAGGTCGTAAATTAGCGGCTCGTGTGTTAAAATCTTGGATCGAAGATTTCGTAGATGAAGATACAGGGGAAGTTGTTTCGATTGAAAGAAATGAAGTTCTTCTTGATCGTGAAACGATTATTGAAGATGCTCACGTTGACTTAATTGTTGATTCAGGTGTTAAAACTGTTATTCTTCATAAGGAAGATGTTAATAGTGCTGATTTCACTCTTATATATAATACACTTCAAAAAGACACTTCTAACTCTCAAAAAGAAGCTGTTGAGCATATCTATAGACAACTTCGTAATGCTGAACCGCCAGATTATGAAACTGCTAAGAATGTATTTGAAAAATTATTCTTCTCAGATACTCGTTATGATTTAGGTGAAGTTGGTCGTTTCCGTTTGAATAAAAAATTGGGAATTGATCCATCTGAAGATTCTCGAGTATTAACTAAAAATGATATTATTCTTATCATTAAATATTTGATTGAATTAGTTAATTCAAAAGCAGATGTTGATGATATCGATCACCTTTCTAATCGTCGTGTTAGAACTGTGGGTGAGCAATTGTATTCTCAATTTGGTGTAGGTCTTGCTCGTATGGCTAGAACTATTCGTGAGCGTATGAATGTTCGTGATAATGAAGTTTTTACTCCTATCGATTTAATTAATGCGAAAACACTTTCGTCTGTAATTAATTCTTTTTTTGGAACAAATCAATTGTCTCAATTTATGGATCAAACCAATCCTCTTTCGGAAGTAACGCACAAGCGTCGTCTTTCGGCACTAGGACCTGGTGGTTTATCTAGAGAAAGAGCTGGTTTCGAGGTTCGAGATGTTCACTATACGCACTACGGTCGTTTGTGTACTATTGAAACTCCTGAGGGACCAAATATTGGTTTAATTTCTTCTCTTTGTGTATTTGCGAAAGTAAATAAACTTGGATTTATTGAAACTCCTTATCGTGATGTTGTTGCTGGTAAAGTAGCAATTGATACGGAACCAATTTATTTGACTGCAGAGGAAGAGGATGGTAAAATGATCGCTCAAGCGAATGCACAAGTTGATGAGAATGGAAATTTCTTGACTGAATTTGTGAAAGCTCGTTTTGAAGGTGATTTCCCAGTTGTTCAACCAAAAAACTTAACATTAATGGACGTTGGGGCAAATCAAATTGCTTCTATTGCGGCTTCTTCTATTCCTTTCTTGGAACATGATGATGCCAATCGTGCTTTGATGGGATCTAACATGCAACGTCAAGCTGTTCCTTTATTGAAACCAAGTTCTCCAATTGTTGGTACTGGAATCGAAAGATTGGTAGCTAGAGATTCTCGAGTATTAATTAATGCTGAGAATAATGGTGTTGTAGAATATGTTGATGCAAATGAAATCGTAATTCGTTATGATTGGACAAACGATGATAAATTAGTTTCTTTTGATTCAGAAGTTACTCATTATACATTGACTAAATTTGCTAAAACAAATCAAAGTACTTGTATGAACTTGAAACCTATCGTTAAGAAAGGTGATAGAGTTGAAAAAGGACAAGTATTATGTGAAGGTTATGCAACTCAACAAGGTGAATTAGCACTTGGACAAAACTTGAAAGTGGCATTCATGCCTTGGAAAGGTTATAACTTTGAGGATGCGATTGTAATATCTGAAAGAGTTGTTCGTGATGATATTTTCACATCTATTCACATTGATGAATATACAGTTGATGTTCGTGATACGAAACGTGGTATGGAGGAATTAACTTCTGATATTCCTAACGTTAGTGAAGAAGCAACAAAAGATTTAGATGAAAACGGTATCATCCGTATTGGAGCTGAAATTAAAGAAGGTGATATTATCATTGGAAAAATTACTCCAAAGGGTGAAACAGATCCTTCTCCTGAAGAAAAATTACTTCGTGCAATTTTCGGTGATAAAGCAGGTGATGTTAAAGATGCTTCGTTGAAAGCAGGTCCTTCTTTGAGAGGAGTTGTTATTGAGAAAAAACTTTTCTCAAGAGCTGTAAAAGATAGAAAATCTAAAGCTCAAGATAAACCATTATTAGAAGGTTTAGATTCTGAATACGAAAAAGATTTTGCTTTATTGAAAGATCGTTTGGTTGATAAATTAATTAATGTTGTCGGTGAAACGAAAGCAAATGGTGTATTTAATAACTTTAGAGAAGAAATAATCAAAAAAGGGACAAAATTCAATCAAAAGAATCTTGTGGCTATTGATTACACTATTGTTAATCCAACAAATTGGACAGCAGACGAAAATCTAAATACTTTAATTGGACGAGTTATTCATAACTTTAACATTAAAGCAAATGATTTATTAGGAACTTTCAAACGTAAAAAATTCCATATCTCAGTTGGTGATGAACTTCCTGCAGGTATTATTAAAATGGCTAAAGTTTATATCGCTAAAAAACGTAAGTTGAAAGTGGGTGATAAAATGGCTGGTCGTCATGGTAATAAAGGAATTGTAGCGAATATTGTTCGTGCTGAAGATATGCCATTCTTAGAAGATGG
>Ga0209515_10009392_pt1 | contig 11137 bp, 9 predicted proteins | sample Subgroupgradi54m_FD_187454 | JGI IMG/M metagenome (GOLD analysis project Ga0209515, IMG submission 187454) | Subsurface groundwater microbial communities from S. Glens Falls, New York, USA - GMW60B uncontaminated upgradient, 5.4 m (SPAdes)... ...
CTCCTCCGGCGCGCATCCTCGCGTTCAAAATCAGGCTCTCTTCGGCCCTTTTCGCTCCCTGTTGCGCTTCGTGCATCAATCCTGCCGAACACTACTGCCTCCCATCCCCGAAGAGAAAGGAACGTTTGTCATATAATAGATGACAAATATCCTAACTGCGACCATGCTTCCGGCATGGGAGCATATGATGCCTTTGGGACACTGCCCGAGATGGTTCGGGACCTTCTCGTCGAGGCCGTCGCGGAAATGCGCGCCAACGGCCGCAGGAAGAAACCCGATCGACGCCCCGGGCGGTTTGTCACCCTCCGGCCGGGGCCCGAGACGCCAGTTTGGAATCAGCTGGTGAAGCATGCCGCCCCTTACCTTCGCAAGCGCGGCGACAAAGTGAAACTGGCCCGTTTGCTGGGCATTCCCCGCCAAAGATTGCATCAACTCCTGGTCGAGCGGAGTGCCTGCGCCGATGCGGAGCGGACTCTGCTGCTGATCGCGTGGGTGCACGCTCGGCGTTCTGGCAAGGAGTGGGTCTGAACGTCGTCAGCGAGCCGCCAAGGAGCGACGCGGTATCCCCCGAGGGCTGAAATCCCGCACCCTTCCCGGAACGTTTGTCATATATTATATGACAAACGTTCCGGGGGGAAGGCCGAGGGAGTTCGGCCGATCTTCATTCCGTTTGCCGAGGCCCTGGGTTGGGGTAGGTCTCCTGGCGAATCTATCGAAGGGCCGCGGACACAGCGCGGTTGGGTGGGGACGGAACGCCGGGTCGTCCGGGCGTCGCGGCCCAGCGGTCCCGCCCGTTGTAGCCGGGGTCGTTTCCTTTTTTTCCGCTCCTCGCTCCCTGCTCCCAGCTTTCAAAACCCCCAGATCGAAATCCCGCCGCCGAGGCTGCTGTCGCGCCGGTAATAGTCGATCAGATCGCTGTTGTAGCCATGGCGGATCCAGAACGAGACCGGCCGGCGCCAGAAGGCGGCGCCGACATCGACTTGAAAGGTGCTGAAGCGCCCGGGATGACTCAGCCCCGTCGTGTAGGTGAGCGAATAGCGTCCCGTCAGGAAGGGCAGGTGTTTTTTCAGCGGGCTGCCCGATGCGGTGTATTGAAGCATCAGGCCGTCGTATTGCCGGCGGGGGTGCGTCGGCCCGTCGCCCTCCCAGTGGTTGGACTGTTCCGCGTCGTGCTGCAGGATTCCGTGGGGAAGGAATTCGCGCACCTTCAGCCGCACTACGTGGCGTTCGCGCCAGCTCCAGGAGGCCTGCAAACCGACATAGTCCCAGCCGCGGCTGATGGCGTCGCGCGCCGACAGGAACGAGCGATCGTAAGCCTTCTGGCTGTCGGGATAGCTTTCCTGCTGCCGGAAGATCTCCCGCTGCTCGTTGAAGCGTTCCAGGCTGGAGATCGACTGGCCGTTGGATTCGTGGCCGTAGATGAGATCGAGGTATTTATCGGCCGAGGCCTGGCCGTGGTGCGGAATCCAGAAGCGCAGGAAGAGCTGCGGGTTGAAGCGTTTCTCGACCACCGGGGCGGACGGACGGCCCCAGATGTATTGGCCGCCGCGGACCGTGCCGGAGAGGAACAGGGCGGTGTGCTGGGAGTTGAAGTTCTCTCCGAGCGACCACCATGGCTTGCGGTCGGGTGTGGGCGCATCCCAATAATCCCCCAGTAGCGGGAACATCAGCGAGAGCGTGAAATCCATGAAGATCTCGTCACCCTCGTCCTTGGTCAGCCCCAGCTCGATCGGTTCGTAGGCGCGGACAAATGACAGCACCTGCGCCCGCTCCGCCTTCGCCGGTGCCGCGGCTGCCATCTGTTTCGCGGTGGTCGCGGCGTCCTTTGCCGGGACCGCCGGCAGTTCGGTCGACGCGGCAATGGCTGGCGCGATCGCAGTGGGCGCGACACCGCCGTCGGCCATCGACCCAACCGGGAACTCGGTTTCGCTGCGGATCTTCCATCCCGCCGCCTCGCGGACGACGGTGGCGCTGTAGTTGTAACGCCTGCCCTGCGGATGCCGTTCGCTCGTCCAATCGAAGGCGCCCGTGACGATCACGACGTCGGGAGACATTTCCCGGCAGGACAGCTCGTGCCAGGCGAAGGCCGTGGGCGGCGACCATTCCGTCCGGTAGAACACCGCAGTCCGGGCCGGTGACATCATTTCGTTGAGTCTGTCGACGATCACCAGCGTCCCACGCGAGGCATAGAGCCCGATGATCCCCTCGCGATCCCCCGCGAGCAGGAGCCGCCCATAGTCGGCCATGAGCCGCTCGGCCGCCGCCGTTGGTGAAGTTTCCGCCCGCCCGGACAATCCGCCAAGCCCCAGTCCGGCGAGAAGAATGAGGAGTCTGATCGATTTCATGATCGGAGAGTTTTTGCAGAATGCCGTGGCTGTAGGCGATAAGCTTTCTCCGTCCTCCGCCCTTGCGCTGGCAATCCCGATGGATTTCCTGGTGTCAGGAAATGTAGAACCAACAACAACAAGGCCCACAACTCATTCAAGTTGCGGGCCTTTGAAAGATGGCGTCCCCACGGGGATTCGAACCCCGGTTCTCACCGTGAAAGGGTGGTGTCCTAACCGGGCTAGACGATGGGGACCCAGCACGGAGTGGGGCAAGCTACGGCCTCAACCTGACCGCGCAAGGATTTTCTCGACCGCGACGAGATCCCGGGCGCATCTGCCGAGTTGTCGGCGATTTTTCCGGGCAGTGCGCGCGCAGCACTGCGCCCAGCGCCACCGCGGGGAGTTGCTCGACGGCGCGGCTGCTCAGCGCAAACACCGTTTCCTCTTCGCGACGGCCGTCCGGGAGCTCGCGCCGGCGCTCGATGCGCGCGACCTGCGCGACGTGTGGGAAGGGCCGATCGCCCGGTGCGACCGCCCGCGTCACCCCCGCTCGGGTCTCGATGCGGCCGTGGCCTTTGTCCCACTCATCCCGCTGAGGGGGAAAACCGTGCCAAAGTGGTGGGCCTACTCGGACTTGAACCGAGAACCAAGGGATTCAAGTTTGCGCACCTTTCGATGCTCCTTGGACTATGTCTTCACCCGTGTCCGGCGACGTGTGGGCGACGGGGGTTGGTGCGGTGATTAAGGGGGCTGCACCCCTCCGCTAGTCTCTACACCTTCCGCCGGTGAACCGGCGGCTCGGCTCGGCGTTGCCATGCTGCTGAAGCGAAGGTTTCACCGAATTTCCCCGTATCCCAGCGGCAGTTTCCCATCCGCTGGCACTGTTATCAATGAGTCCCCTGCTCTAACCATTGAGCTATAGGCCCAAATTTTTAAAGAACTGCGGCAGCGTGGTGAGCCGAATTCATTTTCTCAACAGCAAACCCTGTCTGCCTCATCCATCGCATCGCGTATTCACGAAGGAAAACTCGGGGAGGTGGCTTGCAGCCATTGCGCCGGCACCGGGCCAATCCCGCGGAATCCCCTCGGGATATTCACCGATCCCACGTGAGAGGCGGGAGGATGCAGGGCTACGGCTTAAAGCTTACTGCTTGTCGCTTCCCGCCACCACCAACTCCAGCGGGGCATAACCGGCGGCGGTGACCGTCACCTTGTCACCGGCGGCGAGTTCGGTCACGGTCCAGGTCTGGCCGGCGTCGATGACATGATCGTTGATGTCGCGGGCCTTGGCCATCGGGTGCGCCACGACGGCGAGGCGCACCTTCACATTGACCTTGAGGGATTCCTTCGAGGTGTTCTTGAGGTGCAGCGCGAACGGGGGGGCCTCCTCGATCTTGGCCACTTTCTCGAAGGTGGCGGTCAGGGGCAGCGCCTTGGCATCCGCCTCGGCGGCTTGCAGGGCGGGGACGGCGGTGAATACCAGGCCGAGGGCGCAACCCAAGGCGAGGAGAGCGGAACGGAATGTCGGGCGGGTCGAGGTTGTCATGGAGGACGATAGGGTTGGAGTTTGATACTGCCCAAGGTGGGCTGACGTCCACCGGGGACGTCCTTGCGAGTCAGGCAGAATAGAAGCCACCCGCCGCAAAGCGAGCTTCAAGCCGGGAGGAAGTTTTTCCCGGGTGTGAGACAAATTTCAGGCCGTGAGTAGGGCCGGTCTGTGACCGGCCTTCTGCTTCGCTCAAAACCGGCCGGTCATAGACCGGCCCTACCTCCGAACCGGCGAACACGGATTGGCATGAAGAAATTTGTCTCACATCCGTTTTTCCCGCGAAAAACGCGAATGAGGGAAACTGATCAATCAACCACGAAAAACCCGAAACGGGGTGAACATGAAATCGAAATCACGGCAACCGGCTACGGCGGCGAGCGGGATTTTCGGTCAGGGAGATCGAGCAGGCCCGGAAGACCGGCCTCAGTGAGGCCGGCTACAGGGCGGTCCTCCGCCTTCCAGCCTCAAACCTCCTCTCTCCAACCCCGCGCCGCCGCGCCTTGATCTTTCCCGCGGCACCGGCAGCGTGGGGGCCGCATCCCCCATGAGCACGAGCAAGGCAGGCGCCAGCCCCGCGCCGGATCTCCAGGCGCCAATCCCCCGGCAGATTCCCTTCATCATCGGCAACGAGGGTTGCGAGCGGTTCAGCTTCTACGGCATGCGGAACATCCTGACGGTGTTCCTCGTGTCGTCGCTGCTGACGCACCTGCCGGAGGCCGACCGCGCGAGCGCGGCCAAGGACGTATTCCACACCTTCGTCATCGGCGTCTATTTCTTCCCGCTGCTCGGCGGCTGGCTGGCCGACCGGTTTTGGCGTCACGGCCTTCCAAATGTTTTTCTTTGCCGCCTTCGCCTTCGCCGCCGCCCTGGCCTTCGGGCTCGTGGCGCGGAGCTATCCGCTGGTGGATAATTATCGGAAGAGCGGGTGAAGACGTTGTCCGTGTAGGGGCGCAGTCTTGCTGTGCCCTTCAGGACGCCGACACCGGAAGTGCGCAGCAAGACTGCGCCCCTACCCACCGCGGCGCTTACCGCTTATCGCTCCGCGCGCCTCCGCCTTCTTCGTCAGCTCGTCCACGACGACCGCGGTGGTCAGGTCGCAGCCGACGTTCGTGGCGGTGCGGCACATGTCCAGGATGCGGTCGGTTCCGAGAATGATGCCGATGCCCTCGGCCGGAATGCCAAAGGTGATGAGCAGGCCGGCGATCAGCGGCAGCGAGCCGCCGGGAATGCCGGCGACGGCCACGGCGCTCAGCACCGACAAGAGCAGCAGGGTGATTTGCTGGCCGACGCTCAGCGGGATATCGAACACCTGGGCGACGAACAGCACGACGCAGCCTTCGTAGAGCGCGGTGCCGCTCATGTTCATCGTCGTGCCGAGCGGCAGCACGAAGCCGGCGGTGCTGGGCGCGAGGTGCAGCTTCTCGCTGGCGTTCTCGAGCGCAGCCGGGAGCGTGGCATTGCTCGAGCTGGTGGAAAAAGCCGTGACCAGCACCTCCTTGATCGCCGCAAAATAGGCGCGCGGCCGCCAGTGCGTCCACAGCCGGAGCCAGAGCGACATCGTGCCGAAGAGGTGCAGCGCCATGACGCCGGCGCAGCCGAGGACAAACACGCCGAGCGCCAGGATGATATCGAGGCCGGATTTGACGATGACGCTGTAGATGAGGCACGGCACGGCGTAGGGCGCCAGCCGCAGGGCGAGGTGCACGATGCCCGTCATCAATTCGGTGACGAGTTCCAAGATGCCCTGCAGGCTCCGGCGCTTTTCCGGCGCGAGGCCGGTGCCGACCAGCCCGATGAGGATGGCGAACAGGATGAGCGGCAGCACGTCGCCGATGCGCGCCGTGCTCTGGCCGACGACCGCGGCGAGCAGGTTGGCGGGCATGAACATCTCGACGATGAGCGCGAGGGAAAGCCCGGCCTGGCCCTGGCCGGCGGCGACGTGCCGCGCGGCGGCACCGCCGAATTCGGTCATGAGCCGCGCCTTGGTGTCGGGATCGACGAAGTTGCCCGGCACGACCGTGTTCATCATCACGAGCCCGAGGGCCACGCCGATGGCCATGTTGAGGAAGAAAAAGAAAAACGTGCGGCCGGCGAGCGGCCCGAGTTTGCGGGGGTCGCCGAGCTGGACGACGCCGGTGGCGAGCGAGGCGAACACCAGGGGCATGACGACGAAGAACAGGAGCCGCAGGAAAACGCGGCCGAACGGATCGAGCAGGACGGTCGAGACGCCGCGCATCAACTCGAGAAACGTGGCGGAGGACTTGATGCCCGCGTGGGTCAGCAGGCTTTGCAGCGCTTCCGGCACGGGCAGGCGGGGGCCGAGCAGGAGGGTGGTCGCCCCCAGGATGACGCCGATACCGAGGCCGCGAAGGATGCGATTGGCCAGCTTGGGGTCGGAGGAACTCGCCATAAAAGTGCGCACAGCCTAGGGAGCCGCGCGCGGGCATGTCGAACGAGAATGGGAAATGCAGGCAGCGCGGAGTCGATCCCGCCTGATGGCGGGTAGGGGCGCAGTCTTGCTGCGCCTCTTTGGAGGATGCCGATATCGCAAGGGCGCAGCAAGACTGCGCCCCTACGACGGGCAATCGGCGACATCGGTTGACGGATTTTGTCTCACTCAGAGATCGCTGCGGTCGCCAGGAAATCCGTTACGCACTTTGCGCCCGTGGCGTCAGGCATCCATGGGTCGCGGTGCGATACTGGATCGTCGATTGGCCTTAACCCCCTTGCCGGGCAGATTTAACGCGGACGGCGGGCAAATGATTTGCCGGGCGGGTCAGGGACGGTAAGTTGGCCGGGTTAATGAATCAATTTCTCGGTATCACACTGGAGGTGCTGGTCATCGTCGCCTTGGTTCTCGCCAACGGTTTTTTCGTGGCTGCCGAGTTTGCCCTCGTAAAAGTGCGGGCCAGCCAGTTGCGCCCGATGGCCAAGACCGGCGGCTGGCGGGTGAAGCTCGCTCTCAAGGCCACTGAGCACCTCGATGCAGCCCTGTCGGCAACCCAACTGGGCATCACTCTGGCCAGCCTCGGCCTGGGTTGGGTGGGCGAACCGTTTCTGGCCCACCGGCTGGCGCCCCTGATGGGCAAGTTCGGCATCACGGATCCGGCGGCGGTCTCGTCCGTGTCATTTGCGGTCGCTTTTGCCGTCATCACCTTCCTGCACATCATTTTTGGCGAGCTTGCCCCCAAGTCGCTCGCCATTCAGCGATCGAAGGGCGTGGTCCTCTGGGTGGCGGCCCCGCTGCTGGCCTTCTACTATTTGTTTTTTCCGTTCATCTGGGCGCTCAACGGCACGGCCAACCAGTTCCTCCGCTGGGCCGGGCTCGGGCCGACGACCGAGGGCGACAGCGCCTTCAGCGACGAGGAACTGGAATATGTCTTCAGTCACGCCCGGCATGTGCATCCGGGCGACGCCCTCATCAACAAACTCATGGTGCAGTCACTGCGCGCCCGGCAGACTCTCGCCCAGCACATCATGCGGCCGCGCGACCAGGTCATCGCCTTGTGGCTGGACAAACCCCTGGCCGAGAACCTCCGGACCGCCCAGACCAGCGGCCACAGCCGTTTCCCGGTCTGCTCGGGCTCGCTCGATAAGGTCGAGGGATTGCTTCTCGTCCGCGAATGGCTCTGGCAGATCAGCGTGCTCGGCTCCGACACGCCCTTCGAGCCCCTCGTGCGCCCCGTCGTCGAATTCGAACTCTCCACGCCGTTGCATACCATGATCGAGCGCTTCCGGGCCTCGCGCAGCCACCTCGCCGTCGTGCTCGACGACAAGAAAGCCCTCGCGGGTATCGTCACCTTCGAGGACGTGCTGGAGGAGATCGTCGGCGACATCCGCGACGAATTCGACATCGAGAGCGGCCCGGTCTACAAGCGCACCGAGAGCGCCATCATCGTCAGCGGCTCGTTCACCATGCGCGAGCTGCAGGCCGAGACCGGCTGGCCGCTCGAGTGGCACGCGCGGGAGACCGTGGCCACCTGGTGTCTGCGGCTCTTCGGCCACGTGCCCCGGCGCGACGAAACTATCGTCACCGGCGAATACCGTGTGATCATCATCGAGGCCAGCGCTGAGCGGGCGCGCCGTGTCCGCATCGAGCGCCCGACACCCATCAACTCCACGCCGCCGATCTGAGGGCTGTAGGGCTGCCGCTTGCCGGCAGGCCGATGGGCGCACGCGGCCCGGCGGCAAGCGCCGGCCCTACAAAGCTTCATTCCAACCGATGTCGCTCACCCTGCCCACCGCCCTCGCCGCCCTCACGCTGTTGCTCTGGCTCGGCGCCGCCTGGGAGGTGATGCGCGGCAACCGGCGCTTGCGCTGGCTGGCCACCCTCCCGCTGCCCAAGCCGTCGGGCATCACCGAGCCGCGGTGGCCGCGGGTCTCGCTTGTTTTCACCGCGCGCAACGAGGGCCGGACGATCGGCGCCGCCGCGCCCACGATGCTGGCTCTCGACTATCCCGACCTGGAATTGATCGCGATCAACGATCGCTCCGAGGACGACACCGGTGCGGTGCTCGACCGGCTCGCCGCCACTGATCCGCGTCTGAAGGTCATCCAGGTGAAGGAACTGACCCCGGGCTGGCTCGGCAAGACCCACGGTTTGCAGCTCGGCGGCGAGGCGGCCACGGGCGAGTGGATTCTTTTCACCGATGCCGACGTCCATTTCCGCTCCGACGTCCTCCGCCGCGCCGTCGCGCATGCGCGCGGGCACAATCTCGACCACCTTGCGGTCCTCCCCGAACTGGCGGGGACCGGGACCCTCCTCGGGATCTGCGTTGGCGCGTTCAGCCTGATTTTTGCGCTGTTCCTGCGGCCCTGGCGCGTGCTGGATCCACGCAGTTCGTGCCACGGCGGAGTCGGGGCGTTCAATCTCGTGCGCGCGTCGACCTACCGGAAACTCGACGGCCACGAGGCGCTGCGCTACCGGCCCGACGACGACATCAAGCTGGGCAAGCTCATGAAGGCCGGCGGCTGGAGCGAGATGATGCTCGGTGCCGGCGCCATCTCGGTGGCCTGGTATGCCACGGTCGGCGAATTCGTCCGCGGCCTGACGAAAAATGCGTTTGCCGGGACGGACTATCGCATCTGGGTCCTGGTTGGCGGCGTGGCCGCGCACCTGATTTTCTTCATCTGGCCGCTGGCCGCGCTGTTTCAAACCGCCGGATTGGACCGGGGTCTTTATCTCGCGGCGGTGATCCTCATGCTGACGGTGGCGGTGGACAACCAGCGGTTCGATGGCGGTCGCCGATGGTACGGTCTGTTTTTCCCGGCGGGCCTGCTCGTGCTCGATTACATCCTGCTGCGCTCGATGGTCGTGACGCTCTGGCAGGGAGGCATCACCTGGCGAGGCACGCACTACGCGTTGAAGGATCTCAAGGCGAACCGGCTGTAGGAGAGGGCGACGGGAGGAAAGCGGCGATCCCGCCCTGCAGCGCAAGGGCTCCAAGTCCGTCGGGGTCTGCGTCCCTGCGCAAACCACCGCCGCCTCAACTGGCCGGCGGTTGTAGCAGCAATTCCTTCGTGACGGCCATGACCGACGGGATGCCGGCGCGCGACCAGACGAGCAACAATCCGTTCGGCTCGTCCAGGAGCACGTATTCGTGCTCGGCGCAGGTGAACGACTGCTTCGCAAACTCGTATTTTTCGCCCGTCTTCATCACCCGGGCCGTCTTGGAGTCCTTGAGGACGACCATCTGGTCCTCCAGGAAATCCTGGGCGATTTTGGTCGTGAGGATGGCGCGCTTGAGCGGCTTGATGCCCTCGGCGATCGAGACGCCCTTGGCGTTCAGCGTCACGGTGTAGACGAGCGGACCGTCGATCGACTCGATGAACCAGACCGCCATGTTCTTGGGCGATTTGGGGTCGGGCGCCTTGCCGAAGCGCTCCTTGAGCACGGCCAGCGGCTCGCCGACGCGCGCGAAGGCGGGGGAGGCCGCCGCGGAAACCAGCAGGGCGGCGGCCAACAGGGGGCGAAGAGCAGGGAGCGGGGAGCCAGACATGGCGGAAGAATAGGAGAGACCGGCGCGGGCGCTCAATGTTCAATTCCAGGGCGGTTCACGGATCCACGGCGGGGTCGCTGGGGCTCCAGAATAGACCGCTGCCCTCGCTCGGGCGGCGGTTGTCGTAGGGGTAGGCGTAGGCGTAGGGGTAGGGGTAGGGGCGCAGTCTTGCTGCGCCCTCGGGTATGATGCCGCGTTCACTGGGCGCAGCAAGACTGCGCCCCTACATCGGGCTTGTTGCTCTTCGCTCCCTGCTCCCCGCTCCCTTCACCCCAGCAAATTCCGCAGGGCCGACAGGTATTTTTCCTGGGTGCGGGCGATGACGTCGGCCGGCAGGCGCGGGGCGGGGGGCGACTGGTTCCACTTGATGGCAACGAGGTGGTCGCGCACGAACTGCTTGTCGTAGCTCGGGGGCGACTGGTTCGGCGCGTAGCTCTCGGCGGGCCAGTAGCGCGACGAATCGGGCGTCAGCATCTCGTCGATCAGGAACAGCTTGCTCGCGGCGTCGGTGCCGAACTCGAATTTCGTGTCCGCCAGGATCATGCCAGCCTGCTTCGCGCGATCGTGGCCGAATTGGTAGAGTTGCAGGCTGAGTTGCTTGACCTGTTCGTAGAGCTTGTCGCCGATGGCAACCGCGCCCTGCGCGTCGTTGATCGGCTCGTCGTGCTGGCCCTTCGGCGCCTTGGTGGTGGGCGTGAAGATGGGCAGGGCGAGCCGGTCGGCCTGGCGCAGGCCGGGGGGCAGCTTGATGCCGCAGACCTCGCCGGTTTTCTGGTAGGACGACCAGCCGCTGCCGATGAGATAGCCGCGGGCGACGCACTCGATGGTGAGCGGCTTGAGTTTTTTTACGATCATGCTGCGCAACTGGAGATCGCGGTCCGTCAGGCCGCGCCGGGCGAACTCGCCGGGCTGGTCGGGCAGCAGGTGGTTTTGGATCAGCCCGCTGGTCTGGGCGAACCACCAATTGCTGATCTGGGTCAGCACGATGCCCTTGCCGGGAATCCCATCCGGCAGAATCACATCGAAGGCAGACAACCGGTCGCTGGCCACCAGCAGCAGCGCGTCGCCCAGGTCGAAAATTTCCCTGACCTTGCCGGAGGCGATGCGCGGGAAGGGCAGCCCGTCGATCGAGGTCACGGCGGTCTGGGGCAGGGCGGAGGCAATGTCGGCGAAATTCATAAGCTTGCACACCACCAACGCACAAAGAACGCAGGGTAGGCAAGTCTCGGTTGCCGGGGTCTGTAGCGGCGGGCGCATCTCCC
>Ga0209515_10009393_pt1 | contig 11136 bp, 1 predicted proteins | sample Subgroupgradi54m_FD_187454 | JGI IMG/M metagenome (GOLD analysis project Ga0209515, IMG submission 187454) | Subsurface groundwater microbial communities from S. Glens Falls, New York, USA - GMW60B uncontaminated upgradient, 5.4 m (SPAdes)... ...
GGTGCAGCCGTATCCGCCGATCATGAAGTTCCTCCTCCTCTTCGGCCTCGACTTCTCCGACGAAGGTCTGGCCGCCACCGCCCGCCAGTTCTCCGACGTCATCTGGCTCAACGACCCGATCACGCGCGAGATTCTCAAGTCCCTCAAGAGCCTCAACCTCGCCATCCGCCTGCACATGTACCGCAACCTGTTCGGCACGCTGGCCGAGGATAAGTACGGACTGCAAGAAGGCGCGGCGCTGGCGGGTGACCTGCCGCGGGAATATTTCCTCTACAAGAAGCGCACAGACAACGGCGCGCTTGAGCGGGTGACGTTCAACGATTACCCCTACTTCGCGATGAACCCCGCCAACACCGACTGGCAGAAGGTCTGGATCGACAAAGCGATCAAGGACCTGGACGGCACGGAGTGGAACTCCGTCTTCATCGACGATGTGTTGGTGCGCTTCGCGGAGCATGGCCTGCAAAACCAAGGGCAACTCTATCAGGCTGAACTGTACGATTCCGAGGGCAACGTCGTCATCACCAATGACGAGGATCTGCGGCGCGCGGTGCTCGGCTTCCTGGCCAACATTCGCGCGCGGTTCGATGCGTACAACCGCGAGCATCCGGACGCGCCCAAGGAAGTTCTGGCCAACGTGTCCGGCAGCTACTACACGCCGGGCTTGCTGGCCGACATCCTGCAGTACGTTGACGGCGTGTCCGAGGAAGGCTTCGTCCTGGGCTGGGGCTGGGACAACGAGACCACGAATGTGGCGCAAGCCCAGCTCGAGGCCGCGCGGGATGCGCGCAAGGACGGCAAGCGGATGTTCCTGATTTCGTACATCGATCCGAGCTGGACTCCGGCCGAGCAGCAGGCCTATGAGCGGCGCGCGCTGTCGGCCTACCTATTAATAGCCGGCACCAAGTCGAAGACGGACGATCCGAAGCAATCGCTGATCACGTGGATCCTGCGGCCGCCATACGCCGACCGGCCGTTCTACCGGACGCAGTGGGAAGTGGCGCTGGGCAACGCGCAAGGCGACGCGGTGGTCACGCCGAAGCAGGGCGCGCAGAACGGCGGCGCGACCTGGGTCCGGCACTTTGAGGGCGGCGTGGTGTTCGGCAACACCACGGACCAGACCCAGACGATCGAAGTCCAGCGCAACGGCCGCACGGTCCGCATCGACGTCGGCCCCAAGGACGCCACCTACGTCCTCGACCCCGCCGGCCGAGCCGGCTCCACAACGATTGAACCTCTTGTCTTGACGAGCATCATTCTGACGGCGATTGCCCTGATGATCACCGGTCTGCTCGCGGCCGGGCTGCTGCCGTCGATGGAGGCGTTGATCCGCCACAGCGGCGTGGTCCAATTGGGCCTGTGGCCTGATCTGGTGACCTACGTGCTGACCTCGATCGCGGGGGTGATCCTGTCGGCGGTCTATGGCGAAGGTGGTCCGGTGAATCGTCCAAACGTGAAGCTCACCAAGGAGGATGCACCGCGGCTGGCCGAGTTGGTTGAGGCCGAGCTGGGCCGGACCAAACCTGGGCTCCTCAACAAGCTGCGGTCGCACCTGCGCGGGATTATGGCCGAGCCTAACAATGTGCGCGCAGTGCTGAACCGCATCAACAAGCAGTTCCGCAAGAAAGATGAGCTCAATGCCGCGGACATGCAAGCGGTCGAAGCGGCAGCCAAAGTCGCGGTTTCGACCGTGACGACGGAGAAGGCGGCGATCAAGGCGGCAGAAGCGCCGACACCAACACGATCGGAGTCGAGTCGTCGAGAGGCCCTCGAGCGCCGGCTGTGGCAAATCATCGGACGGGCCCGGTCCCAGTCCTTCTCCACCGCGTCGGCAAGCTATCGGCCGGTGAAGCTGCCTGGCGTGACCTTACATATCATCGAGGGTGAGCACAATTCGTTAGACTTCGTCGACGAGTTTGAAGCGCAGATTCTGCCGCTGATCCAGGACAAACCCGAGGAGTGGCTGTTTCTCGTGGAGATGCCGACGGAGGAAGAGCAGCAGGTCAGTCTGCAGCTGAACAATGCGACGGGGATGACCGGCGAGACGGGGCTCGGCCAGAAAGTCGGGGAACTTCTCAACATTGCAGTCGTTAACCCGACGTTCGGCATCTTCAACCGGCAGGTGATTGAGGCGGCCCTTCGAGAAGGTCTGAGCCGATCCGAGCTGTTCCAGGGCTGGGCCATTGAAGGCATCGACATGAAAGTGCGCCACACGGGTCGTATGCCCGATGAGAGTGACATTCGGTACTACGCGAAGATGTTTGGGGGCCGATGGGGCGTGGATCCGAGTGAGCTGGCTGAGGCGCAGCGCCAGGCGATCGCTTTGGAACGGCGTGATTCGGCGGCGGCGACGGCGTTGCATAGTCGCGTTCAGCAGACGCTGACCAGGCTCGCCAATAAGATGAGCCGAGAGCTCCTCACCAAGGCGCTTAACGGGCAGGTTGGCAAGCGACAGATCCTTGTGATGGGCGGCTCGCTCCATACAAAGGAGATCGAGCAAGTCATCCGTGCGCATCCCATCTCTCAAGCCTCATCCTCGATAGGAAATCCCGGCCTCGCGTTCGTCGAACTTCTGGCAGCGATGGGCGCCATTGCTGGCATCGCTGGCTTCGGGCTGGCGATCGGATTGATCGCCACCAGTCACCTCGTCGCGGGCTTGAGTGTACTGGGCGTGATGCTCGGCATCGGCCTGACGGTCGCGCTCATTCGCCGCGCGACGCGTCGCACGCTAAGCGAGCCGATGCCACAGACGCCTGAGCGTGACGTGTTCATTGTCCGACGTATCGAGAGGCTGATCAGCAAGATCCACTTTGAGCTGGTGGACTGGATGCAGACCGCTCAACAGGCGCGCATCTATCGCCGCAGTGCGTTGGCCGATGCCACAGAAATCGACTTGATGCTTCGCGGACCGGCCGGAGAAGAGACCCTACGCTTCACGTTCGAAGAGTTTGAGGAGACTCCGAATCCGTGGGACACGCGATTGGCGCAGGCGTTTGCGCGGCTTGGCATCACGTCCAGCCGGGCCGATTCGTGGCAACTCAGCATGGACACGATCGGCTCGCCGCATGCGACCACGGAGGGCTCGACGCTGCGCATCGCCGCCGACATTCGCCCCCTCGCGCCGGGGCGAGGCCGCCGAGGCCTGAGTCGTGGCTCCACGCTGACCAAGGTCGGCATGGCGCTGGGCGCGATCGGCGGCGTCCTCGTCGTCGGCGTGACGATCGCCGGCTTGCTTGCCTGGGGCGCGCCCGCGTGGGCCGCGATCGGCGGCCCGCTCGTCCTGGCGGCGGCGGGCGGTTTTGCCGCGTGGCGTTTGCTTGGTCGAATGCAACGCCTATCACAACGTCAGTCGCCTCAGTCGCCGAGGAGTGAAGGGCCGATTGGCGCGCGGGAGATTGAAGACGCCATCACACAACTCCTCCAAGAGCCGGATCATCGGCCACAACCCGTGGCCCAAAGCCCTCTCTCCGCCTCCAAGTTGTCGGCCACCAAGATGATGACGGCTCGTGAAGCAGCGGACTTGCTCATGATCGGCGCTGAGAGTCAGGCGGTTCCTATGATCGTCGCCTGGGTCTTCGATGTCGCGCAGGGCCAGGACCTGCCGGCGCGACTCCAGGCGATTCATACCCGTCTGGCGGCCCTGATGGATGCGTTGCCCTGGGGCAGGGCTCCGATGACGCTGGAGCAGTTGCGTGCGCTCAGAGAATTGCACGATGCCTTGGAACGGTTCGCTGACTCTTCTGACTCAGGGTTATGGCCGCCGCCGTCCCTTACCAATGCGGAGTATGAATACGTCAAGGAAAACATCGACCGGGCCTTGCGTCCTCTTGGAATGCATATGGAGGTTCTCGATGATCTTCTCGAGCCTGACAGTTTTGAAGTTTTCTTCAACAAGAGCGATGAGGTGCTGGCGAAGGCCAGAGCACGATTGCTCGATGAGGAAAATGGTCCTGCGCAAGCCCTGGAGGTGTTGGAGGTTGGCTTCATTTCCTTGGCCTTGATGCTGGACGATGGCCGACAACACCTCGAACATCCCTCAGCTCCGCCTGAGCAGCGGCGCATCCTTGCGGAAGTCTTGACTCGCGTGCAATTGGAGTTGGACGCTATCCAAGCCAAGATCCAGGCGTATCGAAATGATCCCGACGCGATTCAGCAAGATGTCCTCGCGGCAAAACAGGATGCTACGGCCAGCCAAGACCGGGCTAAGGCCGTGCTCGAGGCGCTCAAAGCCTTCTTCGCCGGGCGAGGGGGCGTGATCACGATCGATCCGCGAAAGCAGTCGATCATGCGACATGAGCTCGAGCGAGGCGCAGCACTGATGATTTCTTTGCTGGATACTCCTTCAGAACGTCGCGCTGACGGAACTGTTCCGCGCAGACTCAGCATCGCGGTCTCGTTCCCCTCAGAATGGCAGCCCGTCGTGAGCGATCTCTCCTGGCCGCGCTTCAAAGTCATGGTGCGAGCGGGAGGCGTCAGTCGTCTGGTCTATGTGCAGCCTCAGGCTACCGAGTTCGGGGTGAAAGGTGTTGTGAGGGGGGTGGATCCCGGGACCTATGAGATCAGTCTGGTCAACGAGCAAGAGGTCAATCGACTGCTCGGGGGCGAAGTCGGCTCCGCGCCGCTGGACCTTCACCTCGCGCTCGGCGCGATCGGCGGCGTCGTCGCCGTCGGCGTGGCGATCGCCGGCTTGCTCGCGGCGGGCGTTGTGCCGCTCCTCGCCGTCGGCGGTCCGCTGGCGCTCGTCGCGGTCGGTGGCCTGACGCTCACAACCATTCGTTTCTGGCCGGACCTGCGTCGCATCCGTCGTATCCAGCTGCCGTTTGAATGGGTGCCCGTGCCGGCGCTGCGCACGGCGGCGGGTCCGGTCGTCGGCTTGCCCAACGGCGTGTGGCGGCCGCGTCCTTGGATCATCTTCGCGGAGAGGACTGCGGGCGGCGGCCTGGCGGATCGTTCCGCAAACGTCAAGCTCATGCCGGCCACGGCGTCAGTTCTTCAGGAACAGATCAAGGGTCTGTTGCGCGACATCAAAGCCTCGATCGTCTGGAAGGACTACGCCTACGCGCTGGCCGGCTACGAGCGGCAGGGGATCGATCGCATCGCCGCCAATGCCGAGGACCCACGAGCGACGCTGGCCCAGTGGTTGCGCGAGCGGGTCGGCGATCCAGCCCTCGCCCAAGCAGCGGCCCGCAAACTGATCGACAGTCTCGGCGCCGACAAGATCGGCGTGTCACTGTCTCGCGAGGAGCGTCGACAACTCAGGGCCCAAGAACGGCAACGCCTGGAGGAGGCGGTGGCTGCGCCGGCGGGGTCGCAGGAGGTGTCGGGTATCACTCCGCCGCGCTTCACGCTCGACGCGCTCTTGGGTGGAACCGCCCTGCTTGAGCGCCTGCGCCAAGAGAATCGCGGCCAGCCGCTGCCGGCGATTGAGCTTCGCGGCAGCCGCGAAGCGGTCAAGGAAGCCTTCTTGCGGCAGATTCAGCGGCAGGCCGAACGCGGGCTGGTGTGCCTGTCGGTCGAGTACCCCATCAGCCCGACGCGCACTCGGCACCTGGTCCTCATCGGTACAGCCCAGTCGCTGCACGACCAGTGGCTACACAAGAAGTTCGATCGGTTGCTCGACGGCGAGTTTGCGCTGAACCAATCGATCTTCGGCCTGAGCCTCGTGGAAGATCAGGCACAGCGGCATCTCCACTTGCATAAGGTGTGGTTGGGAACCGGCAGTTTTGGGGCCAAGTGGCGGGGTCGGGGATTCATGTCCGAGCCATTGGCGCGCATCCGGGCGATGGTGCGACAGCAATTCCCAGGTGGGACCGTCTCGGCTGTTGCGGTGCATGGCGCCACCGCGAAGTTCATGGAAGCGTTTGAGGGCGTGCACATCGCCGATGGCCACGAGCTGGTACGCGTCGCGACGTATGAGCCGCTCTTCCCAGCAAACTTCAATCAGGTCTTGCTCGGCCGCATCCAAACCGGCGAGCCGGCGGGTCCTGATCAGCTGCCGGCGTACACGGGCTCGGGCGACACGGTCGTGCACGTCGCGCTGGCGCGGGCCGAGCGCGGGATGACCGGGTCGTTCGCCAGCCCCATGAGCGTGTTTCTCGGCGAGCTGCTGGACTCGCTGCAGACGGCCAATCGCGCGTGGGATCAGGCCGCGGATGACGCGGCGCGCGATGAGGCGATCCACACGCTGATGACCCAGGTCGAGTCGCTGCTGACTCGATGGAAAATCCCGCTCCCCAGTCTGCCCGTCGATCTGCGCGCTGCGGATCTGCCGGCGGCGATCCGTCAGACGCAGGCTCTCTTGGACCGGTCGGCAGTGCTCGAAGTGGAGAAGGCGCTGGATGACCGCACCGACCCCTTCCAGTTGCCGGAGTCCGAGCGTCGCCGGCTCAAGGCTCTGCTTGCCGGTAACGTCGAGAATGTGGGTTCCGTGCTCGCCGAGATGAACGCGACTGACTCGGCCCCGAAGATCCTCTTGGTCGACGGCCAAGTGTACGTCCCCTCAGGGCTGTTCGGGGAAGAGGTGAGAATGTTCCAGAGCTACAACGTCGAGTTTCGTCCCGACGCGCCGGATCAGCCGATTCGTCGGCTGCTGCGCGTATACAAGCGGCCGGTGAGCCGCGAGGATGTGGAGCTGTATGCGTGGGCAGTGGGGCAGCTCGGCCGCGAAGGGGTGCCGGTGCCGCCGATGCGCGCGGTGATGGCCGAGGTCCCGATGAAGGACGGAACGCATCAGCAGGCGGTGGTGCTGACCGAACGGATTGACGGCGTCCCAGTCGATCGGGCCGGCGCGGATCCTGCGCTTGACCGTCGAGTTCGCCAGCGGTTGGAACAAATCCAGACAATCACCCACGAGTGGGTGGGCGCCGGCCTGGCGGACGTTGGGGACAATCCGGCGAATTTCAGCGGCGACTCGGCCTACGGCAACTTCATCGTGCGTCCGAAGCTGGATCGCCAGGGCCAAAGGATTGGCGATGAGCTGATCGTGGTCGACCCGATCCGTTTAGAGGAGATCGAAGCCCATCGAGACGCGCTCCAAGCCGCGCGACAGCGGCTCGAATCCGCGCAGGAGTCCGGCGGACCGCAATCGGCATTGCAGGGCCAACCACTCGGTGAGCGTGGCGCCTTCGGCATGCCGCTGCTAGGGACGCTCGGCGCGATCGGCGGCGTCCTCGTCGTCGGCGTGGCGATCGCCGGCTTGCTCGCCTGGGGCGCGCCCGCGTGGGCCGCGATCGGCGGGCCGCTGGCGATCGTCGGCGTCCTGATCGCCTCGGCCGTTGCCTATCGCGGGCAGTCCGGCCGGCTGCAATCGGCCGCGCCGCCGTCAGCGCAGATGGCGCAGGAACTCCGCTGGCCGGAGGATGTCAATCCCACGGAAGGGATGGAGACTGAGAAGATCGGCGTCGCCCGTGACAATGGCCTCGGCGTGCCCCGCGATGGCGCATTCAAGCACGGCGTTGTCGCTGACGTCGCGGCAGGCCGTCACGGCGTGACTCGGCTCAACGATGAAGGCGGACTTGCGGATGATCGCCAGCAATCCGCGGCATTCCTGCGGGTCCAGGGCGCGCTGCCATTGGGGACGATCCAAGACACTGGTCAGCTCGTCGATGAGAAGCCGGGAGATCACCAGATGGAACCGGTGAGCGAGCAGGGCGTCGAGGACGGGACGCGTGCCGCGACCGCGCAGCAGCGCGCTGAGGAACACGTTAGTGTCGATTACCGCGACGCGCATAGAACTCCCGACGAGCGGGCTCGATCACGCGTAAGGCGTCGCGGCGTAACTGTGGGTTCTTCCGGAGTCGCGCGTCGATTCGATCCAGCAGCCGGCGAAATTGCACGGCCCAGTCCTGCTGTTTCCAGCGGCGGACCAGCCGAATCTTCACGGCGGGCGGCAACTGATCGAGTAATTGTTCCGCCTGTTTCGTCGACAACTCAAGGACCGGTTTCGGCATCGCACCCCTCCTCTGCGCAGCAGCCTACCGCAGCGCACGGCACGCGTCAAGCCACCCGCCGAGGCGCTCTTGCGTCCGCGCACGTTGGCTCTGTCGTCAGCCCGTTGTCGGCAGCGCTGGGCGCGATCGGCGGCGTGGTCGCCTTGAGCGTTCTCGGCGCGGCGATCTTCGCGGCGACAGCGAACCTGGCGTGGGCCATCGGCGTCCCGCTGGCAATTGTTGCCGCGGGCGTCGCGGCGATCGTCGCGTTCCGCGCCTGGAATCGTGCGAGGGGTCAGACCCCGAGCACAGCTCCCAAGGACGAGGAGATCTCGCGACGCGAAGCGATTCGCGTCCTGGCAGGCGGGGTCACCGGACTGATGCTTCCGCAGGAGCCGGCGAAGCTCGGGGCCAGACCTACCGCGCAGCGCGCGGCTGAACGCCCGACGGAGCAATCCGTCGAACAACTCGTCGTGCGTCGGCTGCAGCAGCTCTACGGACCATCGCGCAACGCCAGCAACGCGGCGGTGCGGCAGGCGATCACCAATCCGGCGTTCTGGACCGCCATCCGCCGGTTGAGTCCCGAACAAGCGACGCAGGCGCGCGACCTGGCCGAAGCCCAGTTGGCTCAGCTGGCGCAGCATCTGCGCGATTATGCGCAATTGTCCATCAACGACGTGCCGGCACCGGCGCTGGTAATGTTCCTCGCGCAGCGGATCAATACCGCTTGGGCCACTGAACAGATGCGCACCGCGCCGACGCAGGAGCAGATCACGCTCTTCGTTGAACACGTCCTGCGCGGCGCAATCAACGAGCAGGTCCAGTGGGCTGGGCTCGTCGCCGGCCTCCGTGCCCAGGACCCGAGCGCGTCGATCACGATCGCGCCGGTCACACGAGCGGTGTACGACCAAGCGGTCGCGCTGCTGCCCGAGCCGCTGCGGGCACACGCGACACAGTTCGTCGAGCTGCTGTTCCAGATCACCGATCCTGCCAAGCGCCAGGCGACTCTGCTCGGCGACACGGTGTCGTTCTTCGACAGCGCCCTGCAGAACCTGGACGAAGCGCTGCTGAACTACGGCCACAGCGCCAACGGCCTCATCGCGGCCCGGGCGCAAGACGTGCGGGTGCTGATTCCCGATCTGTATCGGCCCGCGACGGGCCGCGCGGCGCGAGTGTACGCGCTGACCGGCAAGGATGGCCGCCGCGTGGAGGTCCGCGCGGCGCCGGTGGCGCCGATCGTCGAGCGTGCCGACTCCGCCGCGACCTTGGCCTGGACAAAGTCGTTCTGGGTCGGCCCCCTGATGACGAGCCAGACCATCATCTGGAAAGAAGCGATGCTCGTGCGCCGCGCGATGCTGATCGCGCGCATCAAAGTGATGGCCCGCGAGCTGGTGCCGGGGGTGTTGGCACAGGCCGGCTTCCGTGTGCACGATCCGATCGTCAAGGACATCATCGACGAGGCGTTCGGCGCGCTGACGCCCGAGCAGATCGCCGAGGCGTATCGCACCGCGGTCATGCAGCACGAGCTGCTGCATGCCTGGGCCAACGCGCAAAGCCTCACCAACCGGCTGCCGCGCAGGCCGCCCGAGAGGGGCCAGGATCGCTTCGGCCTGACGCCTGAGGAGCGGGCGAAGGTCGACGCCGCCCAGGGCTTTGAACCGTACGTCGCGGGCGAAATGGCCGCGTACCTCGGCCAGATGATCGTCGCGCAGCACCCGCAATGGTGGATCCTCCACCAGGTCACCGCACTGAAGCCCGCGCGCGCGGAAGATCCCGAGGCGCTCGCCGCGGATTGGCTCCTCAAGGCGATCGCCGCCGAATTGGCGCCGTCGCTCGGACTCGATGCGAAGGCACATCCGTCGCAGCTGTCGATGGACGAAGGCGTCACGCTACTGAAGGCGATCCGCGAGCAGGGCATCACGACGGCGAAGGTGCAGGAGACGGCAACGCGACTGTTCGAGTCATTCTTCGACACCCCGTTTGAAGGGATGCAGCGACTGGCGTGGCTCGGTGATCCGCTGGCTCCGTCGACCGCCGGGGCGATCCAGCGGTTGGCGGTGCGCTTTGCCATCGACCGCGCCGGACTGGTCGGCGCCGACGGTGCCACCCACGCCGGCTCCTACGACGTCGCCTATCTCGCCTGCCTGCCCGACTTCGTGGTGATGGCCGCGGCCGACGAACTCGAGTTGATGCACATGGTGGCGACGGCGGCCCAGATCGATGATCGCCCCTCGGCCTTCCGCTATCCGCGCGGCGAGGGCGTCGGCGTCGAACTGCCGGCCCGCGGCACGCCACTCGAAATCGGCAAGGGTCGCATTGTCCGCGAGGGTACCAAGATCGCCATCCTGAGCTTCGGCACGCGCCTCGCCGAATGCCTGGTTGCCGCCGAGGATCTCGCCGCCAAGGGGCTGAGCGCCACCGTGGCCGACGCGCGCTTCGCCAAGCCGCTCGACACCGATCTGATCCGCCGGCTGGCGCGCGAACACGAGGTGCTGATCACGGTGGAAGAGGGTGCCGTCGGCGGCTTTGCCAGCCACGTCCTGCAGTATCTCGCGACCTCAGGCCTGCTCGATCAGGGGCTGAAAGTGCGGCCGCTGGTGCTGCCCGATCGCTTCATCGACCAGGCCTCGCCCGCCCGCCAGTACGAACAGGCCGGCCTCGACGCGCCGCACATCGTGGCGGCCGCCCTCGCCGCGCTCGGCCGGCAGGCCGAACGCGCACGCGGTTGACGGCGTGGAAATACCCGCCTTGATCGCCTTGGCGGTGGTGGGCGGCTTTGCCTACTACCTCTATCGCAAGGACACGCGCGGTAAGTAGCGAGTTCTCATATTCCTCTCCCCCGCTAGGGGGAGAGGCTAGGTGAGGGGATTGCGGGCGGTGCATCGGACGCCAAGGATAGCGCTTGATGATCAGAATTCCTGTTGACTGCAATTGGCGCGAAGACGCGTGGGCAATCGTTATCAGACCCGAGAACATCGCCATATTCGGGTTAAAAATCGGAGACCGGGTTGTTCTCCATGAACCGGGCATGGAATGCGAAGCGATCCTTCGCCGCGGAACGCAATGGCCATGGGTCGCGGACATCGTCGAGGGTACGATCAAAGACGTGCCGTATGACGAGCAAGAGCGGTAAGCGATCGCTATGCGTCGCCCCCTCACCCAACCTCTCCCCCTCGCGGGGGAGAGGAGCATGAACTGAAGCAGCCTT
>Ga0209515_10009394_pt1 | contig 11135 bp, 11 predicted proteins | sample Subgroupgradi54m_FD_187454 | JGI IMG/M metagenome (GOLD analysis project Ga0209515, IMG submission 187454) | Subsurface groundwater microbial communities from S. Glens Falls, New York, USA - GMW60B uncontaminated upgradient, 5.4 m (SPAdes)... ...
TGATCCCAATGCGGATTTGATTTTCTTTGTTGGTTTTTCTCTCATTCATGGGGCGATTATAACAACTCATAGTATAAAAAGCAAGTAATTGTTTTTTGTCTTCAAAATTCCCCTTGATGGATAATAATGAAACCTTTATACTAATTAAATGATACGGGTTGCAATAAACGGATACGGAAGAATCGGAAGAGTAGCTCACAGAGTAATTTTACAAAAACACTCTTCTGAAATTGAAGTGGTTGGCATAAATGCCGGCTCCTCAACAGATATAAAAGGTTGGATGTATCTACTAAAGTATGATACTTCATATGGTCCACTTCCTTCTTCTGTCATCCTGAGTAGCGAAGCGACGAAGGATCTAGATTCTTCGGCTGTGCCTCAGAATGACATAATAGGGAATCTTATTATTAATGATAAAAAGATTCCGGTTTTCTCCCAAAAAGATCCAACTTTACTCCCCTGGAAAGATTTAAATGTTGATGTTGTCATAGAATCAACAGGACATTTCTTAACAGAGGAAAAATTGCAAGCCCATCTGACAGCAGGAGCCAAAAAAGTAGTTTTGTCAGCTCCGGCCAAGGGAGGGGAAATAACAACATATGTTTTGTCAGTGAATGACAAAAATTACAAAGGTGAAAATTTAATTAATAACGCATCTTGTACAACCAATTGCATAACTCCGGTTGCGAAAATTATGGTTGATAATTTTGGAGTAGAAAAAGCAATGATGACTACAATTCATGGCTATACTTCTGACCAGCGTTTGCAAGATGGAGGACATAAGGATTATAGAAGAGCACGAGCAGCTGCGCAAAATATAGTTCCCACTTCAACAGGCGCAGCAATCGCGGCAGCAGAAGCAATTCCGGAACTTAAGGGAATTTTTAATGGTTTGGCAATTAGAGTTCCGATTGCGGTTGGCTCTTTGTCTGATTTCACTTTTTTACTAAAAAAACCAACAACAAAAGAAAACATAAATGAAATTTTCAAAAAAGAAGCGCAAAATCCCATATATAATGGTATATTGGAAGTAACAGAAGACCCGATTGTTTCAAGCGATATTATTGGGAATTCCCATTCTTCAATAGTTGATTTATCTCTGACCCAAGTTGTCGGCGGAAATATGGCCAAAATTATTGCCTGGTATGACAACGAATATGGATATGCAAATAGATTGGTTGAGGAAGTAATTTTGGTTGGGGGAGCAAAGGTATGAAAAAAGAGCCAGTTAAACTTCACAATATCCGCATGATTACGATTTCAGGAAGAATTGCCTCAGGCTCTACAACCTTGGGACACAAACTCGCAGGAATTTTGGGTTGGAGACACATTGAAGGAGGAGAAGTTTTTTGGGAAGCAATCAGGACAAAAATGGGACTTTCGGAAAAAGATACAAATCTTCGTCCAGATGAGGAAGATGAAGACTTTGACGCATCTTTGAAAAAAATTCTTCAAAACGGGAAAAATTTAATACTAGAAACAAAACTTGCCGGATTTAACGCACAGGGAATTAATGGTGTTTTCAAAATTGCAGTTATTTGCGAGGATGAAGATGGGAAAGATAAGACAGATATTAGAATAGATAGATTAATAAACCGGGAAAAAATTTCAATTGAACAGGCAAAAGAAGAGGCTGTAGATAGAGAGAGAAATGATCTTAAAAAATGGCGAAAACTCTATGTCAACAATGATCAAGCCTGGGTTTACTGGGATAAAAAATATTACGATTTGGTTATTAACACTTACTCCCACAATCAAAACGAAACCCTAAAAATAGCCCTTCAGAAAATAGGTATTGACAAGTAATTGATATTGTTATATAGTTGATATTGATATGATTACAACAATATCAATAACAAATAAATGGCAAATTCATATACCAAAGTCTCTCCGGGGCTCTTTTGGTTTGGATAAGCCTGGAAAAGTGGCGATAAAAGCAGAAAGGGGAAAAATCATTATTACCCCAGCAAAAAGCGCAATCATGCAATATGGCGGAAAACTGCATGAAAAATATAATAAGAAAAAAATCAATATAGAGCAAATTCGCGATCTAATCGACTACTCCAGTGTATGAAAAAGCTCTTTTTGGACACCAATATTTTCCTTCGGTTTTTTCTAAGAGACAATGAAAGCCACTATCAAAATGTTTACAGATTATTTGCAAAGATAGAAGAGGGAATATTTAAACCATATACCTCATCAATCGTTTTTTTGAAATTAAATTATGTTGTAAGAAATATATATAAGCTCCCGATTGACGAGGTTCTTGATTATATCGATGCAATCAAGAAAATGCGCGGTATGACAGTTATTGAGAAAACAGATGCCGATAATGCAATTAGCCTCTATAAAAAATATAAAATTAAACTTGGCGATTGTTTTATTGCGACACAACTTCCGAAAGAAGCGGTACTTCTATCTTATGATACAGATTTCAAAAAAGTAAAAGAGATTAAGTCCCAAACGCCTGATGAAGTATTTCAAAGTAATTAACACTTATTCGCACAACCAAGACGAAACCCTAAAACTTGTTTTGGAGAAAATAGGGATTAGTTAACGTAAAGCAGATTACATATTTTTCTTAGAATTAACTATACACTCATTTTTTTGTCTCTTTCTCTACGCTTTTTAGTTCCTCCAGTAGTTTTAATATTGACTTTTTGGAACGAGAGAGTAAAAACGGAAGGATGTTGCTTTTTTAAATTAGATGTCCTATAATTAGCACCTTTCGTGATCTAATATTGCGATAGGATTAATTTTGTTTATTTTAAAGTTTATTTAATTATATGAGTACTGAAAGAAAAAACGGAAATGGTAATGGCGGAGATTTAGGTAAACCAATAGAGACAATGCAGCAAGTTCCTATAGAGGTGAGATTTGCTGATTTGGAAAAAGATGCTGAGGCGATTGCTAACATATGGAACCAGCCTAAAGTTATAGAACATTTGGCCGGCGTTGCTCCTGCCTTGACAAAAAGGGATATCACAAAATTCAGAGCAAATATAACCCAGTACATTCCTTTGATGCCCAATATTACGCCAGAAGGACTGAAAGATCTTGCTAGAGGAATAATTATGGCGACCCCAACTGAAATAAAAGCACATTATGCTGAATTACGTAATGTTGAATTATATGTTGCAGTACTTGAAGGGAAAGTTGTAGGAACAGCTACATTGGTTAAACCAGATGCTGGAAAGAGATGGGGCACCATATCTAAAGTAGCAGTCTCTAGTGAGGCGCCCAAAGTTATTGAGTCATCCAAGCATGGTAAGGGAATAGCTAGAAGTCTTATTCGGTTTATAGATAATAGAATGTTTAACGAGCTTGGTTATACGGGCGCGGAGGTAACTGTAATCCAAGGAGTGGAGGGTGAACTTGGTCCCAAGTACCTATTTATGAGGGAAGGATATTCTGGTGCCAATGAATTGGTTGGAGTTTCTTTGGGATGGGATAATCATGAAGAAAGGTTTGTGCCCAGGAATTCATATAGAATGCAGCGTGTTCAGAGTCTGCAAAATCCTGATCGAGTTTGATTGTCTCTCTTTAAGCCTTGGATTCTGTCATTGCTTTTTTTTACCTCTATGCTACAATAAGCCCATGAAAGTTTCAGATGTAATGGAGCGTCATGTTGATTTTGTAGAAAGCGATGCCAAAGTCTTGGATGTCGCCCGCATTATTTTCGGCCGGCGCGTAAATGGCCTACCGGTTTGTGAAGGTAAGAAAGTCATAGGATTTATTTCGGATACAGATATTCTTTCTAAATTCCACCCTACCATGCAGGAATTCTCAGAAGATCCCTTCTCATCTTCCAACTTTGAGGGTATGGAAGAAAAGAGCCAGGAGATTCTTGGTCTTACCGCAAAGGATATTATGAGCAAAAAGCCAATAACGGTAGATGCGGATACACCGCTTTTAAGGGCAGACTCAATAATGCGTGTTGAAGATGTAGGAAGACTTCCTGTAGTAGATAAAAAAGGAAATTTGGTTGGAATACTTTCGATGGGAGACATATTCAAGACGCTTGTGGGCAAGAATATTCCATATTTTGAGAATGAAGAATATCATAATTGGATAGCCAAACATTTCAGTTTTGCTATGGGTTGGAAGGAAAGAGCTGCCGCAGAAATTCCTCCGCTTGTAGATTTATTTAAAAAAAACGGAGTGAAAAGGGTTTTGGACATGGAATGTGGAAGTGGAGATCATTCTATTGCTTTGGCAGAAAAAGGTTTCAAGGTATTGGGGCTTGAAGGTAGTATTGGAATGTTTAAGGAGGCCAAAAACAACTGGAGAAAACTTCCTGAAAACATAAAAAGAAATGTAAATTTCGTGTACGGTGACTACGCTAAGTCTCTGGATAGTATCAAAGGAGAATATGATGCTGCTATTTTTATGGGAAGTTCGTTCATGCATCTCCCCAATATCTATAAGAAAGTTTTGGAAAAACTTAATTCAGTACTCTCCAAGGAAAATGGACTTATTGTCTTACAGCTTAGTAATTATGATAAAGCGACATATCATAACAATCTTCGTCGTTTTGTAGTGCGAGAGTCGAAAATTTCATCCGGATGGAAACACGCCTATCTCTGGTTCTATGATCCGCCAAAAAAGAAAGGCGATCTTTTAGTACTTAATGTTGCAATATTTGATTTTGACAGCCGTATGTGGAGGTTTAGGGGAATGAATAGTGTTGCAACAATGCCTTTTACGCAGGACGATCTGAAGGATTTGTTTACAACTTATAAGTTTGGAAAAATATCCTTTTCTGGAGCAAAGGAAGGCGAGCCTATATTTAAAGATAAATTTGATCCCAGAGAGAGTGATTGGCTTAATGTTATAGCGAAAAGATCCTGAAAGGATGGTTTCACCATAAATATGAAAAAGGTTTGCCTTTTAGCATTTTCTCTTCTAGTTTTTCTGCTTTGCGTTAATATATCTTTTGCTAAATCGGATTTATCCGCTTCCTCAAGTTCTCAACCAACAGCAACCGTCAATTATGAACTTCCATATCCTGGTCTTTTGCCGGATAGTCCTTTATATTTCTTAAGAATTATAAGAGACAGGACTGTTGGTTTCCTTATTTCAGAACCTAAGAAAAAAGCAGAATTTGAACTCCTTCAGGCGGACAAAAGACTTAATGCCGGCGTGTACCTTTTCAAGAAAAAGAAATTTAAAGATACTATTTCAATTATTTCAAAAGCTGAAAATTATTTTGATAGCTCCTTGCGAAAAGTAAAAGAAGCAAAAGGACAGGGGATGGAAACAACAGGAATAACAAATAAATTAATTGATTCTTCCAAGAAGCATCTTGAGGTTTTGAAATCTTTGGAAGAGAAATCTCCCCAAGATTTTAAATCAAGTTTTAATTTTCAGCTGCAAAGAGTTAATGGCTTTGCAAAGGAAGCTGTTTCATTGACATTAAAGTAATTGAATAAAGCTCATTAAATGAAAACATTTCTTCTTCAAGAAAATCTCCCAATTTTTCCTTAGAAGAGAACTAGGTAAAATCGAGGCTAAAGAAAGACCTGACTACTTTTGATATAGAAATTGCTAGTTGACACAACAGATTTAGCGTTCTATATTGGTTATTAACACTATTAGTAGTGTTTTATGAAGTGTCCATATTGCGGATCTACGGATTCAGAAGTTGTTGAAACAAGAGCGAGTGAAGACGTAGATACCATAAGAAGAAGAAGAGAATGTTTAAAATGCGAGAAAAGATTCACGACTTACGAAAGAATTGAGAACGTTAACCTGGTTGTTATAAAAAAAGACGGAAAAAGAGAGCAGTTTGACCGCGATAAATTAAAAAGCGGAATAATTCGAAGCTCTGAAAAAACAAAAGTTTCAATGGATGAGATTGAGAAAATAGTAACAGAGATAGAGCGAGAGTTAAGGGGAGCGGACAGCGTTGAAGTTGAAAGCAAAAAAATAGGACAAATGGTTGCGTCACGGCTTAAAAAAATTGACAAAGTAGCATATATTAGGTTCTCAAGCGTTTTCAAAAGATTTGTGGATGTAGAAGATTTTCAGGAAGAAGTGCGACGACTGATAAGATAGTCGGAGCATCCTGAGCAGAGCGAAGGATCTCATGAGGAATAGAGATTCTTCGTTTCACTCAGAATGACAAAGGGAGAATAAAATTATGAAGTTTGATGGAATAAGGGAAAAAGTATTTTTGGATAGATATGCCCTCAAAGACAAGGAAGGGAAGCTCATCGAACACACTCCTGAGGAAATGTGGAGAAGAGTTGCAAGAGGAATCGCACAAAACGAAAAAAAATCCAAAAGAAAATTCTGGGCCAAGAAATTCTACGATGTCATGACTGATTTCAAATTTGTTCCGGGCGGAAGAATTTTGTCAGGTGCCGGAACCAAATATCAGGTCACATACTTTAACTGTTTTGTTATTCCTTCTCCAAAAGATTCAAGGGGCGGAATTGTAGATTCCCTAAAGCAATTAATTGAAATTCAATCCCGATCCGGTGGAGTAGGATTGAATCTTTCTTCTCTTCGTCCCCGAGGAGCAAGAGTTAAAAAAGTTAATGGAACTTCATCTGGTCCTGTTACATGGGCAGGACTTTTTTCCTATGCCACTCATGATGTGGTTCAGCAGGGCGGGACAAGACGCGGGGCAACAATGCTTATGCTTTGGGATTGGCATCCGGATATTGAAGAATTTATAACAGTCAAACAGGACTTATCAAAAATTAACGGAGCCAATCTATCAGTTTGTATATCTGATGCTTTCATGGAGGCAGTTAAAAAAGACAAAGATTGGAACTTGGTTTATCCGGATTTGGATGATCCAAAATATGATAAGAAATGGAATGGAGAAATAGCGCAGTGGAAAAAATTGGGAGGGAAAGTAAAAATTCACAAAACCGTAAAAGCAAAATATCTTTGGGACCTAATCTGTACTGCGGCATGGAAGTCTGCCGAACCGGGACTTCATTTTCTGGAGCGTTCCAACAAAAGGTCAAACACTTATTATTTCGAAACATTAATCGCTACAAATCCTTGCGGAGAACAACCTCTTGGGGCTTGGGCTGTTTGTAATTTGGGAGCAATGAATTTGGCTGCTTATATTGAAAACGGCAAGTTTGATTATGAAAATTTTGGCCTTGATGTAAAGGTCGCGTTGCGATTATTGGACAATGTTATTGATCAGACATATTATTTTTTCAAAGAGAACGAAAAGTGCGCAAAAGACATAAGAAGGACGGGACTTGGCATAATGGGAATTGGAGATGCACTTATCAAAATGAAAATCCGTTATGGATCCAAAGAATCAATGCCGGTAATTAGAAAAATCTTTGAGACTTTAAGGGACAACGCATATGAAGCATCTTCGGATTTAGCAAAAGAAAAAGGAGCATTTCCAAAATTTAACAAAGCCAAATATTTGAAAGGCTACCACATCAAAAATTTACCAAAACTTCTTCAGAAAAAAATCGCAAGAGAGGGGATCAGAAATGCAGTTTTGTTAACAATTGCCCCAACCGGAACAACTTCTCTTATCTCAGGTGTTAGCTCCGGAATTGAACCGGTTTATGAATTCACATTCAAAAGAAAAGATAGAACAGGAGAACATATGATGTATCATCCGCTTTTTGAAGAATGGAAAAAACAAAACCCAAATACTTCTCGGCCTGATTATTTTGTATCGGCAAATGACTTAACTCCTATGGAGCACGCAATTGTGCAGGCAGCTGCGCAAGATTATATTGATTCTTCAATCTCAAAAACAGTTAATGCTCCCAATTCTCACACGGTTAACGATGTAAAAACTTTGTACATGGCAGCATATGACTTGGGTCTTAAAGGTGTTACATATATGAGAGACGGATCCCGTGAAGGAGTATTATCCAGAGTTGATGATGCTTCGGCAAGCTCAGCACAAGCTAAAAAAGAAGAGCCCAAAATGCAAGTTAATAGTTTGTTTCAACCCAAGCCGGTTGCGCCCCGTCCGATGTCTCTTTCCGGAGTTACTTACAAAATGGAAACTCCTGTTGGGCACACTTATATAACCATTAATCACAATGAAAATAAAGAGCCTTTTGAAGTATTTATGACAATTGGAAAAGTAGGGTCGGACGTTGCAGCAATGGCTGATGCTCTGGGCCGAATGATTTCTTTGAATCTGCGTTTGACTGATGGGCTTTCGCCAAGAGAGAGAATAAAGCAAGTTGTTGCACAGCTAATTGGAATTGGCGGAGGAAGAAGCATCGGATTTGGTAAAGATCGAGTCCGCTCTCTACCAGATGCAATCGCAAAAGTCTTGTCAATGCATTACGGATTTGCTCTGAACGGACAAGTTGAGGACAAGCCCTTAACAAATGGTCACGCAATTAATGGCCTGTCCGATGGAGCCAAGGCGTTGGTGGGAAACGGTTTAACTAATAAAGTTGTGGAGCCAACAGAGGTTGTAAAAATTCAGCAACTCTCTATAAATGGAGGAAGCGTTCCTTTGGCTGCCGACACCTCAACAGGACTTTATGATATTTGCCCCGAATGCGGAGGAGGAAGTTTGGCGTATGAAGAAGGTTGTAGAAAATGTTATAGCTGTGGATATTCGGAATGTTGATCTGTCCGTTGTCATGCTGAATTTATTTCAGCATCTAAGTTTGTTCTAAGAAATAGATCCCGAAACAAGTTCGGGATGACATTGAAGTTAGTTTCCGTACATAGGCAAACACCGTGTAATTCGGTGGAAGTGCCGCTACTGTAAATCCAGAAAACTATGTACATTCGCCAACTGGCGAAGGAGCCTCGAGCAAGGATTTTTTTGTTTTTCCTTCTCGGGAGAGAAGGATTTTTTTATGGCGATTTATACAAGAACAGGAGATAAAGGAAAAACATCTCTTTTTTCAGGCCAAAGAGTTTCAAAGTCTGATTTGAGAGTCGAAACTTATGGAACAATTGATGAGCTCAATTCTGCAATCGGAGTCGTCCTTTCCGAAATCCGAAATCCGAAATCCGAAATCCGAAACGAATTGGAGAGGATTCAGAATGACCTTTTGGACATAGGTTCTAGCCTTGCAAACCCGCAAAATGGAAAATGGAAAATGGAAAATGGAAAATTGAGCGATCGAGTTAAAGATTTCGAGCGATTTATAGATCAGATGACTGAAAAGATGCCGCCTTTGAAAAATTTTATTCTTCCGGGAGGAGGAAAGACAGGAGCTTTTTTACATTTAGCCCGAGCAATTTCAAGACGAGCAGAGAGGAAAATCGTTGCATTAAATATTAAAACAAAAATCGATAACAATATTATTATTTACCTCAACAGACTTTCAGATTTGCTCTTCACCATGGCCCGTTTTGTCAATTTCAAAGAAAAGAAAAAAGAAGTTATTTGGAGAAGAAAATGAGTAGAGAAGCTTTTACAGTATCTTTTGAGCGAACAAATTATCACAGAATTCCAATTGTGGGAGATATAGCAACAGTTCTTAAGGCTCGGGAGCAGGAAACAAGAAACAATATATTAAGGTATCTTGGGGAGTATAGACTGGCTGTAAAATTCGATGAATTTTTCTACAGAGTTGGGGTAGGTCCAACCGGAGAGAGATTCCTTGCGGCTTCCGAAGAAGAACCTGTCAGCCAAAAATTTAGAAAAGCAATATCTCAAAAAGAAAACGAAGGAAAAAGTTCAAAAAGAGCAGTAGCCGAATGTATTGGTTTTGAAAAAATTGAGAAAGCCTTTTTGCAAGGCGAAGACTTTCTTTTTCTTTGGGTTAGTCCGCCAGGAAAAAAAGAGGACGGATACGGCGATTACAGCTTTACGTTTGTCGGAGAAGTTAAAGACAATAAAATAAGAGTTGTTCCATACAGAAACAAACTTTCTCTTAATCAGCATAGAGAAGTGGCGGGTATATTTTCTAATAAAACAGAAAACTTGAAAACAGATGTAGACTTTCTGGCAAATCCAGTTTTTATACAAAAAAAAGAAGAGCTTAAAGATGCGGAAGATTTACTTTTGCGAATTGGAGAGAAAGAAAGAATGGATCTTTCATGGAGACCACGACTTGAAGCGAAAGTTGGAAATCTTGTTGACATGTTTATAGATGGGGTAAAAAATAATGTGCCGGATTGGGAACTTGATAGGATTAAAAGAGCAATAGAGAATTTTACTATAGATAAGAAAATAGAAATTACCTCAGGGAAATATGTCACCTATAATCTTGATGCAGGGCGCTTAATGGATACTTATGGAAGCTATGCTCCTCCAAAAGTTGCGGGAAGTTGCGGTTCTTCTTCATCAACACTTATGGACTTACACTCGAAATTAAATTCGGGAAGCGACAAGTATGGCGAGAGAACCTTTGAATGTCCTGAATGCGGCAAAACTAACGTCAGGCCAAAGGACGAGCTTATAAAAAATTGTCAGCATTGCAACAGTTCCAAGGTCGCCTGCTAGGTTTGATCCCCAGAATTAGTGCTTCGTAAGTGCTCTTTTACTATCAAATAGGAAGTAAAAATGATGATTATTATGCCAAAAATTTGAGTTAAACTCAGGGTTTCTCTAAACAAAAGATATGCAACAGGTGCTCCCAGAACAGGACCTACATATCTTAATGCTGATATAATCCATCCTCTTACGGTTTTAAGAGACATATACCAGAGTGTTAAAGAGACTACGTTATATAAGAGAACATAGATAATGAGATAGAACCACCCCTGAGATTGACTTGCAAGGCGGGATAATGGAGAAAAGAAAAATACAAGAGGCAAAAGTAAGGCACTTGCTATTCCCATGGAAATAGCATTGCTATAGATAGGACCGACACTATGAGCCAAACGTTTACCAAAACTATAAGAAGATGCAAATAACCCCATTGCTAGAATAATCAATAAGTCTCCCAGTTGTGCTTTGCCGACAATGTGGACGTTGCCTTCGGTTGAAAGGATAATTGCTCCTATAAAATGGATGGTTAATAGAATAAAATATTTCGCATTCATTTTTTCTTTAAGAAAAAACCAAGAAAGGATAAGAACAAAAAATGGCTCGGTTTTTGTAAAGAAAATAGCTTTGATTGCCTCTGTTTGGGCAAGGCCGAAAGTAAATAACAGTTCACCCAATAAATTCCTAAGTACAACTACAAATAGGATGTCTTTCCAGTTCGACCTTATTTTTT
>Ga0209515_10009400_pt1 | contig 11132 bp, 10 predicted proteins | sample Subgroupgradi54m_FD_187454 | JGI IMG/M metagenome (GOLD analysis project Ga0209515, IMG submission 187454) | Subsurface groundwater microbial communities from S. Glens Falls, New York, USA - GMW60B uncontaminated upgradient, 5.4 m (SPAdes)... ...
ACCCGATGACCCTGTTCAAATACGGCATCGGCCTTGAGGGCGTGCGCGCGGCGCTCGCCTCGGCCAACGCGCACAGCCCAAAAGGAGCGATCGAGGACGGCGCGCGTCACTTCCAGCTCTACACCAACGACCAGGCCACCAAGCCGGAAGATTACCAGCCGCTCGTCATTGCCTACCGCAATGGCGCGGCGGTGCGGCTCAGCGATGTCGCCACCGTCGAGGAAGGCCCCGAAAACCTGCGCAATGCCGGGCTCGCCAACGGCAAGCCCGCGGTGCTGATCCTCCTCTTCCGCCAGCCCGGCGGCAATATCATCGAGACGACCGATCGGGTGTACGCGGTGTTGCCGCAGCTCAAAGCCGCGATGGCGAGCGACATCAGTCAGGAATTGAAAACGGGTTACATCTTGGGCGCCACACCCGCCAAACAGGAAATCGCCGTGATCATCGGGACACTCGCCTCCGCATTCGTACTCGCGCCCACGCTCACCATGTTGCATCACGCCTACGGGATTGGTGTGAAATTGCGCGCGCCCCAGGCGTCGCTGTTCGCCAGTCTCGCCAAATCAATGTTCGGCGATTCCACACTCCCACGCGACATGTTGTGCATCGGTTTGGTGATTGGCGTGTTGTTGGTCCTCTGCGATGAAACACTGCGCCGTCGCCAATCGAGTTTTCGCACGCCCCCCATGGCGGTCGCGTTGGGCATTTATCTGCCGGTCACCATGTCGGCCCCGATTTTTCTGGGCGGATTGGTGCGCCTTATTTTCGATCGTCGCAAATCCACTGCGGTCGAAGGCAGCGAGCCTGGCGTGTTACTCAGTTCCGGACTCATCGCCGGTGAAGCGATCATGGGCATCATCATTGCGTTGCTCATTGGTGTTGGTGTGCAGGAAAAAATGACACTGCACAATGTGCCGGAGGTGGTGAGTGTTGGCACCGGATTTGTCGCACTCATGATGGTCATCTTTGCGTATCGTCGCGTGACGCGCGCGAAATAAATTGGAGACACCTATGAAAAATTTACCCCATCATTTTCAGGCCACGGTGAAACTCGATGCACATCTCGCGGGATCGTTCGGTGCGGAAGGTTTGTCCGCCGTGCCGCTCACCGCGCCGGTCGAATTCGATGGTCCCGGCACCGGATACAGTCCGGAAGCGCTCTTGCTGGCGTCGGTCGCCAGTTGTGTCGCACTCACGTTTCAGGTGATTGCGAAGATGATGAAGGTCGAATGCAGCAATTTGCAGATCAAGGCGAGTGGGGTAGTCGATGCCCTGCCTGACAAACGCATGCACTTTGCGTCGATCGAACTCACGCCGTCGCTCAAACTCGCGAACGCCGACGACGCCGCGAAATTACCAAAAATGTGGCAGAACACCGAAAAACATTGCCTGATCTCGAATTCGCTGCAGGCACCGGTGCATATTGCGGAGACACAATTGTTGTGATTCGTTGACACGTTGGGCAAAAATCGTTAGTGGCGACAATTAGAGGGGCTCACGTCGCCCCCTCCACGGGCAAAGCCCGCGGAGCCTCCCCCTCTCGCTCACGGTGTTCGCTGTGAAAGTAGTGCAGCGTTTGAAAAATAAATTACCGAGTGTCGCGGGAGTAGCTCAGCGGTAGAGCGCAACCTTGCCAAGGTTGAAGTCGCGGGTTCGATCCCCGTCTCCCGCTCAAAAATTTGCGCAGCGAATTTTTGCCCGAAGAACGAAACACGTGAACGAATTACGAGCAGTACAGTTGGCGCAAATTTTCGTTCACGTAGTTCGTTTTTCGTTCTTTGTTTTTTCACTCTCTGGGGGAAAACAGGGGGGTTGTATGAGTGCTTTTACTCAGAAATTGGCGACACAATTGCGGGCGCAGAGTTGTTTTGCGCGCCGCGTGACGACAGCCATAAGTTCGTCGGCAGCCCGCGTCTGGCGTTCTGCCGATGGTGCGTGTGTCATTGCCGATTCCCACGAGCCGTTTCTCGCCGTTTCGGCCGCCCACGATTGTTTTGTGATTGTGCGCTCTCCAAAAAGCGAAACGTATGAAGGCAAGCCGCGCGTAAGTGGCTATGTCGCCACGGGCGACCACTTTATGTTGGAACAACCCGCACCTGACGCCATTACGGCACTCGGCAGCACCTCATATGAATTGGGTTTCATCGGCACGAAATTTCTTGGTGCAGAATTTTTCTTGCGACCGAATGAACCTGCCGCGCGGGTTTTGCGCGCCGGTATGGTGCTGAGCACAACAGATGACAGTGAGCCGGAAGTGTCGAAAAATTTCATCGCCGCCACCCAACGGCGCCTCGGTGCGCTGGCCCTCGTCGATCAATATGCCGGGCCGATTACCAGCGAAACCATGACGAAGCATCCGCTGGATTTTTCCGCCAGAGTTGGCAGAGAGCTCGAAGTCGACTTGTTGCTCAGTGCAGAGTGGTATGTCGGAGAGGGCGAAGAGTTTGCCGCCGCGAGTTGTTACAATATTTTTCTGGGCTGTGTCTTCGCACAATTCGCCAAACGCTTAGCGGCTCTTGGTCCGGGATTTGGATTACCCAATCTGCTCGACGCGGGCTGGCGCGTCTTGTCCACCGCGCGTGCGACACTGCACGATCCACTATTCGGGTTTGATATTGAACAACGCCTCGCCGAATCGCACACACTCTTGGCCGCGTTTGCAAAAGATTGGACCGCCCGCGCTGCATGAAATATTTACACCGCTGTCGCAGCATGTAACTTGAGCCCAAGGGCGTCGATGACTTTCAAAATGGTTTCGAAGGTTGGACTACATTTACCCGACAAGGCCTTGTAGAGACTCTCGCGGGACAGTCCGGTGTGGCGTGCCACTTGTGTCATCCCCTTTGCCCGTGCAATATCTCCGAGTGCCTTCGCAATAAACGGTGCGTCGTCGATATTATCTTCCAAACAGGCTTCAAGGTACGCGGCCATTTGTTTGGGCGTACGAAGATGCTCCGCGACATCATAACGAGTTATTTTTGTTTTACGCATATGCTGCTCCTAGCTGCATGAAATACACACGGTAGCCTGGGCCATAGTTGATTCGCAACTCTGAAACCCCTTGGCCAACGGGGCGCACATCGCCCGCATTACCTGCTGCCAAACGCTCGATTCTGACCAAAATACGGGCTCGTGCTTGTATGTCTCGTAGGCCATCAATCCACTGTGAAAATATTTCAGTTTTGTGAATTTCAATCACCGAACAACTGTATCCCTAAGGATACGTTCGTGTCAAGAGATAGAAAGCAACTTCTTTCCTCTTGAGTCACTCCCCAATCTTGATTATGAACCGCGCTCCATGTCTTCGCTCTGCGCCCGGGAAATTGTGAAATCGTATACCGACTCGCGCACCGCCACGCCCATTTTGCTGAATGTGTCGCTCACCGTCGAACGCGGCGAATCGGTGGCGATTGTGGGCGCGTCGGGGTCGGGCAAATCGACGTTGCTGCATATTTTGGGTGGACTCGATCGCCCGAGTCAGGGTGTCGTGGAGTACGACGGACAATCGCTCTACGATCAGGACGATGCCGCACTCGCCGCGTTTCGCAACACGCGCGTTGGGTTTGTGTTCCAATTTTATCATCTGCTCCCGGAATTTACCGCGCTGGAAAACGTGATGCTGCCGTGTCTGCTGGGCGGTGTGTCGCATCGCGATGCGGCGACGCGCGCTCGCACGTGGTTAGAACGGGTCGGATTATCGCACCGTCTGTCGCATCGACCGCACGCGTTGTCGGGCGGCGAGCAACAACGCGTGGCGATTGCGCGTGCGCTGGTCCGCCAGCCCGCGCTGTTATTGGCCGACGAACCCACGGGGAATCTGGATCAATCGATGGGCGAGGGTGTTATGGCGTTGCTGCGCGAACAGGTGCGAGAAAATAATATGACGATGATTCTGGTGACCCACAATCGCGAACTCATCACCGCCACCGATCGCCGGTTTGATTTGAGCGAGGGGAGTTTGCATGGGTAACTGCGGTCGTCGGTCGTCGGTCGTCGGTCGTCGGTTTTTTGAGCGATGCTTCGCGATGGCGCTCTCGTTCGTCATCGCGCTGAATGTGTCGCTTCCCGTCTACGCCGCGCCGGCTGCGGGGCCGCGGATTGTGGCGATTGTGGTTGAGGGCAATCGCGCGGTCACGACGGCGGCGATTCAGGGGCGACTCACCAGCAAAGTGGGTGGCACGTACACCGCGGAAAGTGTGGCCGCCGACATTCGTGCGCTCTTTAGTCGTGGCGAATTTGCCGACGTGCGCGTCGAGCGGGAAACGGCCGGCGGCGGGGTGAAACTGATTTATCATATGGTCGAACGCCCCACGATTTCTGCCATCAAGTTCGTCGGTAATAAAAAAATCAAAACGAAAGAGATCGAAGAAAAAATTCCACTGCGGGCGTTTCGACCGCTCAATGGCGAAGAACTCGCCAAAACCATTTCCGAAATTCAGGCGCTCTACGAGGCCAAACGCTACTATTTGGTCGATGTCGATTACACGCTCACACCGGGCGACAACGGATCGGTGCTGACGTTTCGCATCAACGAACATGGCAAGGCCGCGATTGGGCGCATCCAATTTGTCGGCAATCGCGCCATGAGCGATCGCGCATTGAAGAAAGTGTTGCACACGAAAGAGAAGGGCGCATTTTTCTTTCGCAAGGGCAAATATCAAAAAGAGATGATCGAGCAGGATGTGATGCTGCTCACACGCCACTATCTGAATCACGGCTATTTGCGCGTGCATATTGCCAGGCCGCGCGTGGAGATCAGCAAAGACAAACAACACATGTTCGTGACCTACACCATCGATGAAGGTCAGAGTTATCGCATCGGAAAAATTCGCGTGGAGGGCGACATCCTCACCACGCCGCAGGAATTACGCAAAATGATTCAGGCGAAGGAAGGGGAGACGTACGTCCACGAGGGCGTCGAAAAAGATACGAATCAGCTGCTCTTGTTTTACGGCACGATGGGTTATGCGTTTGCGAACATTCAACCGATCCCGACGCCCAATGACGCCGACTGCACCGCGGAGCTGGTGTTCTCCATCGATAAAGGTCGGCGCGTGCGCATCGACCAAATCAACATCACGGGCAATTCCACCACGCGCGACAAAGTCATCCGCCGCGAAATGAAAGTGAAAGAGGGCGATCTCTTCAATCGGCAGTTGCTCGAAGACAGTCGCACCAAGCTCATGCAACTGGGATTTTTTTCCTCGGTGGAATTTGCCACCCCGCGCGGACATCGCCCCGATAGCGTCGATCTGAACATTGAAGTCAAAGAGCGTCCCACCGGCACCTTCAATATTGGCGCTGGTTTTTCGACGTACGAAAACTTTTTCTTCACCGGATCGGTGGCGAAGGAAAATTTCTTCGGGCGCGGCATTTCGGGTCAGGTCTCGGCGGAAGTCAGCAAACTGCGTCAGCAATATGTGATCTCGTTTACCGATCCCTATTTTCTCGACACGAATTGGGTCCTGAGTGTGTCGAGTCATCGCACGTTGTTCCGCTATCCGCAATTCGATCGTCGCGCGTACGGCGGCAGTTTTTCGCTGGGGCATCGTATCTTCGAACATCTATTGGTGAGCGTGGGTTACAACTATGAAAACGTCGTCGCCTCGAATTTCTTGTTCGCGGTGCCGGCGCTCTTTCGTACGAATTCCAACGGGGTGACCTCGGGCGTGAATTTGCAGGTCTCGTACGACACCCGCGACAATCGCATTTTTCCGAAAGAGGGTGTGTACGCCACGGTCAGCAACGAATTTTCGGGCGACAAAATGGGCGGCAATAATAATTTTTATCGCATGAATGCGCAGGCACGTTTGTATCAACCGATCGGACATTTCGGATTGATCGGAAAAATCTACACCAAGCTCGGGTATATCAAAAGCCTCTCCAGCCGCTCCATTCCACTGTTTGAGCGCTATTTAATGGGCGGGCCCAATTCGCTGCGCGGGTACAATATTTGGTCGGTGGGTCCGAGTTTGCGTTTACCGACGGGCGCGAGTGGGCCCGACACGAATTTCGTGTATGGCGGCACCAAAATGGTGCAGGCGAATTTCGAACTCGAATTCCCGTTGTATGGTCCGGGCGGATTCAAACTCGTCTCGTTCCTCGATGCGGGCAATGCGTTTGCCGAAGAGGAAAATATTTCGCTGAAAAATTTACGTTATGATTACGGCTTCGGTCTGCGCTGGCTCTCGCCGTTGGGTCCGTTGCGTTTCGAATGGGGATTCCCCATCAGCAAACGCCCCGGCGAGGCGGGGGTCGTTTTCAATTTCACCGGCGGCGATTTCTTTTAAGCCATGTCAGACATCGAAAAAAAAGACCCCGAACGCTCGTTAGTGCGCGTCGATCCGTTGCGGCAGTATTTGGCCGAGGTGCAGAAATTTCCGTATCTGACGGCGGAACAGGAAACGGCGCTGGTGCAGCAATACCGCGCCGATGGTGACTTGGCGGCGGCGCGCGCGTTGGTGGCGTCGCATCTGCGGTTGGTGGTGAAGATCGCCATGGAATATCGCAGCGCGTATTACAATCTCATCGATCTCATTCAGGAAGGCACGGTCGGACTCATGTTGGCGGTCAAGAAATACGATCCCGACAAAGGCGCCCGTCTGGCCCATTATGCGTCGTGGTGGATTCGTTCATACATTTTGAAATATCTGCTCGATAATTTTCGGCTGATTCGCATTGGCACCACCAAGGCGCAGCGGAAATTATTTTACAACCTCACGCAGGAAAAACAGCGCATCGAATCGATGGGATTTTCGCCCAATGCAAATATGTTGGCCGGGCGCCTGGGCGTGACCGTGCAGGAAATCGACGAGATGAGTCAGCGGTTGTCGAAACCGGAATATTCGCTGGACGCGCCGCTGAACAACACAGAGCACTCCGGCAGTCTGGGCGATTTCATTGCCGACGACGACGTGCCGATCGACGAGCAACTGGCGCAAAAAGAAATGCGCGATATTTTTGGAGAGAAGCTCCGCGAATTTTCGGCGGACTTGAACGCGCGCGACGCAAAAATTCTGGAGGAACGGTTGCTCGCCGAGATTCCGCGCACGCTGCAAGATATTGCCGACGAATATCGCATTAGCAAGGAACGCGCACGCCAACTCGAGGTGCGGATTCTTCAGAAGCTAAAGGCGCATTTGCAGAAAGCCGGTATCGTCGCCAGTGTTACATAAGATCTCTTATGCGACTTAATGTAGACATCCAATCTGACGAACTATCCACCATCGACACCTCACTCGACACCGCGATTGCGCGCGCGACGGCGCTGATGCGTTCGCATCAAACGCCCGCCGGCTATTGGTGGTACACGCTCGAGGCCAATGAAACCATCGGTGCGGAATATATTTTTCTGGAACATAATGTGGGAATGCGCACGAGCGGTGTGTGGGAGAGACTCGCACACCGCATGTTGCAAGAGCAACACGCCGACGGCAGTTGGCATATTGCGCACGGCTTGCCGGGTGATTTAAGTACGACGCTCGAATGTTACGTCGCCTTGCGCATGGCGGGATTTGCCGCCGACGATGTGCGACTGCAGCGCGCACGGCGTTTCATTGAAATTCATGGTGGGGTACCAGCCGCGCGGATTTTTACGCACATTCATTTCGCGACACTCGGTTTGATTCCGTGGGACGCCACGCCCGCCATGCCCGTGGAAGTCATGCTATTGCCCGATTGGGCGCCATTTTCGGTCTATTCGTTTTCGAGCTGGGCGCGCGCCTGCATTATTCCGTTGCTTATTGTCATGACCAAACGTCCGGTGCGGGCGATTGCGATTGAAAATTTGGCCGAAGAAATCGGTGTGCCGAACCATTACGGCAAAAAAATCAAACCGCACACCGCGCATCCGGGTGTGCAACGCGACATGTGGGGCGAACTGTTTTTGTGGGTCGACAAGATTTTAAAAATCACGCGCCCGTTTACGCGCTTGCGTCCGACCAAGCGCTTGGCACTGCGGCGCGCCGAGGAATGGATTCGCACGCACATTGCCGAGACCGAGGATATTTTTCCGGCGCTGGCCTACGGTGCGCTGGCGCTGTGTGCGCTGGGCGCTGCCACCGATGATCCGAGTGTGGCGAAGGCGCTCGCGGCGCTCGCGCGTTTTCAGCATGCGTACGACGGCGATGCATTACCCGAACGTCCGTTTCATGCGGGCAGCGACAACTGGCAATATCAACAATCCCGTGTGTTGGCGGGTGTGTCGTCGGTGCATCAGCAATGCTGCATCTCGCCGGTCTGGGACACGCCCTGGATGTTGTGCGCGCTGCAAGCGGGCGATGCCGAAAAAAACGACGCCGACAATGTACGCGGTGCGCAGTGGTTGCTCACGCAGCAAATTACCGAGCGTGTGGGTGATTGGGCCAAACGCAATCCGCACGGCCAACCGGGCGGCTGGGCGTTTGAATTTGAAAATCAATATTTCCCCGATGTCGATGACACGATTCAGGTCGTACTCGCTTTGCGCGGCACCTCAATCGTCGATGAACCGCAAACAGTCGCGGCGATTGATCGCGCGGTCGCGTGGTGTCTGTCGATGCACAACGACGACGGCGGTTGGGCCGCGTTCGACAAAAATAATTCGCTGGAACTCGTGAACAAGATTCCGTTCGCCGATCATGGTGCGTGTCTGGATCCGTCGAGTCCCGATATTACCGGGCGCATGTTGGAATTGCTGGCGTCGCACGGGTACACACTCGATCATCCGGTGGTGCAACGCGCGGTGCGCTATCTGCTCCGCACCCAAGAGGTCGATGGCAGTTGGTTTGGGCGGTGGGGCGTGAATTATATTTACGGAACCTGGGCGGTGCTCACCGGTTTGGCGGCGATTGGATTTCCACCCGAGGCGCGTGAGATTTCGCGCGCCGCACAGTGGCTCACGCACATTCAACAAGTCAGCGGCGGATTCGGCGAGTCGGTGTTGAGTTATCCGCGCCACGCGTTTGTGCCGGCGGCGGCGTGTGCGTCGCAAACCGCGTGGGCGCTCATGGGTTTGATTGCCGCCGGTAAATCCAGTAGCGATACCGCACAGCGGGCTGCACGATTTTTATTGGAACGGCAACGCCGCGATGGCGGTTGGGACGAAGCGAGTTACACCGGCACCGGATTTCCCGGACATTTCTACATTCGCTATCACGGCTACCGCCACTATTTCCCGCTGCTCGCGTTGGGGAAGTGGCGGAAAGCAGGAGATAGATTCCCTATTTCCTAGTTTCCCGCCGCGGCGTAAACCGAATCTTCGCGTCAATTTCGATATCGTGATTCGCTAAAATATTGCGCGTGAGTTGCGTGATGTCGATGCGCGAAAGCGCGAGGTGCAATTCGGTGCGCAGCAGTTTCAGAATTTCCGTTTTCCTTTTGTCGATCTGATCAAACAAATACGACGTGGCATCTCGCGGCAAACGCAGATCCCCCACCGTTTTGCGGACACCCTCTTCCGTCATCCATAACGCACCCAGACTCATGCGCAGGAGTTTGGCGATCGCGCCGGGCGCGGCGGTTGGTGGTTTTTTTTTCATTGGGATTTCTTGGTTTTCCGCGTGAGCGATTCGATGCGTTGTTTGAAATGATTGAGGGTGCTGGGCAGTGTGGTTTCGATCAGCACCTTGGTGATGGCTTGCGGCACCAGCGCGCCCAATGTCACTTCGATGTCGTATTGTGCGTGCGTCGATTTTCCCTTGGCCGTGAGCGTCCAGCTGCCCGCGTTGATCTTCATGACGTTGCCGCGAATCATGCGCCACGCCACGTGATGCGGGGCCTCGCATTCCACATGAATCGTGTATTTCAGCGCCATGACAATCTGCGCGGTGATATCGACTTCGAGTGTGTTCTCGTCGGCATCTAATGTGCGCACGGTGGTGGCGGAAATCTCCGGCAAGAATTTCGGGTAGTTCGCAAAATCGGTGATGACCGCAAAACACTGCGCCACCGGTGCCGCGATGATCAAGGATTGCGAGGCAGTTGCCATGATGATTAATCCGTTTCGTCCCTCGTCCCAGTGAGCGTTCGCGAACGGTCGTCCCACGTCCCTCGCATTACAAGGTAGTCTGAGTGTCTTTCGGAAAGAGTTCTAGATTGTGCTCGGCGGTGACGTAGCGAATGGTTTTGGTTTCGGAGCGCATGACGACGGAATGGGTTTCGCACCCGCCGCCGAAAAAAACCACGCCCTTTAAATAGTCGCCATGTGTGACACCGGTCGCCGCAAAAATCACCGGGCCCTTCGCGAGTTCTTCCATCTGATAAATTTTATCGAAATCCGTAATGCCCATTTTGCGCGCGCGCGATTTTTCGTCGTCGTTGCGAAATTTCAGACGGCCCTGAAAGTCACCGCCCAGACAACGCAGCGCGGCCGCGGCCAGCACGCCTTCGGGAGCGCCGCCGATGCCCATGAGAATATCGACGCCGCGCGAGGACCGACTGGTGGCGATGGCGGCGGAGACGTCGCCGTCGCGAATGAGTTTGATGCGCGCACCCGCGCGACGCACTTCGGCGATGAGCGGTTCGTGTCGCGGACGATCCAGAATAATCACGGTGACATCTTCGACGTCGCACTTTTTTGCCTGTGCGACACGATGCAAATTTTCGGTGGGCGTGTAATCCAGACTCACGAGTCCTTTGCATTCGGGACCGACGGCGATTTTTTCCATGTAGGTGTCGGGCGCATTCAGAAATCCGCCCCGCTCCGCCGCGGCAATCACCGCGAGTGCGTTGCTGTCGCCGCGCGCGGTGGTCGTGGTGCCTTCGAGGGGATCGAGTGCGATGTCGATTTCCGGACCATGCCCGGTACCGACTTCTTCACCAATGTAGAGCATGGGCGCTTCATCGCGTTCGCCTTCGCCAATCACCACGCGACCGCGAATGTCGATGTGATTGAGCCACTGGCGCATCGAATTCACCGCGACCTGATCGGCCTCGCGTTCGTTGCCTCGCCCCATGAGCCGCGCAGCCGCGATGGCCGCGGCTTCGGTGACTCGCACCATGTCGAGGGCCAGATTACGCGCGGCAAGTAGTTTCGGCATTAGTCGTTCCTTATCAGCCGCACAGCGGCGTTGAGGGGGAGGCTCCATCCGGCTTTGCCGGTGGAGTGGGCGACGTGAGCCCCTCTTTTGTCTGTTCCTCGAATTGCAACTCGG
>Ga0209515_10009401_pt1 | contig 11130 bp, 21 predicted proteins | sample Subgroupgradi54m_FD_187454 | JGI IMG/M metagenome (GOLD analysis project Ga0209515, IMG submission 187454) | Subsurface groundwater microbial communities from S. Glens Falls, New York, USA - GMW60B uncontaminated upgradient, 5.4 m (SPAdes)... ...
CACCTTCCCATATTAGATTATAAATTATTCAATGATGTTCAGAAGAAACTAGAGGAAAATAATAGGCAGAAGTTGGAACAGCTTAGTTAAACAAACCCTTTCTCAATCAGATCGGTCCACTTTAGCTTTCCAATAGCTACTAAAGCTTCTCTAAATGTGATTATTGGTCTTTCATACTTGCCATAATCATCTGTTGCAATTCGAGGGCAAGCTAATTCTACAAACCCTTGAACGTTATAAAAATTAAGGATTTTATCGACGGTCATTTCATTCATTGTTATTGGTAAAACTTCTTTGCCCATTTTTTCAAATTCCTTTTTTATTGTGTTGTAAGAACCAAATTTCTGTCCGGGCTTCATTCCAATAATAATTCCTATTCTTTTAGCTTGTTTTATCTTGTCAATTGCGATATTTCTTTGTCTGATTATTTTATCTCTAAAAGAATTCATTGGTTCTACAACATCGTTATATGTGTCTATCAAAAAAACATCCTTTTCTGGCAAAGATAAAGCAGCCCCAAGCGAATGAAATCTATTCCCCAACACTACAACAGCATCGATTTCATCCTTTATTTCTTTCAAACCAGTATACTCACAACCAACAACATGGCCATCTAAATAAGCAAACCCAACAGCTCGAGGTATTTTAACTTTCTTCCCATTTTTCTTGTAGAACTCTTGAATCTCTTTCAACTTATGTATATGCTGTATTGTAGAAACAATACCAATAGTCTTATATTTTTTTAACACAGGAATAGATTTCTTAATTAATGGATTCAAGTCCTTATTGTCTTTAACATAAACATACAACACTGGAAAATCAACCTTGATGAAAGGTGCATGGCCAAAATGAACAATTAAATCTGCCCCAATCTTTTTAGCATCATCAATTACTAAATCACAACCACCCCAAGCAGAATCACCAGAAACAACAATCTCAACATTTTTTATTTTCTTTTCCAATTGAGATACAGCATCTAATGCATCGATTTTAATTCCTTCTGCAAATTGCAAGATAATTTTTTTAGCTTTCCTTTTAGCAATTTCTTTACTTACATAATCAATCTGAAAATCAAACCTTTCTTTCATGTTTTTTACCTATTCCTCCAATTTTTCAATCACAATAGCGGTTACAGGACAAACTCTAGCTGCATCTTGGTTTTGAACCAAATATTTTTCATCTATAATCAACTCAAATTTATCCGTTTCTTTATTATACTTTGCTTTTTCTAAATCTACTTTTCCATCTTTAGCAAGTTTCCAAAAATCCGGGGCCACAACATTACAGGCAAGAGCACCAATACACGCTTCTCGATCAAAAATGATCTTATACTTAGCCATGATGTCATCGAGGCATTAAAGTTTATATACCTTCTTTTAGCCTCAGTATTATGGTCGATCAACTTAAAGCAAATGTGAAAGAAATCATAGAACTTTCCCCCACAGCGAAAGCTATAAGGCTAGAATTTAATGAAAAAATAAAGTTCCTTCCTGGTCAATTCTTAATGTTGGAATTTAACATAGATGAAGACCGATTGGAAGTCAAAGAGGAAGAATCTACTTATCAAAGAAGGGCCTTTTCTATCTCCTCTACTCCCTCTGAAAAATTAATCGAAATAACTGTTAAGAAAACACAGCAACCGTTTGTTTCAGAGTATTTGGTAGATCACTTAAAAATTGGCGATGAAGTACTATCTTCAGAACCTAAGGGCAAATTTATCTTTAATCCAAAAAAGGAAACCATTTTTCTCGCAGCAGGCTCGGGTATTGCTCCAATAATGAGCATGATTCGTTTTCTAGATAAAAAGAAATCAAAAATAAAGGCTCATTTAATCTATTCTAATAAGATCTCTGAGGATATTTTATGGAAAAATGATATTGAATCAGCTTCAAAGAACAATAAAAGCTTCACGTATGAATTTATACTCACAAAAGATAGTAAAAGAATAAGTGAATCTCACCTAAAAGAATTCATGAAAAATAAAGAAGTAAATTTCTATATCTGCGGACCTTTAGAATTTGTCCGAGATCTCTATAATTTATTGATCCAGAATCAAATCTCAAAAGAGAATATAAAAATTGAGATTTATGAGTAATTATTCTTTCTGAAGTAAGCTCCAAATAGCGTAAAAAACAAGAGTAAATATTAAACTATAAAATAAAAATCCAAGGCTAAATATTTGTTGAGTCCAATAAGGACAAACGCCATTTACCAATCCACTAGGATATAAACAAGCAACTTTATAAGACAAAAAGAAGTCTATTAAAATAAAGAATATAATTGAACTAATTATCTTTGCTTTAGTAATCTTGAAATTCATATCAATTTAACAAGAATTATTTTTATAAACTTAACGATAAGACTTCTGTCTTCTTCTTCTAGCCTTAGAGTCTCCAGGTTTGTAAGCTTCTTTTCTTCTTACATCTGCTACAAGCAATGCTTTATCATAATCAACATAAGCTTTTCTTAATGTTGCAGATTTAGAGAATTCGACTATCGCCCTGGCAATTGAAAGTCTTGCAGCTTCAACTTGTCCTTTTTCTCCACCACCTTTAACTCTCACAGTAATATTAAAATTATTATTTCCAAGTATTTCTTGAGCAATCCTTAATGGCTCTTCAATCCTTAATTTATCAAACAGATGTAAGTTTTTGTAATCTCTTCTGTTTATTGTTACATCTCCATTTCCTTCTTTTATAACAGCCTTAGCAATTGCCATCTTTCTTTTTCCCGAAGTTACTATTTGTGCCATATTAAATTATCTCGCAAAATCCCCTAGATAAATATATTTATTTCCTTTTTCTTTTCCAGCCAAAATCTTTTTAACATTCTCATACTCTTTCGGAACACCTTTGTAACACTTTACTCTTTGTAAAGCTTCTTTTCCTCTACCCTCTCTATGGTCTGGCAGCATTCCTCTAATTGTCCTTTTCAAAATTCTTTCAGCAAGAATACTTGTTTTAGGTCCTTTTATTGTACTCCCACTTCTTCTTCTATTATCATAAAAATCTTCTAAAATATTTTTCTTATTTCCAGTTATAATTACTTTTTCAGAATTAACTATAATTATATTCTCCCCTCTTAAAAGTTGTTTAGCACTATAGCTAGCCAATCTTCCCATTACAGCATTTGTTCCATCAATTACTATCTCTTTTCCTTTCATTGTATTACTTTTATCCCTTGAGCTTTAGGATTTCTTTTAATTTCTTCTAATATTGATACTATTTCAGATTTCATTCTTCCTAACTTTTCCCTAGCACTCTCTGAGAATCTCAAAGCCGCAATTCTAATTTTCTTGTCTATGTCTCCATTAGACAAAACCTTTCCAGGAACAACAACAATATCTCCTTCCTTACACTCCTTATTTATCCTGTCTAAATTTACAACAGGCATAGTGTTTTTAGATCTACTTAATACTCCTCCGACTTTCATCCAAGCCTCATTCTTTTTACAAGCCATTAAAGTATCAACTAATTCAGGATTATTCTTTCTTTCAAGTCTCTGAAACAACTTAGTTTTTGTTATCATTTTATAATAATTTTTAGAAGAATTCAATTTCTTGAACCCTACTATCGCGTTAGCTCGCAGAGTAAAATCCTCAACATTTAATCATTTATAAACTTTATCATGCAGATGCTAGGATTCGAACCTAGGTAAGCACTAAGCTATCAGATTTTGAGTCTGACCCGTTTGACCGCTCCGGCACATCTGCTCTCTTGAAATGACTGAAAGGAACTTCCATTCAGGCACTAAAAATACAAGAAATAAACATCTTAAAAATGCTTCTGTTAATAAAAAGAGAATAGTGCAAAACCGATTTTATATTTTTGTTATAAAATGAAGGGCAAACATTTGGCCTTTGTAACTTAACGGAACAAGGATAACATTGGTTTTTATAAACTTACCAGTTTTGGCATTTTTCCAAGAAATATTTATATTTGATCCAATCTTTCTTTCCATTGCATTCCTGTAGGCAGAAACAAGCACTGGCTGGTTACTCTCTTTAACATCACCCAAAACTTCCTCTTTCATTTCCCATTCCTTTGGCGAGTTATAACCTAGTAAAGAAGAGAATTTCCCATTGCATATTTTATGTCTGTTACAAACATAGATATAAATTGCCTGCCCAGAATCTTTAAGAATGGTATTAAACTCTTTTTTAACCCAATCTAACACCTCTTGATGAAGTTTTGGTGAGTCTACCATATACTTAAGATAATGGAGATCTATATATAGATTTCCATTTATTCGGAATTATTTCAAATCTTTAATAGCTTGTTCCAATCTTTCTCTAAGCTCTTTTACAGAATCCAAGAAAATTTCCTTAGCTGAAATTTGCCCGAAAGACTCAATCTCAATAACAAGTTCTTCACCTGGATGAACTCTTACTATCTCTTTCCCTTCTTTCTTTCTTATTTCAACATAATCCCCTAAAAGATCATTGTCAAACATTTTCTCAACATTTTCACCTTTAGCAACATAATTTTCTCCCTTTATTTTATCGTCCCTACCTTTTTTGACTTCTGGAGTGTTCTTGTAAAAGATCAAACCCGGTGCGAATTTTGAATGTTCTCTGCCACGACCAAGCCTAGCATAAGCAACAATTTCAATTTGTTGTCCTTTGTTTAAGAAAGCAATCGGAATGCCTGGATAAACTACTTCTCCTTTACCTTTCAATTCTTTTGAATAAACAAATCCTTCTTTATCAGCAACTAATTTTAAACTTACTGTACATTTATTACAACCCTTTCCATCACAAGTACAATTTTCTCTTTCTTTCAAAGAATCATCCATTTTCAAAGGGATTAATCCCATTCTATGTGCAACTGTTTCATCATACAAAGCCGAATCATTTTTGAAAATTTCAACTTCATCTACTGCTAATATTGGAATTTCGTGTACAAATCTTCTAATAGCATTAGCTAAACTATCTTCTATCTTTTCAGATATAATAATTTTATCTTCTGTTTTTTTGATTAGTTTCATTTTATTATCATTAAATGTCGGTTTAAAAATTTATACTCTTCTACCTCTTCTTCCACCTTTCTTCTTTGGACCGCCTCTAGGGATCTTTGTTGCATCTGCAATACTTAAAACTTTAAAACCTTCTCGTGAAAAGCTCTTAATAACCGCGTGAGCTCCAGGTCCAGGGGCAGTGCTTCCAGTTTTAGCTCTAATTTTAACGTATAAGACTCCCAATCCAGCTTCTTTTGCTTCTTCAGCAGCACGTTTTGCAACAAACATTGCAATTGTTGGATTAGCCTTCAATCTATCATGTTTAGTAACTTCTCCTCCAGAAACTTTTGCAACAGTTCTTCCACTCATATCTGTTATATGCACGATAGTATTATTGAAAGAAGTGTAAATATGCATTATTCCTTTCTTTCCTTCTTTCTTAGGTTTCTCTAATTCACTCATTTTGCACTTCCTTTACTTTTGGATTGCTAACATAAACCCTTTTTAATTTTATTTTTTCTTCTAAATCAATTGGAACAATATAAGAAGGGGAACTTACAACTCCTCCGTCAACTAACACATTTTTATGTGTTATCATTTGTCTTGCTCCTTTTGCAGAACTAGACAAACTTCTACGATATACAATTGTTTGAAGTCTCCTGTTCAAATAATCTTCCTTTGTTAGGGCCAGAACATCTGCAATACTTGAAACAACAAAACCAACTTTCTTCAATTTATCAAAGAACCTTTGTTTTTCCTCTTCACTAGATCTAATCAAATTTTTAGCTCTTTCTCTCATTTTTCCAACCGCAGCTTCTGCCTTCCAAATCTCTCTCTTACTTTTCAAACCATATTTTTCAACTAAGATGTTCTCTTCTTCAATTCTTTTCTTTTCAAAAGGCTTTCTCGGTTTTGAATATTTTTTATGTTTTCTTATCATTTTTTGTTTAGTTTATTTTATTTCTTCTTAGCGTTAGTATTTTTCTTTACTCCAACAACCTTCCTGTTCTTTTCTCTAAAGTGGCTCTTTGTTCTCTGTCCTCTAGTGGGTTGTCCTGAAGCGTGTCTAACTCCTCTATATGATTTAATCTTCTTCAATCTTTTAATATCAAATTCTTTTTGTAATTCTAAGTCTGTACTTACTAAATGTTTATTCTCCCCTGAGGCCATATCAGATCTTCTATTAATTAAAAAAGTAGGTACATCTGGGTTTTTCAAAAAGTCAGAAATTTTCTTGATTTCTTGTTCTGTCAATGTTCCAACTTTCTTATTCTTTGGAAAATTCAACTTTTTACAAACAGCATTAGACAAACTCCAAGAAACTCCTTTAATTTTAGTCAGTCCGACATAAATATTCATTCTTCCTTCAATATCTTTTGACAGAATTCTTACTAACCCAAGATCTTCTTCTTCCTGTTCTTTCTTGTGAACCTTTACGGGATTTGGATTCTCCGACTTTGGCTGTTTTATTTCTTGTGTTTGTGCCATTTTTATTACTGTATAAACAAATTATGCCTTTCAATATTTGTTAATTCTTCCATTATTCTTTTTTCAATTGCCTTTTCCGGATCTGGAATATTTGGAATTCTTTTCTTTATATCTTCAAATGACATAAATGGTGACTCCTTTCTTTTCTCAAGAATCTCCTTAGTATGCTTTTTTCCAAAACCTGGAAGTAACTCCAACTGATGGAGTCTAGTATTTATAGCTTCTGCTTTATTAAAAAAGTCAACAAATTCTGCCTCCCGCCCTTTAACTGCATTTGAAACAAATTCTGTAAGTTGAGCCTTAGCAGTTTCTGTTAATTTTTCTCTTCGAAGTCTTCCTAGAATATAATAGATTTTATCTCGTTTACCCTCTCCAATATAAACTTTTTCTCCTAAGGCTAAATCCGTATCCTTTCTAGGAGAAAGTTCTAGTAATGTGAAACTCTCTTCCCCAATTGCTTGAGCCACAGGCATAAATTTCCTCTCCAGAGGATACCCGTGAGGTAGGTAATCTAGGATTATTGCATTTTCTTCTTTCTTCTTCATTTTTCAAGTTATAAGTACGGTTTAATAACACCAAGTATTTTATTTTTTTCATCTTCGTCTAAACTAACATCAATAAATATTTTATTTAAATCTGAATTATCTTCGGGCATAAAATCAATAATTTTTACTATATGTTCTTCTTTAATTTTGATAGATTTTAATTCTCTCAATTCTTTAGTGAGCTTTTCAGCATCTTTAGCACTTATTTTTACAAACTTTTTAATAAATAACTCTAAATCTTTATTTTCTGTTTTAGTTTCCCTTAACAAAACTTCAACTTCAGGCATATTAAGCGGTGATTGGTTTTTTATCATGTTACTATGTAGCTTTCAATTTTTTTAAGTGTATTGGTTCAATAATATAGACCTTTTCCTTGTTTATATCATTTATTCTAACAATGTAAGCCTTTCCCCTCTTGCCTTCAACAACTCCAGCTCTTCCTTGTATTCTATCTGGAAAGTTTTTTCTCATTGTGAGCTCTCTTACAACAGAAACCCTATCTCCTTCCTTTAATTTTTTGAAGTATTCACTCAGTCTTACCTTACCTTTCTCCCTTACGTTTTTAGTCCTTCTAGCCATTTTAAATATATACCTTTAACCTTCAAGAAATTGTCTGTTTAAAAAGCCTTCGTTCCAACTATTTTCAAGCCTGATTTAAGGAAAATTAGCGGCCTTCCCCTATAAATCCCTGGTTCAGATTTCCCTTTTCACGAGCATCATCCATTTGGCTCCTTATGGTGTTAAACATCTTCTCTCCCCAAACACCGTAACCACATCTATCACAAACATCAATCGATCTACCATCTGTCAGTTCAGTATTACAATAGACACATTTTTTAGACATTTTAACTCTCCTTTTTTCCTTACTAGGGATCAATTTCATAAATCAGTGGACTTTTTAAACTTTTATACGATTTTTTATCACTAGATAATTATTTCTTCTGAAATAGGCTCCAGATAATGTAAATAATTAATGCAACACTCAATGCGATCGGCCAAGCCCTTAGCATTAATTCAGATGTGGATGGATAAACCAACATTAGCTTGTATATAACATGACTAGCCTGATAATAATCAACAAAAATTCCAGCCAATATAGAAACAACACTTTTCCATAAAGTAGGCTTAAAATTCATTTTCTTTTATTACCTCTTTCAATAAAACTCCAAACTAAATATACCCCTAAAAATAAGATTATAAACCAGAATATTGAACTACTTAATAACGAGGAAGATATTGTTAAGGGCAAATCATATCCTGTTGTTTGTAATGCTAAAACGAATCCTAAAATTAAGCTAATAATTACTATCCAAATAGCCTTTGTTTTTGTAAAACTGAAATTCATAATTAACTAGTGAGAATTTACTTTAATAATTTATTCATAGCTTCAATTCTACTCATACCTCAACGCTTCTACAGGACTTAATCTCGAAGCCTGCCAGCTTGGCAATGATCCTGCTAAAGCTCCAATAAGAAAAGCAAATAACAAACAACCAAGAATTAAATAAAGAGGGGTAGCGGCTTGAAACAAACTAGTTCCCAATGCCTTTGTTGCAAATATTGAAATAAGTTTACTTGCTCCAACTCCTATTAAAACTCCAATTGTGCCTCCAATTAATCCAATTAAACCAGATTCAATAATAAACACTTCGTATATATCAGAGTTTCTAGCACCAACAGCTTTCATTGTTCCAATTTCACGAGTTCTTTCTAAAACAGAAGTATACATCGTATTCATTATCCCTATTCCTCCAACTAATAAAGAAATAGCAGCAACACCAAATAAAAACGCAGTAATGACGTTCAAAACTATTTGAAAACTTCCAAGTAATTCTTCAGGTGTCGAAACATCAAAATCTTTTGTCTTTTCATCTTCGTTTCTAAATTTCAATAATTTCCTCTCAACCTTGTATGCAACCTCTGTAATATTCTCTCCAGCATCTACCTGAACTAAAATTTGATCAACTCTTTCACCAGAATTAAACATTTTCTTGAAATCTTCCATAGGCATTAAGATTATTCTATCGTCTCCAGGATTTCCAACTCGTCCTCTTATTCCCTTAACCTCAAATTGTTTTCCATTAATGTAGACTGTATCTCCGGCATGAATTGGTTTTTTGAATATACTTGCATTAAGAAAATCATTTCCTAGAATAACTATCCCACTGTCTCCTTTGGCCAACTCTTTTCCTTCAACAGATTTTGACCCCTGTATTTCATCATAAACATCTAACCTATCAAGTGGTGCCCCAATAACAAAGAAATATCTTATCTGCGTTCCAAATATTAATTGCCCATTTCCAAAAGTGTTATATGAAATATCTTTTACTCCAGACACTTTCTCCACTACTTTCACGTCTTCAGTAGTTAATTCAACAGCTCCGCCAGATCCAGGACCTCCTGCTTGTCCTAAGGGCTGTATAAAGAATTTATCCGTCCCTAACAATCTAAATTGTTCTGTTACTGCTGTTTGTAGTCCTATCGATAAACTAATTAAAACAAATATTGTTGCAATTGCAATAACAATTCCGAATATAGTAAGCCAAGATCTAAGTTTTCTTTTTCTTAAACTTCCAAAAGCAATTTTAAAATAATCTTGTATCATTTTACACCTTCCTGTATATTTTTAATTACTAATCTCAGAAGGTTATTTCCCCTCTCAATATCCTCTCTAGATGTTTTACCAACACTTTTAATACTGGATTTTTTATCCATATACTCCACAAATCCTTTATACCATTCTTCAACTTGATTATTTGCTAAGCCCTTTATTATTAATCCTTCAATTGTTCCATAAATAATTTGAAACCAAACAGCTCGGCATTTATACTTCCCTTGATTATGAATTATCTCTTGAGGTAACTCATCTGAATACTCATTGAGCAACCTTTCAAATTTTTTAATATACTCTTCTCTACTCGACATTTTAAGCTCTCAACGCCTCCACAGGTTTCATTCTAGATGCTTGCATTGCTGGCAACACTCCTGAAAGTATTCCTACAACTAAAGAAAATATCATAACCCCAAAAATTAAAGTCCATGAAATAGCTACTTTAAATTCCAAAGAACCAAGAGCACTTCCTGCAATGGCAGCAACACCATATGCTAGACCAAGCCCGATTAAAATTCCTAATACCCCCCCAACTAGTCCAACTAATGCAGATTCAAGTAAAAATAATTTTAATATATCAGAGTTTCTAGCACCAACAGCTTTCATTGTTCCAATTTCACGAGTTCTTTCTAAAACAGAAGTATACATCGTATTCATTACCCCAATACCCCCAATAATTAAAGATATTGCCGCAATACTCGAAATAATAATATTTATCACCCCTAATATTGTGCTAACAGTTGACAATGCCTGCAAAGGTGTTTCAACAGAAAAATCTTCATCTCCTTCTTTCTCACCCCTATCTTTTCTTAAAGCTCTTTTTATATCTTCAGCTGCCTTTTCTGTATTTTTCTCATCATTGACTTGAGCCACAATTAAATCAAATTCATCGCCCAAATTTAAAACCTGTTTTAGATCATCTTCATTCATAAAAATAGCATCATTCACCTGAAAAGAACTTGACTTCTGTAGTATTCCAACAACTTCAAATTCTTTTCCCTGAATTAAAATTTTTGAACCTACTCGAAGGTTCTTCTCATATCTATTTCCCCCAGTGAATCCATCTCCCAACAAAACTTTTCCTCTATCCTCAGAGTTGAGCAACCTTCCAGCCTTAACCCTAATGTTAAAAGACTCGTAAATTATTTTATTTTTCTTCTCATCGTTTAGAATAGTTGTAGCAAACTCGAAATTCTTCACACCATTATATTCAACACCCACAACTCTTACTAATCTTGGAACTACTGAATCAATATTTGCAACCCTTTCAATAACTTTTACATCATGATCTGTGAGTTTTTTAACAGACGTACTTCCAGGAGGACCAAAGCCTGTTCCAGAATTCTGAATGGTTAACTTATCAGCAGATAATGTAGAAAATTGTCCTAAAACAGCCTCTTGCAGAGCATTTCCTAAAGATATCAAAGAAACAATTGCTGCAATACCAATAACTATCCCTAGAATTGTAAGCCAAGATCTAAGTTTTCTTCTTTTAAGGTTATTAATTACTAAAGAAAAATAGTCCGTCAT
>Ga0209515_10009405_pt1 | contig 11127 bp, 10 predicted proteins | sample Subgroupgradi54m_FD_187454 | JGI IMG/M metagenome (GOLD analysis project Ga0209515, IMG submission 187454) | Subsurface groundwater microbial communities from S. Glens Falls, New York, USA - GMW60B uncontaminated upgradient, 5.4 m (SPAdes)... ...
CGGCCCACCACAATCTGCTCGATGTCATCTACCGATTTCGCGTAACCCCGACCGCGCACCATGTATTCTGTGCCCGAAAACTCCACTAAGCGCCCCCCGACGTCGTTATTACCCTCACGGATGGACTCCACGATTTTCATTAGCGGCATATTGTAAGCGACTAGGGCATTGGGATCCAAATTTACCTGATACTGCTTCTGAAAGCCTCCAATAGATGCCACTTCAGCCACACCGGGCACGCTCTGAAGATAATACCGAAGGTACCAATCCTGGAAACTTCTTAAGTCAGCCAAACTATTAGCGCCGGTTCTGTCCACCAAAGCGTACTGATAAATCCAGCCCACCCCCGTGGCGTCCGGACCCAATTCCGTTTTAACGCCTTCGGGCAATTGAGGCAAGATTTTACTTAAGTATTCCAAAACGCGTGAACGCGCCCAATAAACATCGGTGCCATCCTGAAAAATAACATAGACGTAGGAATAACCAAAGTCCGAAAAACCTCGGATGGCTTTGACCTTCGGGGCCCCAAGCAAGGCTGTCACGACGGGATAGGTCACCTGATCTTCGATAACGTCCGGCGAACGATCCCAACGCGAATAAATGATGACTTGGGTGTCGGATAAATCGGGAATGGCGTCCAGCCGTGAGTGCTTAACGCAGTAAAAAGCTCCAGCTATGGCCGCGGCAACCACAATCAACACAATGAATTTGTTTCTGGCGGACCAAGCAATTAATTTCTCTATCATTCCAGCACCCCCTAATGCTCGTGCTCATTAGCCGGTTTTGAAATAGCGGCCTTGAGTTTTGATTCAGAATCAATTAAAAACTGCGCCGAGGTCACCACGCGCTCGCCGCCGGCCACACCGCCAAGAAGTTCGTAGTAACCATCCGCTTCACGGCCGACACGAACCTCCCTGGGCTCAATGCGGCCCTCACCCAAATCCACAAACGCGATCTTTCGGATGCCCGTATCCACCAAGGCTTCCTCGGGCAAGGCCAATTTCGTTCCTAAATCCACTCGTATGGAGGCGTTCACATACATTTCAAGTTTTAAAAGGCTTTCTGGATCAGGAACTTCAATGCGCGCCTTTAGTGAGCGCGTCTCAACGGAAAGAATAGGATCTATCGCTTTAACTAGACCGTAAAATTTTTTATCAGGATACGCCGGAGTTGTTAGTTCAACCTTCTGGCCCGCTTTTACCAAACCAACCTCGTATTCATATACCTGGGCATAGACCCAAACGGAGCCGCCTTGACTCCCCAAAAGTAAATTTGTGGAATTTTCATTATTTTTGGACAATTCCTCAATTTGGTTTTCTGATAAACCCAACTGCCGAAGCCTTAAAACCGAGGCTCGCGTCAAAGCCTCGGCGTGCTCTAAAACATCCGGCCAAGGACTCCCCTGAACTTTGTCATGGGCTTTAACTGCTTCCTGATACTCAGCAATCGCGTTGTAAAGATCAGGGTCATAAGCCACGCGCCCGCTGGCACGCACCGTAAAAACCAATCGCCGCTTTGTAACCGCTTCGGACTTCATGCCGATCATTTGGCGCCTGGCTTGAGATAGCTCGATAGCAGCTTGACCCGAAACCGGAGTGTCGGCACTCTCTTCGGAATACACCGCGACATAATCCATGCCCATTTCATCTTTCTTGGTAACAGGCGAGGTAACCTCGGGACGCATCGGGTGGCGGTAATAAAGAATTTTTCCTTTTGAAACTTCATCCGCTTGAGCTATATGGCTTCCACAAACGGGACAATCGATTTTTTGGCCGGACTTCAAGGGAAACTCCATGGGACAATTCGTCATTTTGCATTTATGCAAAATACATACTTTAACCAAAGAAGCCCGCGCGCCACTTTCCTTCAAAACAAGCTTCATGTTGCAAATAGGACAATCTCCGGGCTTCTCCGAAATATACGTCGGGTGCATGGGGCAATAATATTGCGCGGAAGACGCGCTAATAATTTGACCGATTTTACTGTGTCGATAAAAACGTAAACCCAAACCCGCGCCGATTAAAATTAACGCCACCACGATCAAGGCTATATATTTTTTATTCATCGAATTTACCCCCCTAGTTAAGCTCTTCTAAATTTTTTCCGACGATTCTTTCGAGTTCGGCCAAATGTTCCTCATATTCGGATACATACTGGTAATATTCCAAACGGAAATCTAGTAAAGATCGATGCGCGTCCAATAAATCCAAAAAGGTCGCCTTCTCCGCTTGATAACCCGCTTCGGCAATTTTGAGCGCCTCCTCAGCCTGAGGAAAGACACTGGTCTTATAAATCTCAAGCAAACGACCCGTCGTCTCAAGGCGAACCCAAGCGCCTTGAAACTCAGCATCCGTCATAATACGCGCGGCTTCTAATTCAGCCGCGGCCATTTCTTTTTCCGCCCGCGCTTGTGATATTGCCGCCGCGGGTCGCCAAAACCACAAAGGCAGCGTAAATCCCAGAATAACATCTCGGCTATCTCCCAACATCAGGCTATTTCTCTGACGATACTGCAACATAAGATCCGGCAGCGTCTTTGAGCGTGCCAGCCACAAAGACTTTGAAGCTTTTTGCGCGACCAATTCCGCCTCGCGGAATTGGGGGTTTTCCTTAAAAACAAGTTCCCGCAATCTTTCGTATTTCACACTGAGACTACTTAGATTGGGATCTTGCGGCTCACCCAAAGGCGAACGCGCCTCTTTCGCTAACAAGGCGTTTAGCATGGTCTTGGCGATTTCTTTTTCCTGATTAATTAAAACACCCATATTAAGCATTTTGGTTAATTCCACCTGAGCCTTCAGGACGTCGGACTGGCTTACGTGTCCCGCCACGTATTTTGATTCAGTGACTTTCGCGAAACGCCGCATAAGCTCAAGATGCTCATTAAAAATTGCCAACCGCTTGTAGGAAAGATAAAGCGCGGCATAAGCCACGCGAACCCGCGATATGACATCACGAATCTTGGCTTTATAAACCTGCTCTGCCGCGTCAGACTCTCTGGCAGCCATGCTTGTCCTTAAATAAAGCGTGGTAGGGAAGGGAATTTCTTGTGTAATAGAAACGTTTTTTTCATCGGCGCCGCTAAGCAAACTCCTGCCAAGGGGGGCGTACATCCGCTCAATATCCAGCCTGGGCTTATCGGGCGTCGCGTTTTGGATTACTTCTTTATTTTTCGCCTCCCAACGCTTTTTGGCTGCCAAAATTTCTGGATTGCGCTCTTGGGCCAAAGACAACGCGTCCCGCAAGGTTAGTGTGGTGGTTGATACAGAAACTTGCGTGCAAGCAAAAGAGGGCGCCAATGTTACACCCACTGCCAGCGCTATCACCTTAGAGAAAAATACCATTGTTAGACACCTCCTCAAACTGACTTAAACACAAACAAGCACAAAACAAACGGGAATTGCGGGGGTACGACAACCCCCTGAGATCAAGCTAGGGGAGGAGCTCGGCTAGAGAAACTAGAGGCCGCAAGCGGAGGCGGCCCCAAGATTACTTGGTAAGTAGAAGTACAAACATGACTTAAAACAAAACCGTAACGCGGGGTAACATTTTGGGCCGCGGACAAATCGAATGTATCAGAAAAAGCTCCTAAATGAACCGGAACACTTGCCGCAACCGATTGGAATGAGCATTCTTTGGGACAGCGCTGTTTATCTTGAGCTTGATGCCGCGCGCCGGGGCCTCTCGTCCCCCCGGGACTCAGCGGGTCCTGGACCTCTGGGCCGGGGCAATCATGGCTCATAGGCTTTGCCGAAACAACACAACAATGCCGTTGGCATGAAGAATTTACCGGTACAATAGGCAGGAGAAAAAACAAAACGAAACCCAGGAATAGGAAATCGCGAGGCCCCCGCGCTATTTTAGCTCCCCTTAAAAAATGTCTCATATCCCTTCTCATTTAAAAGCATAGTCCAACTTTAGCAACTAGTCAATAGGCAAGACGGACCCCAGGCCAGAGGCCTGGGACCTACCGAGCCCCAGAGGGGCGAGAGGTAGTCCTTGGTTTCCCTGAGGTAAACATAAAGATACCAGGGGCTATTGAGGCAAGGCTTTCTTTAAAGAATTGTTGCGCTCGCGAAAGGCATGGCCCACGGCTAAAGAAAACAGCCATCGGCTATTGGGGGCCTGGGCGCTGTTTAACGCGTAGGAAATATCCATGCGCATCGCGCTAAAACTGGCGCTCCTTGGAAATCCAAAACGCATTCCAAAACCCACGTCATGCTTTAAATCTTTGGGTTGCCAAGCGCCTTGGCGGGTAGGCCACACGTAACCCGCGTCCCAAAAAACAACGGGGGCCAAAGAAACCACATGGAGCCAATCATTGACAAGATATAAACGATCTTCCACATTTGCCATCAAACTCCGTGTGCCGGCAAAAGCGTGGAGCCGGTAACCCCGCAGACCACTATCACCGCCTAACATTAACTGCGAGTCTCCATCCATATGGATGCCCCGCGCTATTTCCCCGTGCGCCACGATAGTGTTATTGGGCACAAAAGAATTTTTTCGGTAATAATTAACATTCAGCCCCTGAATGATGTGGCGAAAATCACCGCTTTCGTAACGAAAAGTCGTGTCCGCGCTAATGGTCATAAAACGCCCTGGTCCTAGAAGCCTTCCAATTTGAAAGCTTAAAGCCGGCAAAAGCGTATCTCTGGGCGCGCCCAACAATCTGGCGGAATAGCCCAAAGACAACCCACCCTCAAAACCTAAATTAAAGTCATCCACGCGATCAAAGCGACCCACGAAATTTTCGGCAATGTATTTGGCGCGAACGTAAGACAGACCCATCTTGGCTGTTCTAAAGGAACGATTTTCGGGTAAGGACGCGTTGTTAAAAGAACCGGAGGCGATAAAAATATCCTCCGCGAATTTATAACCGTAGGAAAACCGAAGCGCCTCTTGCCTCGTCGCGACCAAAGACTCTTCGCGAGAAACTTCAAAACTCTTTCGTTCGTGCCGATATTCGTTCGCGATAGCTCCCTCGCTAAAAATGTCTTCAATAAGCCGGAAGTGGCTCCCCTGTATGTTCATGGCGAATGGAGCCAGCAAAGAATACGCCGGCAAGCTCAGCGAACCACTGCTTCCATAACCGTGCGCGTTATCGCTGTGCCCGCCATCAAAACTAACGCGAGAACCAAAAACTCTGCCATCAGTGTAATGCACGCTCCGATCTATGCCCTGCAAGCCATCGGTATAATCCAGTTCCAAGTCTTTTCCAAGGCCCAGTAAATTGCGCTCTTGCACCAGAAAGCCGTAATGCGATTTTCCCCCCACCGTCCCTACGGCTGGCGAAAGCTCTGTTGTCCAGGTATCCTGGGTATGAACCACCAAATCCACATTATCGGAACCCTTAATCGCTACCGCTTCAATTTGAGCGCCCTTTAAAAATGCGTAAGCTCTTAAGTTTCTCGCGGACTGATCTTTAAGGTAAGGATCAAACGCGTCACCTGGTCTGAGCAAAATTTCGCGACGCACGACATCTTCCCGAGTAACTAGATGTAATTTATTAACCCAGGTATACGGCGCTCGATTCTGCGTTGGGTCCGTAGGATCGAAAACATTAGTCCGCTCAACGCGAATATCGCGTACCAATGGCGACTCTTGCGCGAAAGCCAAACAGGGAACCGCCAGCAACAAAGACAAAAACAGCTTCCAGCGACATCGCCATGTTTCCATGACTCCCATTATGGAATAATTAAATGCGACGCTATAAAGAATATAATCAAAAAGTCGCATTTATCCTGAGCTTGTCGAAGGATCTTCTTATTTTGGAGGTTTAACTAAAAATATGTTTAAAGGTTTGTGGAATAAAATAACTGGCAAAGCAGATCCGCAACAGCAGGCCCCGCAACAAGCGCCGCAGCAGCAACAGGATGTATTTGAAACACTTAAAGAATTTAAGGGTTCAAAGAAAGAACTTTTTAAAATGATGCGTAATCCGCAAGTCCGCCAACGCGTGGCAGGTCTCATGGAGCGAATGTCGAAGGACGGCGTAGACACTAGCAACCAAGAGCAAATTAAGCGTTGGGCGGAAAGCCACAAAGAAGAGCTATCTAGCGAAAAAACCGAGAGCAAACCCGTGGTTGCCCAGGTTACGAGAATGAGTCCCAAGATTGGCCGCAATGATCCCTGCGCTTGCGGCAGCGGCAAAAAATACAAAAAGTGCTGCGCATTAAAGGAGAGTCGTTGAGTCTATAAGTCATTAAGTCTTTTAGTCTAAAAATAAATAAATTCGAGGACCCAAAGACTTATGGACTTAAAGACTTAAAGACAATTCAAATGGCAAAGATTCCCGGACCAAAAGCCAAAAGCTGGATCAAGCGAGACGGTGATGTTATTTCCCCGTCCTATACACGCAGTTATCCCTCGGTTATTGTCAAAGGCAAAGGAACGACCGTTTGGGACGCGGACGGCAACGCCTTCATAGACTTCAACGCCGGCATCGCCACCACCTCCACCGGCCACTGCCATCCCAAAGTTGTCCAAGCCATCAAAAAACAAGCGGACCGGCTGATCCACATGTCCGGAACCGATTTTTATTATCCCTCGCAAATTAAGTTGGCCGAAAAATTAACATCCCTATTCCCCGGTAAAATAAAATCTAAAGTTTTCTTTGGCAACTCAGGAGCGGAAGCAATCGAAGCCGGCATGAAACTCGCGCGCTTTAAAACAAGGCGCCCGCGTTTCATCTCATTCACGGGAGCCTTCCATGGACGCACCTTTGGCGCGCTATCTTTGACTAATTCTAAAGTTACCCAACGCGAGGGATTTGGCCCCCTGCTTCCTCAGGTAGATCACGCGCCCTTCGCCTATTGCTACCGATGCCCTTTAAACCTTAAATACCCCTCCTGCGACATCGCCTGCGCCGATTACATTGAAGAAGTGATGTTTAAGAAAGCGGTCCCGCCAAAAGAGGTGGCCGCGGTAGTCGTGGAACCCATTCAAGGAGAAGGCGGCTATGTGGTTCCGCCCGAAGGCTGGATGGAAAAAATCGAGCGTATCACCTCCAAATATGGGATTTTGCTTTTGGCCGACGAGGTTCAAAGCGGCATGGGGCGTACAGGAAAAATGTTCGCCATAGAGCACACCAAAGTCCAGCCTGACATGATCGCGCTAGCCAAAGGCATCGCCTCCGGTTTACCGTTAGGAGTTTTAATGTCTCGTGCTAATCTTATGGACTGGCCTTCCGGCAGCCATGCTTCCACTTTTGGAGGCAACCCCATTGCTTGCGAGGCGTCCCTGGCAACGATCGATCTAATTCAAAAATCTTTAATGAACAACGCGAGAATCCAGGGCAACTACCTGATAAGTCACCTTCGCGATCTTCAGAAAGATTATGAGGTTATCGGGGATGTGCGAGGGTTGGGATTGATGATAGGAGTGGAATTTGTCGAGGATCGAGAGAGCAAAAAGCCTGCCGGCGCCTTGCGCGACAAAATTATTAACGAATGCTTTAAGAAAAAACTGCTCCTATTAGGATGCGGGCCCAGCACGATTCGATTTTCCCCCGCGCTAACGGTGACTAAAGCAACTATCGATCAAACGTTAGAAATATTCGAAGCTGTTCTTCGCAAAACTACCCGCTTAGGGACCGTAGGGCGCTGGGCCCAGACCTAAACCGTAAAGAAACCAAAGCAGTTCTTCCGTAAATTTAATCCGATCTCGAGTCCCCGGTACCACGGTATCCGCGCTAAAGGTTGCGTAGCGATATCTCTTTTTCAACACTTTCAGGTTATCGACAAAATCATCCATCTGGCGCTTTGGAACCCTCGCGTTTTGGGTATTTTGGATAATCAAAACGGGAGTTTGAATTTGCTCAATCTGAGCGACGGGGGAACGTTCAAAATATAAATCCGCTTTTTCCTCCGGCGTCCCCCCAAAAAGATTTCGCGTAAAATTTTTGGTTGAATCCAAAGCGTCTCGATACAAAAGCCGCCAATCGGCGATTCCCTCCATAGCGCAAGCGGCGGCCCAAAGATGCGGATAATGAGTCAATGAAAAAAGGGTTAAATATCCTCCATAGAAATTGCCCGCCACAATAACGCGATCTTGCGCCACCCCCGCTTCGGCAATGAGATAATTCCTTGCCGCGTTAATATCCTCTAATTCATTTTTTCCCGGGTTACCAATGATCTGATCCGTGAACTTCTTTCCAAAACTTCCGCTGCCCCTGTAATTTAAGCTAAGCACCGTATATCCATGATCCACGTAGGCCAAAAGCTCGGGATCCCATTGATTGCCCGAATAAGTTAGTGGGTCACCTCGCAAAAATATGACAGCTGAACGCCTTGCTTTGCTGTTTTCTTCTTTGGGCTTAATCAGCCAACCCTGAATTTTAGTTCTATCCCAACTTGGGAATTTTACGGATTTAGCAATATAGCCCGTTGGCGCCAAAGAAGGCGATTGGGCATCGAGGGAATCGGGCAAAATCGATTGAAAACCGGAATCTTTCGGGTCCCAAGAAAAAAAATCTCTGGGATGCTCCGAAGATTCGAAATCAAGCCACAACAAATCCCGCTCGCGGGGTAACGCCCTGGCCACATAACCATTGGGCGAGAGAACGAGCGTTATAGCCTTTGCGCCAAGATCATATCTCCACAAATAGGTCTGCGCCTGATCTAACTGACGCAACAAAACTTCTTTGCCTCCGGGCAGCCAATCTTGAGCGGCAATATCTCCTTGTAAATTAAAATCCAGCCACTCAATTTTTGCTCTCTTGGCGCTAAAAATAGCAGGACGCGCAAAGCCTCCACTGGCACCCGTCACAAGCAATCTCGACAAATCCCCTTCTTTGGCCCAAGCGACACAGGAACCCCCCGATAAAACAGGCATGACTTTACCTGAATGCAAATCCAAAACGTAAACATCAGTGCCAAGCGAATAAGCAACGTATTTTTCATCCCAAGAAGGCAGCATCGCCGTTATTGCCATGGTGCTTTTAAAAATTTCAGCAGGCGCTTTATCCTTTAACTGGTAACGGTATATACCAAAGCCGGGGCTCTGAGAACCTGTAAAATAAATTGCCTTGCCGCTTTTGCCCCAACATATAGCGCCAATAGATTTATCCGGAAAATCCGAAAGTAATTTTTTCTCGGACACCTCTTTTGCTAAAGCAATCCGGTAAATCTGGCCCACCTGCTTATTGTTTTCTTTTTTAAAATAAAGCGCTTCCTTGCCATCGGGGGACAAGGCGCCATAGTCGCGATCAACGAAGCCCTGGGTAAGTTGTAAAAGTGTTTTTTTGTCCAAATCATAAAAATAAAGCTGATAAACACCGGATTGGTTCGTTGTAAAAATAATTTTTTGAGGAGCTTTGTCCGCCCAGGCGATAACCCGTCTTCCGGGTGTCTCAAATCGATCTCTCCAACGAACGGGTTCTTGGCTAAAAACCGGCTGGGTAGCTAAAAGCAGTGCGAAAATAAAAAGCTGTCTCACTCTTTTAATCCTACCTGAAATTTACGGTTCCGTGTAGCGGCAATACTAGAACGGATTGAAGCGCAGGAGGGTAGCGCAAAAGATGATAGCTACGGCTAACGCCATATTCAATCGGCCCCAAAAAACCATTTTTGATATCAACTGTTGGAAAGCAGGACTCTGGGGCTCATTTCTTAAAGCGGTAAGCTGGGGACCCCAAATAAACGAGTGATACACGCTAAGCACAAGCACAACGAGAACCAATATTAGCTTTACCGCCAAAATATTTCCAAAACTTGATTGAAATATAGCGGGTGACTCTCGCAATTGCCACAACTTCTGTAGTCCGGTCGCCAGCAAAACTAACAGACAGGACAACTGGATAAACTTGAACTTTTTGCCCATCTCGTGATAGAGCGGCATACGTTCTTGTGGAGTTAGCGACACGCGCATCACCGGCTGTAAGACAAAAGAAGTAAATATCATTCCCCCGATCCACGTCACGGCGGCCATAAGATGAAGCCAATGAATGAAAACGTCAACAATCATTTATTTATTGCTTGTTTAAGGCTGACGGATGAAAGCGCATTTTCAACAAGGGAAGCTAGCGCTTTGGTAAGAAGGGGTGAATCGTTCAGAGAAGCGGTGCGCTCCAAATGGATTCCTCTTTTTTTCGCGTACTCTTTAAAGAGAATATCAACATCATAGAGAATCTCCAAGTGATCGCAAACAAAACCAATGGGAACGACTAAGACAGAACGAAAACTCTCATGACTTAACCTATCTAACACTTCTTCCACGGAAGGTCCCAGCCAGGCCTCACCCGTTGGACTCTTACTTTGGTAGGCGAATAACCAGCGCTTGAGATTAAGCGACCGGGCCACCACGGAAACCGAAGCTTTTAGCTCCTCTTCGTAAGGATCTCCGCTTTCGATGATTCTTTTGGGAAGACTGTGGGCGGTAAACAAAACAGGGCAATCCTCTCGCTCCCAAGGATTAAAAAGCTCCAAAGACGCCCGGATGTTCCCCGCAATGGCTTGCAGAAAGTGCGTATTCATCCCCCAACTTTTGACACGACTTATCTTAGAACCAAAACCCAATTCCATCGCCGCTTTTTCAAGCTCCTTAAAATAGGCACCGACGCTCGCTGAAGAATAATGGGGCGCCATGCACAAGGCCACGACTTCTTTTATGTCATCATCCATCATCTGATGCAATACATCCTTGATATAAGGAGGCCAGTGACGCATACCGACGTAAACCTTAAACGCAAAACGTGAGTCGTTAGTCGTTAGTCGTGAGACGTCATCGGAACTTCGGTTTAAATGGTTCTCTAGGGTTTGGGCTTGGCGCTGAGTAATTTCGAGCAAAGGGGATCGGCCGCCGATAAGCCGATAACGCCGTTTCAGTTCCGCGATAAATTCGGCAGAAGACTGCCTGCCCCCTCGAACGTCGGCTAAATAAGGTTCAACTTCATCAAGCGAATTGGGTCCGCCCATGGACATCAATAGAACACCGACTTTATTTATAGGCATGAACCAAGTCCACGACATATTTGACGTTTTCAACTGGGGTTTGAGGAAAAATTCCATGACCCAAATTAAAAATAAATCCCGGCTTGCGCCCCACCTTGCTCAATATATCGTTCACTCGCTTCTCAATGATATCGCGAGGTCCCAAAAGTACAGCGGGATCCAAATTACCTTGAAT
>Ga0209515_10009406_pt1 | contig 11127 bp, 16 predicted proteins | sample Subgroupgradi54m_FD_187454 | JGI IMG/M metagenome (GOLD analysis project Ga0209515, IMG submission 187454) | Subsurface groundwater microbial communities from S. Glens Falls, New York, USA - GMW60B uncontaminated upgradient, 5.4 m (SPAdes)... ...
TTTCCTTCTTCCAGTCCTTCTATAAAATAACTACCTGCCACCAGATCCAGCAATCTTTTCCGATAATCACTCTGGTATTCATAACTGCTTTGATTGACACCTCTGCCAAATACTAACTTGGCCATCTGATCAAGCTTTTTATCTTTCTCTATTAAGCTCAATCCGTCTATTACACGTTCAAATTGGTCAATATCCTTAATCAGATATAAATTATCTGAACTACTCGATGCTCCCGAATAGTTATTAGGGATCGAGGATATTAGCAAGGTAGTTATCTCTTCATCATTAAATCCGGCAGATCTTAACTTGGCAAATATTATATCGTTGGCGCAGGTGAGAGCTTCGTATCTGATTTTACCTTCTCCTTTTTGCGGAGCATGGTATTGACTTCCAGTAATGGCTGCGTAAGCGCTGCGAAAATCATTGGGATGAAGACCAATGAGTAATTTCTGAAACTGTTCCATATCAATCGGCTTTTCCCGTCCCCGATTTTCAAGCTTAAATATCTCATTAAAAATTTCTAAATTGGTTTTTTGGACCTCCCCATTTAGCTCCTGAGGTTTTGGGGTATGAGGTTTATTGCTGGTGCGGTAGTGTCTGCCTAAGTGTTGGCCGACAATTTCGGAGGCACGGGCAATACCGCCCTGATGGATCATTCCTCTTTCTGCGCCACTAACCTTTTGAATGGCAGAAGCAAAAGCTAAGCTATTCAAATCTACTTTCTCCAAAAGGGTTGGCGTGAACTGATCACTGGCTCCCTCATGTGCCCAGCCTACACCCATACTGGAATGTGATTGAATTCTATTTTCAAAAGTCTGATTTATCAAATGCTCTATTTCATGGGCAATAACAGAGGCAATTTCATCTATACAATCAAGTTTATTCAGTAGTGATTGGGAAACAAAAATTGTCCCATCAGCCATAACAAAAGCATTCGGAGCCTCTCCCTTATTCATCACCACTACTCTTGTCGGTAAATTTCTTCCCTCCAGCATATTGTCAACTATTCTTTGCAGAGCTTGTGTCTTTGGGGTTTCAGTCTCTAATTGATGCGTCCTTGACAGATACTCAAATTGTTGATTTAGATCTTCGTCAAAATTTACATTCTCCTTAACTTCACGTCCATAACTATCTTTTTTGGTCATCTCAACATTAACTGATTTCAATGGTCGAAGCGTTGCGATACTTACATTCTGATATTCATCCTCGATACTGTATTGAGGCTTTTCCTTCTCTTTTTTACCTCGAACAATGGGTATAAAAAGTCCTTCCTGCAATTCTTTGGGGGTTACTCGACGCTCAGACTCTTGTATACCAACCTCAACTGATTCTACGGGCATAAATCTATTATATAGCAATCTTGGCTTAATGGATTATTAGAGTGACTTTTTGGCAATCCTTTTTACTTCCTGTCTGAAAAATTCCTTAACATCATTCCATAAAACCTTTTTAATCATTCTGGGCATTTCCTCCTCTTCTTTCTCTGCATCATCAAAATAATTCAGACTTCTCACTAAAAGATATAGGTGCTCTCTTAAAACCTCATACTTTTGATCGTAAAATTCAAGCATTTGATCCATGGAAAATTCCCTTGCCAGAAAATATAAGTCGATAAAATCTCTTCTGGTACCCCGATCTTCTATTGCATGTAATTTCATGGCAGCTATATCTGCTTTATCTAATATTTGAATACCCTCAAAATCAATTGTCTGTTTAATCAGGGGGTACTTGTAATAAAACAGACTAAATTTTGTTTTTGAAATTTTCCCCCAAACAGTTCTCCAGGCGGTACCGTCTTCCTTAAACTGCGGCATTTGACTAAGTTCCCCTGACAATATTTTCTCATCAAAAACCACTCCTGTAAAGAAATCTAAATCAACTGAAAATCTGTGTCCCAAGTGTAGTGCCAATGCTGTTCCGCCAGCAAGATAGCTTTTTTTGACAATGCTAATATTAGACACTAGCTGGATAGCCCGAATTGTATCCGGGAGTAAGGCTTTTGTAAACATGGCACCTTTTTGTGATCTAACCCGAAATGATCCGCCCAAAAATTGGCAGTTTTTGGAGAAAGGTCACGGGTTGACAGAAGGAGTTTTTTTATATCTTCGTTTTCATAGTGTTTCAATAACCATTTAATGGCTTTAACATCCCCTCTGTCTAGAACACGTTTTAGTATAAAGTTTCTGGATTTTTCTAGAGTTAATCGGTCAAACTCCACATCCCAAAAATATTCTTGTAAGAATTTGGGTAGCTTTTGCATATGTTAATTGTACCATATTGACTAGCTAAATGTGGTATTCTAAAAGGTAAGGGAGGTGATTAATTTTGCAGCAAGTTGATGTAAATTTTGTGGCTGTTTTACTCTGTGGTGTTGCCTCTATGGTCATTGGCTTTCTTTGGTATTCCAAAATGCTCTTTGGAGCTACCTGGATGAAATTATCAGGAATAAGTGAAGCCGATATGAAAAAGGCTAATTCCAATATGCCGGTTATGTATGGAACCATGTTTGTGGCCTCTCTAGTCATGGCCTATGTTTTGGCTCATTTTGCCAAATACGCCGGAGCGGCTACACTAATGGATGGGGTGGTGGCCGGATTTTGGGCCTGGCTGGGATTTGTGGCTACCACTATGTTATCCGGTAGTCTATTTGAGAGTAAGCCAATAAAGCTTTACTTTATCAATACCGGTTACCAATTGGTAACTCTGGTGGTAATGGGAGCTATTTTGGTGAGTATGTAAGCTGAAAAGCTACTATTCCAAAAGCTACCGACACATTTAAAGATTCTTTTTTTCCTTTCATTGGGATTTCTATTATTTTGTCTGCCAAGTCTAGAATAGATTTTGGCAAACCACCTACCTCTGCTCCCATAACCAGACAAATGCCATCGTCATTGCGAGCGGAGCGAAGCAATCTTGCTGAATTATATGGCACAGACCTGGGATCCTGTTCCACTGCCAATATTTTATACCCATCTCCTTTTAATTTTTTTAAAAGTTTAATTGTTGAATATTTTCTCTCCCATTTAACAAATTTTTCCGCTCCTAGTGAAACTTTTGTAAAGTCTTTTCTTTCTAACCCAAATTTATCCAAAGGCCCGGGGGTAATCCCACCAAGATAAATTTTTTCTGCCCCAACCGCATCAGCCGTCCTAAAAATAGAACCAACATTAAAAACACTGCGGATATTGTGTAGAACAACATTCATAAGATTATTCTTCGATAATATCTAAATACTTGACAAGTTGTCAAGAAAATACTATATTATAGCTGTGTATCAATTAACTGTCGGACAGTTTAAAGCAAAATTTTCCGAGGTGCTTTCCAGGGTGCTCCAAGGTGAAAGTATTGGTATTACCTATGGTAAAAACAGGAAAAAGGTTGCAGCTATAATCCCTTATGAAAAAAGTGTTAAGCAAAATAGGATCAAATTAGGATCACTTAAAGGTAAGGCATCTTTTAAGATACATGGTGATTTTAAGATGACCGATGAAGAATTCTTGAATTCATGAACCTTCTCCTTGACACTCATATCCTTCTGTGGGCTCTATTTGAACCTGAGAAACTTCCAAAAAAACTTAAAACCTCTGTACTTAACCCTGAATCCACGATTTTTATAAGCATTATAAGTTTTTGGGAAATATCTCTTAAATTCGCTCTTGGAAAAATTGATTTAAAAGGCACACTCCCTGATGCATTACCCGAAATTGCAAGAAACGATGGTTTTGAGATACTGGATTTAGATATTGATACTGTTTCTTCTTTTTACAAACTGCCTAAATTAAGAAATAAAGATCCGTTTGACCGAATGTTGGCTTGGCAAGCTATTTGTAAAAACCATACTCTGCTTACCAAAGATCCGGATTTTACCGGATATCGGAATTTTGGTTTAAAAATAGTCTGGTGATTAAGCCTCCTTTAAGGGAAATTATCCCAAAGGGGCGGGGGCGGCGGAGCCGCTTCCTTGAGAAGCTCTTGGGAGTTAACCGACCAATTTCGACCATTCTGGCCGATTTTGTAATAGCAAATGGCCTCAAAAAAATGTTATAATACAATTATGGAAATAACTGTCATTCCAGAGACCCTAGAAGGATGGATTAAATTCTTGCAATCTAAGTTAGGTTTTGAATTTACCCAAGCTGAAAAAATAGCAAGAAAGATCATCGTTGATGGAATATTGAAACTATGATTACGTTTGGGTTCATAATTCTATTATTGGTAATTTGGGCAGCCGCTAATAAAATAAGTAATACTATTTCTGACTCAAAAAAGGATAGCAGTCCCTCGGGTTCTAATCCAAAATGTTGTAGCAGCCCTAATTGTTATTGTGAGGATCCGAAAGAGTGTATTTGCTTAGCTTGGGATCACTCAAAGTAAACAAGAACAGAATAAGGAGGTGATTGTGTATGTCCCTAGACCCTGGAATTGAATTTGAAGACTGGCTTTGCTTTACCCTACCTTGGCAGTTAAATCTTTCACCCTCTAAAGAGGTAGCTGTTAAAACTAAGTTTGGACCATTTGCTGATTTTGTAAGACCTTTGGTTAATAAAGTACCTGAAGAATTTGATAAATTTTTTAATGAGCTAAAGAAAAGAATGAATCTTGTTTATATATGGAAAGCACCTAGAGGAGTGGTGGTATCTTTCGAAAGTTATAATGGTGAATGGCTAAAGTATCCAAATGGTAAGTTTAGGCACAATTTAGTCAAGAAATAAAGAACAGAAGTTAATTGTTATCAATATTCTTCCTGAAGAACAGATAGATCATAACCCATGAGTGTTAACCATATAAGTTGCATCAAACTTGAGTCTATAAATTCTTGTGGTACCTTCTTTTTTGTAAGTTCTGTTTTAATAATTCCTTCATTAAACAAAGTAAAAGAAAGTTGTTTAGCCACCCCAACAATATAAGAAGGTGTTATATCATCTGGATTTTTCGACTCCGTAACAAAGTAATCATTAAATTCTTTACCTAAATATTCTAAGTATTTTAGTCCTGAATGTTTGCTAAATTTATCATCCTTTTTAAGATAAACTTTTTCTGCATAGCAGAGATCAAATTTTCAATCAACTTTTTTTTGGTTTTCTTACTTGTAATCTTTCCGATTAACTGATAAATTGTTCTTGTAACCAAACTTTTCCTTACGGCTTTTTAATGGAAAAAAGTTCTTTACCTCGCCTTCGGAGAGGGGTGTATTAAAAATTTTCGCTTTTTTTGCAGTTGCCTTTGGCAACTGGTCCGGCCGACAGTTTTTAGAGCTTCGGCCTCGGATTCACTTTCTGTCGGGGTGACAAGAATTGAACTTGCTGCTTCTCGGACCCCATCCGAGCGGTCTGCCGATGACCTACACCCCGTCAATCTTGTATTTTAACACTCTAGACTCTACAATTCTATCTGCATGAAACTAATTTGTTTAAATATCTGGGGTGGAAAAGTTTACAAACCACTTACAAAATTTATCCGGGATTACTCTAAAGAGGTAGATATCTTTTGTTTTCAGGAGGTTTTTCACACAGAGGCTGAGATAACAGAGGATTTTGATTACAGGCTCAATATTTTTGCTGAATTGTCAAAAGTATTAACTAATTTTAATAGCTTCTTCGATGTTTCCGTTGAAAATTATTTAACCGGTAGTTTTAAAGAAAATTTTACCGATTATAAACTTTCATCCGGACTGGCTACATTTGTTAGAAAAGGGATTAACCTTAAATCAAATGGGTCATTTTTTATCTACGGTCAGAAAAATGATTTTAATCCCAAGGATAAAGAAAGTCTGCAAAGAAATGCTCAGTATATTAGCTTTACGATCAGTGGCAAACAGTTCACCATATTGAACCTTCACGGTCTTTGGACTCCGACTAAATTTGATACTCCCTCAAGAATTAAACAATCCAATATAATAAAGGCCTTCTTAAGTAAACAAAAAGATCGCAAAATTGTCTGCGGAGATTTTAATTTGCACCCTGATACTAAAAGCCTAAAGATATTAGAAAAAGACCTTAAAAATTTAATTAAAGAATTTAAAATTAAATCCACCAGAAGCAGTTTTCACCAACAGGATGTTAAATTTGCAGACTATATCCTGGCCTCAAAAGATGTAAAAGTTTTAGATTTTAAAGTCCTGAAGACCCAAGTCTCAGACCACCTGCCACTTTACTTGGAGTTTTCTTAATATGAAATTAATTTCCCTGAATCTGTGGGGTGGCAAAATTTATCAACCCTTAGTGAAATTTGTAGAGAAAAATAACAACACCGATGTCTTTTGCTTTCAGGAAGTTTATACAACAAGCTCGACCGTTAAGGGTTACAAAAATATTATTCGGGCTAACCTCTTGGAAGAACTGGTTAAATTATTGCCGGATTTTAAGGTTTTCTATTCCCCCGAAATCAGCGGATTTGATGATGTTCCGGACCCTGTTAACTTTAATCTAACTGTTGGTAAAGCGGTATTTGTTAAAAAGAACTTAATAGTAAACTCTTATGACGATTTACTTCTTTATGGAAATAGATCTGAAAAGAACCTGAAGAAGAATTTTTCCAACATGGCAGTGTCACTTCAATCAGTTAATGTTACCTTTAATGACAAGCAGTATTTGATCTGTAATTTTCATGGCACGTGCTATCCTAGGTCTAAGCTGGATACAAAGTTAAGATTAGAACACTCAAAAAAAATTATTGAACTTTTAAAAGAAAAAACTGGCTATAAGATTGTTGTCGGCGATTTCAATCTTTTACCTGAAACTCAAAGTATTAAAATACTGGCGGGAAATATGAAAAACTTAATTAAAGAATTTAATATTCCAAGAACCAGAAGTAATTTAAGCCCTTTTTTTGGAAAACCAAATTTTCAAAAATTTGCTGATTATATATTTGTTTCACCAGAGTTAAAGGTGTTAAATTTTAAAGCCTTAAAAGACAAGGTCTCTGATCATCTACCACTTTACTTGGAGTTTAACTAAAATGAATTAACAGGATTTAGAAAGATTCTTTGATCGTATGAGCAAAGCCGTCTTAGAAACAGGGGGGCTGGCCGTAAAAAAGCAGAAGGGTGTAGTTAATATTGGCAAAAAAGCAGAAAGACTTACTGGAGATAATGATATCACCATAGCTGACCGTCAAGCCAAAACTATTGTTGATGAGGAAGTTCAGGAATTACTCCTTAAAGCTGCTCTGAAAGTCCTAGATGGAAAAAGAGTAAAGTTAGACGCCGAAGAAGAAACACCATCCACTAAATTATTTTCAAATAAATCTTCTGCTGTAACTTTGGTTATAGATCCTATTGATGGAACCAGAGAGTATATTGATGGATTGGATTCATACTCAATTAATATTGGCCTGGTGGAAAAAGGCAGAGTAATCAGCGCCTTCGTTTATTTTCCAATACAAAAAAATCTCTATTTTCTTGGGTCAGATGGTAGACCCTACTTAAGTAAAAATGGCAATGTAAAAAATGCCAAACCATTAAAAGCAAGACCTCGTAAAAACAAAAATGTTTATGTAAATGTTCGAGTTTCAGAGGAAATCAATCATCGTCTAGAAAAAGCTGGTTATAAAGTTATCTGGAGGACATCAGTCTACCTTTGGTCCAAAGGAATTTTACTAACTCTTTCAGATATTAAGGTAGTTCTTTTCCACACACCACAAATAAGAGACATCCTCCTTGGAGCTATTATTGCAGCTGCTCCAAATGGTTATGGGGTCGACTGGAAAGGTCAAAAGCTTGTGTGGCCAGATGGTGGTCGGGTTCACCGTGCGATGTTTGGAACTGGGCAACCTTCTAAGGAAATTCTGGATTGTTTAAAAGAGCCTTAAAAACTTATTCTAAAGCGTCTGTATTTACTCCATCTTTAAAATCTATTTCCGGATATTTATGTAATATTTCGGATAACTGTTTTTTTAATTTAACATATTCTTCTGCATCTTTAGCCTCATATTTGACTGTTAAATATGGTCCATTTTGAGAAGCCCTAATAACTGCCATTTCGTGTTCGGTATCAAATCTGACCCCATCAATTTCAACATAGCCGGCAGTTGGAAAAGCCGCCTTAATATCTTTGGTAATACCTCCAGAAACAAGTTTAAATTTTATAGCATCCGGACAACCGACTTTAATCTCCGGACTGGAGTGATATTTAGGAAGTCCATCAATAACTTCTTCCAAAGACTTACCAACTCTGGTTAAATAAGCCAGCAGTCTTAAAGTGGCGTAAGCTTCATCATCATGTCCATAAAAGTTGTCGGCAAAAAACATATGACCGGATAACTCTCCGGCGAAAGGGGCTCTCTCCTCTTTTAATTTTGCTTTAATAAATGAGTGTCCGGTGACCCAAATCACCGGCACCCCCCCATGAGACTCAATAACATCTTTGGTTTGTTTTGAGCAAAGCACATTAAAGACAATTTTGGCTCCCGGCATATAATCCAAAATATCCATGGCAAATATGGCAACCAGAGTATCATTCCAAATTAATCTGCCTTCGCTATCAACAATCCCCATCCTATCCCCGTCCGTATCATATGAAAACCCAATATCGGCTTTTTCTTTTTTAACTCGCTCAGCCAACCTTTCCTGGACTTCCCTCTCAGTCGGATCAGCTGTTCCCAGAGGAAAAGTGCCATCTAACTCGGTGTGTTGCTCGACAACTTCACATCCTGCTTCTCTTAATATTTTAGGTAAAAACATCCCTGCTGTACCATAAATTGTATCCACTACCACTTTGAATTTACCAATTTTTCCGGCTCTTCTTAAAACATCTTTTTTGTATTCCGGAAAAATATCCTGTGTTTTATAACTACCTTTACGGTTAAACTTTTTAAATTGTCCATCTTTGGCGATTTCTTTTAATTGCTGAATTTCTTGAGTTGTCATGGTATCTGAAAACCCAACTGCCAACTTTAAACCATTATATTCAGCCGGGTTGTGAGAAGCCGTAATCATGGCTGCTCCTTTGAAACGAAGTGGATACTGGCTAAAATAAACAATTTGAGCCAAGGATAAACCAATATCCACAACATCTATTCCACTCTCTACTAATCCCTTAATAAAAGCTTTGGTATAAGCTTCGCTGGTTGTTCTATTGTCCCGACCAACTACTACTTCCCAAATTCTTCTTTGATAAAGAAAAGTGGCATAGGCTTTACCCAGGTATTCCATGATTTCTTCACTTAAATCGACATTAGAAACCCCCCGAAGGTCATATCCTCTAAATATGTGGTCATTGATGGTCACTTTACTCATAAATTTATAGCCTAATGATACAATATACCATATTATGTCTACTCAGGGAAAAGCTTATTCGCTTTAAAAACTATATGTTCTTTTCCTTGTGCCACTACCTCACAGTTTCCAAAAACTTGTTCAAAGAGTCTTTTAATATATGGCTTTAAGTGATTCTGCACTACCCAATAAACTTGGGCCTCTGGCTTAAGATGCTTAAAACACTTAAGCGCCATCTCTCTCAAAAACTCATTTCCCAGTTGTTGTGATGGGTTGGATAAAATTAGATGATAGGTCCTTTCACCAACGGCCGAAAATAAATCACTTAAATAAACTTCCGAGTTTTCTAAATCATTTAAGAGGACATTTTCCTTGGCCAACTCCACAGCCCTTAAGTTGTCATCCAACAAATGAACATGTCCGGAAGGATTTAACTTGGCTGCCACAAATCCAATTACTCCTGTGCCGCATCCCAGATCAGCCACTAAGCAACCGTCAGCAATTTCCATATTATCAATAAGAAGTTTACTGCCACTATCTAATCCCTGATGGGAAATACCCCAGGTCTAGTTTGAAATTTAATCTCAAAACCTCTAATTTTTTCTATTAATACATCCTCGCGCATGAAGAAAGTATAGCAGAATATAAAAATTTTAATTATTTGCAGCATCATTACAACTCCTTGATGCAAATTTAATAACGCTTATGTATAATAGAGCTAGGTGATAAACATGAAAAATGAATTAATTTTTAATAACACATATAAATCAGGTAGGGCTCGTGTCTTTATCTATGAGGATAAGGGAAAATATATTGCCGTATGTTTAGAATTCGGTCTAATTATTGGTGCTAAAACCTTAGAAAAAGCTAGGGAATGCATCAATGATGTTACTGAATCTTATCTTAGCAACATATTAGAGAATAAATTATCTGAAAAACTATTAAACAAGCCTGCTCCTAAAAAATATTGGAAAATTTATGAAGAAATTATCCAGAAAGAGCAAGAGTTAACCAAATTACAGAATCAACCATCAACCTCAATTCATTTACCGATATTTTTATTGCTTAATCAAAATTATAAAAATGGCTCCTTCATAAACTCCTGACCCTTTCTTAATGAAAAATAGCGAAATAATCAGACGACTCAAGAAGATTAAATATAAAGAAGGCAAAAGAACTACACATGTAACCTGGTGGAATTGCCCTTGTCCTGATGGAGGCCACCCTGTGGGAGTAGGCAATCATCATTCACAAGAATGCTGGTTTTTAAATAGTGTATTGAAAGATCTTGGACCACACAAAAAGGATTTTTAGATTATCTTTTTGGAGATTGTTTTTTGGCCCTGGCTTTTTGAGCCAAGCCGTATTTTCTTCTTTCTTTAACTCTGGCGTCCCTGGTGAGCAATCCTTCTTTTTTAATGACAGATCTGTATGTTTTATCCTCCGCCAGAGCCAGGGCTCTGGAGATTCCATGAACTACTGCATCCAGCTGAGATTTAGTTCCTCCGCCAAAAACTTTAATAGTGCCTGTATATTTACCAGACGTTTTTGAAACCTCAAATGGCCGTTGGTAGAGTTTTTGAAAAACCACTCCGGTAAAATATTCATTAATTGGTTTTCCGTTAACTGTTAATACTCCGCCGCCAGCCACCAGTCTGACTTTGGCAACAGCTTCTTTTCTTCGACCAATTGCCTGTGTATTATTTTTGTTTGTTTCACCTTTAACCATAGTTATGATCTCCTTCGGGAGTCCGCCCACCTCCTTTAACCTCCCCCGCGTAAACTTTTATCTTTTTAAACATAGCTCTTCCCAGTTTAGTTTTTGGAAGCATTCCAACAACTGCATGTTCAATCACTTTTTCCGGTCTTCTAGCTATTAATTTATCCAAAGTTTCCACTCTTAGTCCACGGGG
>Ga0209515_10009407_pt1 | contig 11126 bp, 9 predicted proteins | sample Subgroupgradi54m_FD_187454 | JGI IMG/M metagenome (GOLD analysis project Ga0209515, IMG submission 187454) | Subsurface groundwater microbial communities from S. Glens Falls, New York, USA - GMW60B uncontaminated upgradient, 5.4 m (SPAdes)... ...
AGGCGGGGGTCCAGACTGGATTCCCGCCTTCGCGGGAATGACGCGGACACATTACGCTAGACTGGCGGCGGAAGGGATTTCGCATGTTGGTGTTTATAAGCTTCCCAGAGAACAATGGCAGTCGCGTGGCTAACATTGAGAGATTCCAGGTCTCCAACTTTTTGCTGGGGAATTCTAACTAACAAATCGCAGGTTTCGGCCACCAAACGTCTTAAACCCCCCGACTCCGAGCCGCAAACCACAACTACTTTATCCGGCCAATTTTTAATTTGATGAATAGCTTGGGCGGAAGGCGCCGCTGTGGCTCCAACCACCCAATATCCGGCTTCTTTCATTTCCTCTAAACTGCGCGATAAATTCACAATCTCAACTAAATCAATATGTTCAGCGCCGCCCTGCGCTATACGCCACAAAACGGTATTGACCAAGGGCGCTGAGCGGTCTCGGGGCGCCAAAATAGCATCCGCCCCAAAGACAACGGCCGTTCTAATAATCGCCCCAATGTTCTGGTGATCGGTGAGAGAATCCAAAGCGACGATAATGGATTTTTTAGATCCCCGAGCTCGATCTATCACGGTTTCTAACTCCGTCAACTGCGGTGGCTCGGCCAAAATCAAGACCACGCCCTGATGGTTAAAAAATCCCGGAGCATAGTGATCTAATTGCTGGGAATCCGAGTGTTGCAAACGAATTGATTTTCTGTTGGCAATGGCCAGAATTTTCTCAATATCGGCATCCTGTGTGCGAGTTTTTGCCAAAAGCAAAACTTTATAGTTATGAGGTCTTTTGGAAACCAAGGCCTCCATCACCGCGCGTTTGCCACAAATGGGAAATGCCATTATTTGCTCCTTGCTGTTAATTCTTCGCCCGACTTTTTAAGGCGAGGGCCGTATGGCGTGTCTTCGACCGATAAGCCAAAACTCTCCTTTAATTCTACCCTAATCTCATCCCCTCGGCGGAAGTCTTTTTTCTTGCGGCAAGTTTCGCGCTGTGCCATCAATTTTGAAGCTTCCTTGGGCGCTTCCGGAACGCCTAGGCGCAAACGAAGCCCAAGGAGAGCATCCAGCGCCGGGATCACCTCTTGCAGTAATTTTTTGGCCTGAGCCGCCGTCAGTTTTTTGGATTTGAAAGCCGAGAAAATGTCGCTCGCCCAATTTTGAATAACCGCCAAGGCGCTAGGGGTGTGAAAATCGTTGCACAAACAATCCAGGACATCCCCAAAGATTTTCGATTTGTGATTTGCGATTTGTGATTGTGCGGATTTCAAGTTAATCGCGCTTCGACCCTGGTTGGCGACAAACAGGAGCACGTCCATGGCTTCTTGAATTCGAGCGAAGGCGCTCTTGGCTTCTTCTAAAGACTTGCCCGAAAAATCCATCGGCGTTCGGTAATGGTCAGATATTAAATAATAACGCACCGCCATGGGATCGTAGCGCTCGAGAATGTCTTTTAAAGCGAAAAAATTGCCCAAGGATTTAGACATTTTTTCCCGATTCGCCATTACCAAAGCGCCATGAACAAAAACATTCGCGAACGCTTTGCCATAGGCCGCCTCGCTTTGCGCGATCTCATTTTCATGATGAGGAAAAACCAAGTCGTGCCCGCCGCCATGGATATCAAAGGGTTGGTCTAAATACTTAACGCTCATGGCCGAACATTCAATGTGCCAACCCGGTCTTCCCTTGCCCCAAGGAGAATCCCATCCCACGTCAGCCTCATTGGTAGAGGGAACACTTTTCCACAAAGCAAAATCCAGCGGATCGTGTTTCTGTTCGGAAACCTCAATACGCGCCCCGCTCAAAAGCTCCTCTATCTTGCGCCCTGAAAGCTTGCCATAACCGGCAAAGCTCCGGACAGAAAAATAAACATCGGAGTTGGCGGCAACATAAGCGCTTTTGCGATCTATCAGCTTTTTAATAATCGTGACAATGTCGGCTATGTGCTCGGTAACTCTCGGATAATGGTGCGCCCTTAAAATATTAAGGGAATCGGTAGCCTCAAAATACTCTTTCATATATTTCGCCGCTATGTAAAAGGGAGACGCGTTTTCTTCTGTGGCGCGCTTTAAGATATTGTCATCCATATCGGTAAAATTTTGGACATGATTAAGTTGGTAGTCGCAAGCTTCCAGGGTTCGCCGCATGATGTCAGGCACCATAAATGTGCGCGCGTGACCGATGTGGGTATGATTGGACGGAGTCAGTCCGCAAACATAAAGACCCGCGTGGCCCGGCTTGATGGATTTAAATTCTTCGAGTTTCCCCGTCAAAGTGTTGGTTAGATAAATTGCTTTCATAGAAAAATAACTACCCTTGTATTATAACCATTTTACGGTTAAAATATAAACATGTTTAGATCATCTCTTGATCATTTGACGCGTTGGAAAGGCAAGAACACCAGGGTTCCCTTGTTAATTCGCGGATCCAGGCAAGTTGGGAAAACCTGGCTCGTTCGAGAACACGCCCAATTGTACGAAAATTTTGTTGAAATTAATCTTGAGTCGCATCACGAATTTATCAAGCTTTTTAGGGACTCCTATGGAAAGACGCATGATCTTCTAAAAGCTATTTCCTTATTGAGCGGCAAAAAAATAGAGGTTGGGAAAACTCTTCTTTTTATTGATGAAATTCAAGAATCTAAAGAAGCCCTTCTTTCTCTGCGTTATTTTAAAGAAAACCTTCCGCAGCAACACGTCATCGCGGCCGGTTCTCTTTTAGAGTTCGCGTTTAAAGACTTGCCCTTCCCTGTCGGTCGTATTGAGTTTTTTCATCTATTCCCCATGAATTTCGAAGAGTATCTTTTAGCTACAAATCGAAAGGATCTCGTCGAAGCTATTCTTGCCTCCGATAGTCAAAAGCCGTTTCCCGAAGCAGTTCATGAAAAACTCCTCGATGAGGTTGCCACGTACTGCCTCATAGGTGGTATGCCGGGTGTTCTTAAAACCTATCTTGAAACCGGTGATTTGGAACAATCCCAAAACATTCAACAAATTCACATCGCGAGTTTCAGAGAAGATTTTCATAAGTACGCGTCTCGAGCTAATATTGAATATTTGAGAATGGTCTTTGACGCCACACCTCGACTGCTGGGCCAGAAATTTAAATACAGTAATATTGATCCGGGCATAAAATCTCGCGAGTTGTCGGCAGCACTCTATTTGTTAGAGAAAGCTGGGCTCCTCTACAAGGCGTTTCATTCCTCAGCCAACGGCCTGCCCCTGGGTTCTCAGATTAACCCTAAAAAATTTAAAGTGTTCTTTTTAGACGTGGGCTTGAGTCATAGAGTCCTTGGGCTCACTCTTTCGCAGTTATATTTGCAAAGAAGGGAGCTCTTAGCTAATCGCGGGGCGATAGCCGAGCAATTTGTAGCCCAGCAACTTTTAAGCTTTACTCCACAAAACCAGAGTCCGCAACTTTATTACTGGCACCGGGAAACAAAATCTGCTCAAGCCGAGATTGATCTGGTGACAGAATATAATTCTTGTGTTTTACCTATAGAAGTTAAAAGTCATAAAAGCGGCGGCCTCAAAAGCATGCATCTGTTTTTAAGGGAGAAAGAAAAATTTGTTTCCAAAGGACTAAAAATTTCTCAGCAAAATTACTCCAAAGAAGGCAAGATTGTCTCTATCCCTCTCTACGCGATGCTTAAATTGCAACATGGATATAGGGAACTCGACCCTTAGTGTAGTGTCCCTAACACTTCTTTACAATCCGTCATTCCCGCGTAGGCGGGAATCCAGACCTGGACCCCCGCTTTCGCGGGGGTGACGAAGGTAAAGGGACTTATGGGACACATCCTAGATAAAGGAGCGGGATCATCACGCCACCTGCTATCCGCTATTTCACGCTATTAAACAATTAACCCAGCAGACGATGGCCCTATTAGAAAGTCCCGGCAGTCCTTCAAAGGTTTTAAACGTAATACCGACACGCTCCCCGGGCAAACCGAGCATCTTAGCTAGCGAGGCTCGAATCTTTGATCGGTAGGTGGCCATTTTAGGCTCCTCTATCGCGACCACAACAGACACGTTGGCAATTTTGCTCCGCCTTTTTTTAACTTCGAGCAAAGCATCGCTCAGGATCAATCTCGAATCCATAGCGCGCGTACGCGATTGTCCCGGCGCAAAGCGCGCGCCGATGTCATCTAAACCCAAAGCCGACAAAATCGCGTCGCTTAAAGCGTGCAGGAGCAAATCTCCGTCAGAATGCGCGATTACGCGAAATGGCGCTTTGATTTTCAGCCCCCCAAGAATCATAAAACCATTTTTATTTTTTTTGATTCTGTGTAAATCAAAACCCAAACCTACGCGCATAATCCCAAATTCCGCACTTGAGAAAGCTTTGTATTTGGATAAACCCTGAACAGAAAAGTGCGGAATTTCCGATCCCATCGGTAGGATGCTGTTCCGCTCTGCGGAACAGCATCCTAGGGTAATCCGGCACGAAGTGCCCCCCGAGCTCTCGCGAGGGAGATTCCGCAACAGCGGAATCTGGCATAATCTCAAATCTTCCGGATACGTAACTTTGATGTTGTGAGGATTGCCCGGAAACGGCAAAACCTTCAGACCCGCATTCTCCAAAACCTGGGCTTCATCCACAAAGTCTTCCCTCCCGCCGGCCTTCTTAATCGCCTTCATAAAATCTTTGAGACGCACCAACTGCGGGGTTTGGCTGACAAAAAGCTCTTCTCGATTGGGCAGTGTTTGCACTTTGCTATTCACCCGCTTCACGGTTTCTCGAATTTTTAGCAAGGGAATGACGGCGCTTGCCGTTTTACTTTTTTTCAACACGCGAAGCATTGCCCTCGCATCGCCCAAATTCCAATTAGGTCGCGCCGCGTCATGAACAAAAACAAATTCCGGCTTGCCAAGCACCCGCAAGACGCTCACTAAAGACTTGAAACGCGTGGGACCTCCGATAACAAAACGCGTTTTTACCTTGATAGATTCTGGTATTTTAAAAACCGCTTTGGATTTTAAGTAGGCCCTAGGCAACGCAACCACAACCTCATCAATCCACTTGGCTTTCGATAACTTGTCCAAGGTCCGGCCTAAGAGTGAACGCCCCTGAAATTTCCGGAATTGCTTAGGGGTGGCACCGCCAAAGCGCGCACCCCGCCCCGCGGCTAAAACGACAAAAGCAACGCCCGCCACAGTGCCTGGAAACCGCGATTACACCGTTTCGCGATGGTGATTCCTTAATTTCGAAAACACCATTTTTCCCGCTGATGTTTGCAAGACTGAGGCAACGGTAACTTCTACGCGCTTACCGATGAGATTGCGGGCGCCTTCAACGACAACCATGGTACCGTCATCTAAATAACCCACGCCCTGTTCTTTTTCTTTACCGTCTTTTAACAGATACACGTGAATAGGCTCACCGGGCAAAACCGCGGGCTTTAAAGCCACGGCTATATCGTTTAAGTTAATAATCATCGCGGCATCAGCGGCGCTTAAACGAAAAGTATCAATAACGGTGGTTATCATTTTGGCTTTAATATCTTTGGCAAGCCTCAGGGTTTTCTCGGCAACATCGATGTTGCCCGTATAATCATTCTCCGCGACGCGCAAGGGCGCGTAACCGTCCTCTTGTATCGCGGCTAGAACCTTTAAGGCTCGCTGCGCGCGAGCGCGTTTTTGATTGTCGGGATCCTCGCTTAATTTTTGCAGTTCATCGACAATAAACTTGCTGACCACCAAAGTGGCGTTTGAAAAAATACGTGTTTTAAGAATATCTTGGATACGCCCATCCATGAGAGTTGAGCAATCTAGCACGTAGAGATTTTCAGCCTGCCCCGTAGCTATTCGCGATAGCAAACCGCTTTGCTCACTTGCGAGTTCCGGTAATTTGCGAATAACCACCACCGCCCCCAAATAAGCAAACATCACTTTAAGCACAAGCAAGGAGTTCGTCCCCGCGAACCCCTGAAACATACCACCGATAGCGTTACCGGCGACAAAGCCCGCCATGGCGCCCAGTAGTCCCAACACAACCCGCACTAAAGCCACCTTAGACAAAGCAACCTCCAAGCCAACAACCGCTAGCGCTACGACTAACCCCGCGAAAGCGCCTTCCACGGTCTCCGCCGTATGCAGATAACCCACCAAGGGTCCCAGCACCAACACTAAAGCACGAAACGTCCAAATAAGAAGCATAACTACCTCCTGATTAATTTAATAAAGTCTCCGACACGCGTGGTTTTATCATTGGAATGATAAATCTCCTTAAATCCCAAACTTTTCGCCTGGCGAACTCTAATCGGCAAATCTTTCGGCTGTAGCACATCCCCGGACAAAGAGATCTCCCCCAAAAACACGCTCTGGGTAGGTATAGGGACCTCGAGTATAGTGCTGGCAACAGCCATAAAAATAGCCAAATCCGCTCCCGGATCTCGCACCCTAGCTCCTCCAAGGCAAGAAACAAAAACATCCGCTGTTTCCAGGGAAATTTTGAGTGTCTTCTCTAAAACGGCTAAAAGCATCTCGAGTCTAGTGCGATCAACGCCGATTGCCGCTCGTTTGCCGATTGACATTTTTCTCTTCCCCAATAACGCTTCGATCTGAATCAGAAAGGGTTGGCCGCCGTCTAACGCGATAGAGCTAGCTAAGGCCTCTCGGCCGGCCTCTTGAGTCAGCCTTTCTCGCCAACCGGGAGTAAGAAAACTTTCGGAAGGATCTTTGACTTCTTTAAAACCTTCCTCGTTCATTTTAAAAACAACCAAATGATTCGTCGGTCCAAACCTGTTTTTGGCGACACGCAAAAACCGAAACTCCTCTGTCCTTGGCTTCTCCAAAGTAAGCACAACATCGACTAGATGCTCTAAATGTTTAGGTCCCGCCAACATCCCTTCCTTAGTAACGTGACCCAAAAGTAAAACAATAGCGCGATTGGTCTTAGCGAAATGCAGTAACTGACCGGTAATGGCCCGAATGAGACTCGGGGAACCGCTCGCGTACTCTAATTCGGCCGAAACAATGGTTTGAACGGAATCCACAATCAAAAGTTTGGGTTTAAGCTCCTGAGCTTTGGCTAGGACCGCTTCCACAATCAAATTGCTGGCGATAAAAAAGTTGCTAGACGACTTTGCTCCCAACCTCTGCAACCGCGCGCCAATTTGATACGCCTCCTCTTCGCCGCTAACATAAAAAACATTTTCTCCGGCGTTTCCCAAATTAAGCGCTATCTGACCGGCCAACGTGGACTTGCCAACGCCGGGCGCTCCGCCTAAAAGTATCAAAGAACCCTCGAGTAGCCCCTCCCCCATGGCCGTGTCCAGCAACGGAAAGCCACTGTTAAAACGCGTCAATGGCCGCGTGATTTGGCCATCTAAAACAGCGTCCAAAGAAAGCGCCAAAGTTTCTTCTCTCTCCAAGACAACACCCGCTAATTTTCTAACCTGTTCCTCTTTCAAGGTGTTCCAGTTGGAGCAGCCCGGGCATTGGCCAAGCCAGCGCAAGGTCTCAAACCCGCAGCCATCGCATCTGAAAACAGTCTTTATCTTAACAGCCATTGTCAGTATCCTTTCTATTTCGTTACGGTCACCAAACCTAATAAATACGCCAAATCCTTATCTTCTATGGTCACATGCACTCCGCCATGGAAATGTTTCACTTGACTCAAATCCTCTTCTCTGGCGTTTAATTCAAGCCAAGGCAACACGCTGACCGAAACTCCCGCGTTATAAACGGCGCCCTTAAGCCTGCGGCCATTGATGGTGGTATCTCTACCAAAACTATAGGATTCCCCTTCCAAACGGATACGATCTAAAAACTTAGTCTGATAAAATGGGGTTAAGCGTGTTCCTACACCACCTTCCCCGCGGATCACACCCGCGTAAGCGTCTAACCATGGAAAGAATTCTTTACCCATGCCGATAGAAAGTGTATTTTTCTTCTCAAAATCCTCGACTTTTGAAGCGACGGTTTTATCCCCAAGATTAGACACCCCTAAAAAATAATACCGCGTAGGTCGCATCGCTAGCTTGAGCCCAAAATCGGCTCGGCCTTGAGAGGCCTTCGTGTCATAGCGATAATGCCAATCCCAATAAGTATGAATTCTGGTAAAACGCCCAAACATTTCGGCCGCGCCTCCGGAGGCTTCCCGCATATTGGCAACGGATGCCTTCACGTCCTCGCCAACCTTTTTGTCCGCGAATAACGCGCCCACCGCGCCCTCTCCCTTGTCAACCTTGGCCAAAATGCGATCAGCTTTTTCCAAAATATCCTTTAAGTTTTGCGTAATTTGCCGCAAAGATAAAAGAGCCAGGGAGATGTCTTGTTTTCTGTCTTCCATGATTTCTCTCAAAGATAAAGTTGTGACCGACAAATTGGCAACTATGTTATTCAAATTATTGCCCAGCGCGTTGTCTTTGCCGCGAATTGAATCGACGAAAGTCGTGACCGATTTCAAACCTTGCGCCAGAGCCTCTTCAAAATCCACGGAAGATGACCCCACCAGAACATCGCCGTCATGAAGAATGCCGGAAGAAAGCGTTCCCTGGGACATGTCCATGTATTTCGTTCCGATAACCCCGGTAGAAGCTACTCGAGATTTAGCGTCTTTATAAACCGGCACGTCATGCCTTAAAGCCACCGTAACGCGAGCCTTTCCCGCTTCTAGCGTAATATCCTGGATACTGCCGACGGCAACGCCGGCAATTTTAACGGGGGATTTTTCCGCCAAACCCGCGATGTCATCAAAATAGATATAGACCTTGTAGGTTCTCGCTAGTGTAATATCCCCTAATTTAAAAATTCCAAAAGCGAAAATTCCAACCGCGGCCAAAACAAATAATCCCACCTTGAATTTCTTGTTGTTATCGTTCATTCGCGCACCTCTTTGCAATCATGTCGCTTTCCTAATCCCATTCTCTTAATTTCACCTTAATTGGCCCATGGCTGGAACCCGTGATAAACTGTTTCACGTAGGGATTTTTAGTATTTTTAATTTCATCGGGGGAACCCGTCTCAATTACCTGTCCTTCGTAAAGCATCGCGATGCGATTGGATATTTTATACGCGGAAACCATATCATGAGTAACCACGATGGAAGTTACGCTTAACTTTTTTTGCAGTTCCAAAATAAGCTCATTGATAACATCCGCCATAATGGGGTCGAGTCCCGTCGTAGGTTCATCATAGACAATATATTTTGGGCTATGGGCGATCGCTCGCGCCAAACCCACTCTTTTTCTCATACCGCCGGAGAGTTCCGCGGGCTGCAATCCCTCAATGTCGGGCAGGCCAACTAAGGCTAACTTTTCGGCGACCGTGTTTTTTACCTCAGACTCCGCTATATCACGTCTTAAATTTCTCAAGCCAAAGGCCACATTTTCTCCAACCGTCAAAGAATCAAATAGGGCGGCGCCCTGAAATAAAAAACCAAATTTGTTTTGGATAGAAAACACGTCCTCCTCGCTCGCTCCTTTGGCCATTTCCACATCATCAATGATGATCGATCCTTGATCCGGCTTGAGCAATCCAACGATATGTTTTAACAAAACGCTCTTGCCGCAACCGGACCCTCCAATGATGGTCATGGTCTCTCCATCATGAACTTCGATATTGGCCCCGCGCAATACATAATGCGCCCCAAAAGATTTGTGCAAATCCCCTACTTTGACCATTTGTTAACCAATCCCAAAGGCGACCAAAACCGCCGACAAAAAGTAATCAGAAACTAAAATCATCACCATGGAAGCCACGACGGCTTTTGTCGTCGCGCGGCCAACGCCTTCAGCGCCGCCAAAGGTATTAAAACCCATGTAACACGCCGTAGTGGCCACGATGGCGGCAAAAGCGAAGGTCTTTAAAAGACCGTGCACCACGACACCCATGTCGATATGTCCGACAATATCTTCCCAATATACGGCCGAGGGAATGCCAAGGCGAATCGTGCTAATGAAGTAGCCGCCCAAAATCCCAAGAAAATCGGCATAAATAGTCAAAATTGGCAACATTAAGAACGCGCCCAAAAATCTGGGTACACCCAGATAGCGAATGGGATTGGTCCCCAAGGTATAGAGCGCGTCAATTTGCTCGGTAACCTTCATGGTTCCTAACTCCGCCGCGATAGAAGCTCCAATACGGCCTGAAACCACAATCGCCGTGAGCACAGGCCCGAGTTCCTTTAATATCGAGAAACCGACGACGGTTCCCACGTACATAGGTTCATTAAAAACTTCTTTGAAAGAATATCCGGTCTGCAAAGCTAAGACCATGCCCACGAAAATACTAGTCACGCCAACCACCGCTAAAGAATCGACACCGATCCTCGAGGCTTGCGCTAAGAATAAATCAAAATCCACCCCATGGCGCACCATGCTTTTGATCAACTGACCCACCAGCAAGGCGACATCCCCTGTTGTTTCAACAATGTTGGTGTAATGGTTCGTCAAAAAACGTTTCATGAATTTAAGTTGTGTACGTTTTAGGTACCCGCGTCCCACCCAAGCCAGTCAAAAATTGGTAAACGCTCATCTTCGACCACTCTGCCCAATCGATCGGTGTGATAAGCTCCTGCCCATCCTTGCCCAATAAAGTCACTACGTCCCCCACGCGTACAGGACCCAAATCGGTAACATCCACCATCAGCATATCCATGGTGATTAGACCACAAACTTTGGCGCGTTGACCATTGATAATAACTTCGGCGCCGGATGAAGCCGCGATAGGCAAACCGTCGGCGTAACCGACGGGAATCGTGGCAACACGTGATTTTCTCTTAGTTACAAAAAGGCCCTCGTAACTGATTGGTGTCCCGGGACTCACTTCTTTCAAAAACACAACGCGGCTTTTTAAGCTCGCGATAGGCTCAAATCCCGACATGCCTCCATAAAGCGCGATTCCGGGACGAACCAAATCAAAATGGGTTTCGGGATAACGTACGATGGCGGCGGAATTGGCCGCGTGAATCATCTTAGGCTTAAATCCGTTTTTGTCAAGCAAGTCCAGCGCGCGCGTAAATTCTTGGAGGGCGGCCCGGGTTTTCTCTTCATCGCGGGAGGCGGCAAAATGCGTGTACACTCCCTCTACAACAACTTGAGGAATATCTCTCAAAGCTTCCACCACAGCCCGGACAGTCTCGGCGCGAGCTCCAATTCTCTGCATCCCCGTTTCAATTTTAATA
>Ga0209515_10009409_pt1 | contig 11124 bp, 7 predicted proteins | sample Subgroupgradi54m_FD_187454 | JGI IMG/M metagenome (GOLD analysis project Ga0209515, IMG submission 187454) | Subsurface groundwater microbial communities from S. Glens Falls, New York, USA - GMW60B uncontaminated upgradient, 5.4 m (SPAdes)... ...
AAGGTGGAATAAATGAGTGGTAAATATAAAATCAAATATCAAAGATCAAATATCAAAAAATAATTCCTCAAAAGGCGCAGCAACAATGGCGCAGCTTTTGGCAGGCCGCAAAAGCAATCTTCCGACTCTTCACAAAAGAGACATTGTAAAAGGCATTATTACCAAACTCACTCCTTCTGAAATTTTGATTGATATCAGTGGAAAAAGTGAGGCAGTGGTTTTGGAGAAAGACAGAAAAATGCTTCGCGCGATTCTTTCAATCCTTAAAGTGGGAGATGAAGTAACGGTCAGCATCTTAAATCCGGAATCAGAGTTTGGTAATTCGGTTGTTTCGCTTCGTCCTTTTTTGGGAGATTTAGCCTGGAAAAAATTGGAGGAAAAATATCAAAGTAAAGAAGCACTTGATGTGGTAATTTCCGAAGTAACGCGGGGCGGGTTTCTGGTTGATACCAGGCTTGGCGTTTCGGGATTTTTACCAAATTCGCAAATCTCGTTTGTCCTTCATAAGGGAGGCAGTGATTTACAAAGCATGACGGGAACTACGATTAAGGCGCATGTTTTGGAAATCAACAGGCCGGCTAAAAAACTGATTTTTTCCCAAAAGCCAATTTTAACTTCGGACCAATTCATAAAATCGACTGCGGAATTAAAAGTCGGGCAAAAAATTGACGCAATAGTTTCTGCTGTAACCTCATTTGGGATATTTGTCGCGGTGCCTATTAAAAATGATGAATTTCTTGACGGGCTTATTCATATTTCAGAGATTGAATGGAATGAAGTACAAAATATTACGGGAATGTTTAATGTTTCACAAAAGATTGCCTGCGTTATTATTGGAATCGATGAACAATCGAGAAGAATAGAACTTTCTATTAGAAAATTGAGCGCTGATCCTTTTGATGAAGTCATAAAACATTTAACTCTTGATCAAAAAGTAACAGGGACAGTTTCAAAGGTTAGCTCAATAGGTATTTTTATTCGTTTTTCTCTTCCCAACATTGCTCAAAAAATTGAGGGGTTGATTCGCAAAGAAAAAATTCCGCCCAATGTATCATACGAAGTAGATAGGGAGATCTCCGCAACAGTTAGCTCAATCGACAAAAACAAACGGCGGATAGTCTTGGTGCCGGTGCTCAAAGAAAAACCAATGGGATATAAATAGGAATAAATTCGAAGCACGAATATCCCTTCGGCCCGAGCTCAGGGCGAGGGCGAAACTCGAAACAATATCAAAATTCAAATGACAAAATTATAAATGTTTAGAACATTTAGATTTTGAACATTTTAATTTGTTTCGGATTTCGGATTTTGAATTTCGGATTTTCGTCTATGCGAAGCATGACTTCATTCGTTTGTCAGGAATGCGGGTATGATACGCCGGAGTGGCTGGGAAGATGCCCGGAATGCGGGATGTGGAACACCCTAAAAGAGATCAAAGATCAAAGATCAAAGATCAAAGATTTAGGAATAGCGAAATCTATAGATATTAAACCGAAGACATTAGATGAGATTAAATATACAGAGAAGAATAGAATGTCAACGGGATTTTCGGAGTTTGATACAGTTCTGGGAGGGGGGATTGTTCCCGGATCAGTTATCCTTCTTGCCGGAGATCCGGGGATCGGCAAATCGACTTTACTACTTCAATTAGGCCTAAATATTAGTAGTAGTAATAAAGTTGTCGACATCCCAAAGGTTCTTTACATTTCAAGCGAAGAATCTGAAGAGCAGATAAAATTAAGAGCAAAACGCATTATCAAAGATCATCCCGCCAACGGCGGGACAAATTTTCTTGTTCTATCCATCACCGATTCTGATGCAATAGCTCAAATAGTTGCCGATACAAAGCCAAAACTGGTTATCATTGATTCTATTCAAACTGTTGAATCGGAGAATCTTACTGGGCTTTCCGGATCGGTTGGGCAGGTGCGCTACGCTGCTTCTCTTTTTATAAAACTTGCCAAAAGTTTACAAATCCCCGTTATTATTGTTGGCCATGTTACCAAAGAGGGCATGGTAGCGGGACCAATGATACTTTCTCACATGGTGGATTGCGTACTGTTTCTGGAAGGAGAAAAATACACCCATACCAGAATTTTAAGAAATTTAAAGAATAGATATGGTCCGGTTGATGAAATCGGCCTATTTGAAATGAAAGAGGAGGGGATGAGTGAGGTAAAACAGACTGAACATATTTTTATAACAGAAACGCAAAAAAAGACTCCTGGGACATGTCTTTCTGTTACGCTTGAAGGTACAAGATCTTTCTTAGTTGAAATTCAAGCATTGGTTCTTTTTTCAAAACTCCCATTTCCCCGCCGGGTTACCGCAGGAATTGATACAAAACGCCTGGAGCTTCTTCTGGCTGTCCTGCAAAAAAGCTGCCGGCTTGCCTTTGACACAACAGACGTGTTTGTAAACGTTACCGGCGGCCTTAAGCTCTCTGATCCGGCTTGTGATCTGGGAATTTGTCTTTCTCTGTTTTCCAGCCTTAAAAATATTTATCTTAACAGGACGGTTGCTATAGCAGAGGTTGGGCTTTTGGGGGAACTGCGGGAGGTTCCGTTTTTAGATAAGCGGATAAAAGAAGCAAAAAAACTGGGATTTAGAAATATAGTTACAGCAAAGACACACAGTACGCTTAATGAAGCAATTGGGGCGTTTGGTAAATAAAGATTAGAATTCTTGAAGTGGGAAGTGGGATATCCTTGAACTTGAATATTTGACGTCTTGACATCTTGATTAAGAGATCAATAATTCAAAGTATCAAGAAATCAAAAAATCAAAGTCAAAAACGTCTCATTTCCCACATCAAGAATTCCAAAACATATGGTAAAGCAAAAAACTAGTCGTTCTTTATTTTTTCCTCCTCGGCTTGTTTCCGCTTTGGCAGACGAGGTTGCCAAGAGGATATTGCGAGTGAGAAAACCATCCAGATGGAAGGCAAAAAGATTGGAAAACGCGGTGTTTCTTGATACATCCGCGATCATTGACGGAAGGATACTTGACGTGATACAGCTTGGTTTTTTAAGCGGATCAACAATTGTTGTATTGGAAAGTATACTTTTAGAATTAAAACACATTGCCGATTCAAGGGACTCTACGAAGAGGGAGCGGGGAAGGCGCGGACTGGAACTTTTAGAAGAGACAAAAAAAACAAAAGGAATAAAGTTTATGGTTGTATCAGATGAGGAGACTAACACTATTTTGTACAAAGAGGTTGATGAAAAGCTGATTAAAGCAGCCAGAGTAAAAAAGGGAAGGATTGTTACATGCGATTATAATCTTACCAAGAAGGCGAGCGTTGAGGGAGTGCTTGCTTTAAACATCAATACGCTTGCCAATGTTCTTAAAATTCGCGCTTTGCCAGGAGAGAGCTTTACCATAAAGATTTTACATAAGGGAAAAGAACAAGATCAGGGAGTAGGGTATTTAGACGACGGGACTATGATTGTAGTTGAGCAGGCAAGTTATTCTATCGGGGAAACAATAAGTGTGATTGTATCGAGAGTTATTCAGACTGCGGCCGGAAGAATTCTTTTCGCGAAAAAATTAAATGCCGTTCTAAACTGAAAAAAGGTAAGAGTGTTTACCACGTAACAACGCTTCTTTTCCTAATCTCAAAAAAGGTAAGAGTGCCTGCCCAACACTCTTACCTCGTCTGAAACTATGATAGAGTTGTGTACGTGGCCTGCCCCGCCTTATCTTGCCGCTCGGCTTTTCAGTACTATTCGTACACGCCTCACGGAGCGATTGGTCGGCGGACTTCGCCAACACTCTTACCTCGTTTCAGTTTACAACGAAAAAAAATATTTGAAGCTAGCACTCATATCTTAAATTTTCAAACAACATCAACGCAAATTTCGTTTTTTAGCCTCGGCAATTTTTATTGACAAACCAACAAATATTTGATATTAAAAACAGAGGCATTTAGTTTTTATTCCTGCCAAAAGGACTAATTGCCGCTTTTTCAAGAGCATTGCTTTTCGTACCGAAATTATTATCAAGAGTAACGAAAGCGATGCTCTTTTTTGACTACAAAAGTGCCACCGGAATACTTAACCCTTTTTCTAACAGCTGTTTAAATTGATCTCTGGCTTCTTTTGCAAAAACTTCCTGTTTCTTTGTGCCAGCGGATTTTTCCGTTTTTTTCTGATTAAAATATAGATTTAGGAGGAATTTCATATCTGAAAACATTTTATCACACCTTGTCAAGTATGTCAACCTATAGAAATTAGAGAGAAAATTTTTGTATGCCCCATAGTTTAATTGATTGAATTTAGCTTGTTAAATCAGTCTATTTTTTTATTCCAAAAAAATGTGGATAAGTTGGGGACGCAGCCCCGCCTCTGGCGGGGCGAGTCCGCTTGCGAGCGAAAGCGAGACAAGCGAGGGCAAGATATACAAAAACAAAAGAGCTTGTTAGTAATAATCCAAAGTATTCAAGGTATTGGGGGAGAAAGATTACAATCAGTTGAGAGTTGAGAGTTGAGAGTTGAGAGTTTTCAAGAACCCAGCCATTGGCCCAGTTGTTGACCAATACATGCTCTTTTATCTCTTTCCCAAAAAGAAAAGGAAATGCGCGTCCAAGAAAATTTTTGAGTTTTGAGTTTTGCCCTCGCCCTGAGCTCGGGCCGAAGGGAGTTTTGAGTTCTATCTCGTATGCTTTCCATAGAGGATGATAGCTTTGATAGAAGATAAAAATATTCTTATTTTGGTTTGAGTTTTTATCCGTATTTACAAGCTTAATTCCTGATAAAAAATCAAAAGGGATAGGGTATACTGCAACATGTTTTAAATCGTTTACCGTTGTGTCTTTTCCAATGGAGATGTTGTTAAAATGAAGGCTGTAGCCAAGTCCATAATAGTTCATGGGTAAGGACATGATGTAGTTTTTCGCAAAATAATTGGTTGATGAAAGGGGAATTTCAATGTTTGGCGTTCTTGATTCTTGGTGAATCAGGGCAAATTTGAGGGGTTTCCCCGAAAGATTGCGACTCTCAACCTCTACAAGATATGAGAAGCGTTGAGAAAGATCCTTAAGAATTATGCTGTAGCAGTTTTCCGAATTTATTGAAGTAAAACGGATAAACTCGTTTTGTATAAATTCTTGTTTGAAATAGCTAGTTATTCCATCAGAAGCGCTAAGCGTATTGCAGTTTAAAGCCTTATGATTAAAGAAATTACCATCAAGACTGCTATCGTAGACCGATGATAAATCATTTTTAGGAATACGTACAGAAAGCGTATTCGTTTTAAAAGTAATGTTTGCCTCTTCAAGACCTTGACCAAAATTTCTTGGCGGAAGTAAAAGAGCGAAAGACTTGGGTGCGTCTGATATCTTTTTTTCAAATAAAATATCTGATTTTTGGCCTGCCTGCCGGCTAGGCAGGTTTTTTATTTTAAATAGCGTTTCAGGAACCCTTATTTGCGTTACAGGGGATCGGAAAGGATAGTAAGTATCAAAGTTAATGCTCGTATAATATGTTCCATTTTCCAAGAATGCCCGATCATAACTCGTGAATGAATATTTAGGTCCGATATTTGCAACCGCAGAGAGGGATTTAATTTCTTTAAAATTCTTTATTGGGGATCCGTCACGATTTACCTTATATATATTGATTGGAGCAATATCCGTTTTATCCGATTTAAATTGCTTAACAAGAGTATATTTTTTTGAGATTTTTATATACTCTTCAAGCTCGCGGGAATAAATAGAGCCTCTTTGGTTGACATAGGGAATCATGTTGGGGTCAAAAATGAGGAAGTTAATATTATATTTATCAAATATCTTATCGATAAGAGGAAAATTCTGCGAAGATATTGCGTATGACAATTCCCAATAATAATTTTCGTTAGACTTCCCCCACACATCAAACGCCCTGTCCATGATAGGTTGTTCTATTCCATACCAGAGAAATCCGGATCCGCTGTACCCCCATTTATATATGCTCCATCCCCAGCCCCATCCTTGCGGGAGGTTGGCAATACGCGTATTTGGATCCTGTGTTTTAAAAAAATCAAAAAGCTCAAAGTATGCTTTAGGAATTGTAAGTTTAGTCCGCGTATATAAAAGATTACCTGTAAAAATCGGATACGAAAAAAAGATAACGCTGATAAACAAAAGAAACGATAAGAGATATATGGCAAGATATTTTATTCGCAACGATACAAATTTAAAGATAAGAGTACATATTGCATAAAAACCAAGCCCAAACATGAGTGAGTAAAAGAAATCAGCTCCTATTGAAAACTTTGTAAACGAGACTCGAAACGCTTGTTTTGTAATAGGAAAATCATGGAGTAGGCTTGAAAGAAAAGAAAAAGGCGGCGTATTTGTTGCGATAAAGGAAAATAGGAGGAGGAAAGAAATCAGGAAAGCTTTTGTATAGAACGGCTCTCTTTTAAAAATAAGATAAACTGCTCCTATTGTAATAATTGCAAAAAATACATATGAAAGAGCCTGTACGAATGGCTTTGCAAGATGTTTATTCCAGTCGTTAAAAATAACGAAAACAGAACGCGTATCTGAAAAATCAATCGCCTCTGATAGAAATCCTTTTAGTAATATAGCGTTTGATATGTTTCCATACTTGTTGTTTTTTAGAATAAAGTCTTCGGTTGATGAAAGATTGTTATACGCGTTTAGATAGTCAGATGTGTTAGTGGCGGAGTAATGAATAACGGGAAAAAGCCAGTATGCGTTTGCGAAAATTGTTATAACAATGCAAATAAGGGCAAGTTTTATACGCGCAAAAGTAGGTCGGGTTCCTATGTAGAAAGCAAGAAATATGCCCAAAATAAGCATATATACTACAAAAAGCGGAGGGATAAATCCCTGCACCGAGGCAAAAAAGGAAACAGCGAAAAATAAAAGAGCGTAGTTTTTTGTCTTCTTTTCAAGAAAAAGAATTAGTACGTAAAAAAGCCAGGGCAAAGAGGCGTAATGGACAATAAACGCTTCAAGCTGGATGTAGAAATTCTGGACGGTTGCAAAATTAAGAAGGTAAAAAAGCCCGGCAAACAAACCTGCGGTAGGTTTTAGATTATTGTTTTCTTTTGCAAGCATCTTTTGGGTAAGAAAAAAGACGCCAAGAGAGCCCAGGAAGAGCATTAAAAATGTAAAAGTTGAACGCAGGTACTGGTCAGGAATAAAAATAGAGAAAAAAGAGAGAATCAAGGTATGGGGAAGAGTTGCCGCATAGCCATGTCCTCCATAAGTTCCAGTTCCCTGGTAGCTTTGCCATACAGAAGAAAGCGCGCGTTTTATATTAAGTCCAAAGTTAAATTCTGGATGTAAGTTGTCCCAGCCTGTGTACCATGTCCCAAAAGGGAAATTAGTAGCGATAATAACCGCAAATACCAGAAATAAAATTAGTATGTGAATAGCAAGGCTACGATTTTGTTTTAACATATGTCTCATGTCTTATACGTGAATTGAGGTAGCGGGTGTTTTAATATGCTTATTGAATACTTGTTTTGCACAAATAGCTTGCTGTAGGCTTCGGGTAAAAGCTTTTTGATATGGTAATTTTTTGCCAACTGCCTTGAAAATTTTTCCAGTTTTTTCCTGGTTTTTTCATTTCTTACCTTGGTTAAAACAGAGGTAAATGACGCAAGGTTATGCGCAAAGACAAAAGAGGAAGGATTAATACCATTAGTTTTAACAACACCCTTCATTTTATTACTTATAATAAAAGGTTTATGAAAAGATATAGCCTGTATTAGGCTTGCAGATCCCCCCATAAGTCCTCGGTAAGGAAGTACTACAATATCCGCTGCTTTGAAATACAACGGGATTTTTTTTTCGGTAACAAAGCCTGTAATTTCAATCTTGTCTTCTTTTTTTATCTTGTTCTCAAGATTTTTGTAATAGAGTTGATACTGTTTTTTGTTCTGCAGAGAAAAAGATTTACCGCCCGCAAGAATTAAACGAATGTTGGTAAATGTTGGTTTTTTTCTCAGCTTTTTAACTGCGTCAACAATCCAATCAGAACCCTTGTATTGAGTTACAAAGCCAAAACACAAGATCACAAAATCTTTTTGGGCAATTCCCAGTTTTGCCCGCGCCCTGAATTTACCCAAAGAAAATTTTCTTTCTCTAATCCAGAAAGGGCTGTATATGATTTTTTGAGGATCGATAAAAGTAGATAGTCTTTTATACACAACTTTATCCATAACAACAAAGCGGTCTACAGCTAGTCCAAGAGTTTTGTAGTAATACTGTAGGGAAAAATTCAAAATTCGAATCAAAACAGGATTTTTTGGTATCCCTATATGAGAGATAAAAGGATAAATATCTGTTATTACATTGTGAGCAAAATACGTTATATTTTTCTTTGCAAGCTTAATTAGGAATAAGAAGGGAATAAGCAGTACCTCGTTTCTTAAGCTGCCATTCGCGCAAAATTCGGAGTGGACATGGACATTTTCGATGTAATTAAACTTTAAAAGCCATTTTAGGATGCGGGGAAACAGAACCACACGACCATGATCGAATACCCGAAGGATTAAAATATGTTTGTTTTTATAAAGTTTTGGTTCGTTATCAATGCCTTTTTGGGCAAGCACGACAAATCGAGCCTTGTAGTTTTTCGCAATAGGCTCAATAAATTCCTTTGTATACCAGGCAATGCCATGGTTTTTTTCACCCTTTTGAGAATATTCCGGATAATCCGAAATAACAAGGGTGGTATCTTGTCTGTTAAATTGTTCTATCAATGTTTTCATCTCCTTCAATCAGAAAATTTATTTTTCTAAGCAAAGGGGATGGGGGGAGAAAAGCTTAATGGAGCAAACGAACTGCGATATGCAGAGTAGAGTTGTGATTCTATAATCACAGTTCGTTTTGCCTTTTGGGCTAATCTCCCCTAGGGGCTTGTTGATCAACGTCGTTGTTGATTAAAAAGCCCCGTTCGGGTTCTGGAATCACTGCGTGAGCGGACGACACCAATCTGGCGACCAGGCGGATTTAACCGAAGGGTTAGTCCCTTGAATGACCCAGCCGGATCGAGTTAGTTCATCAGCCTGATTACTGGTGAGCTTGAGTACGGCTCCTGAAAGGACGCCTTTGTCGTACAAGAGACCATTACTAGCTCCTTGTGCGGTTTTATCAATGCCGTACTTGTTGTCCAGCTGCGCGATTGTTAAGCACGTCGTTGTGCTTGATTGTGACGTTGTTGTCACGGGTGTTGTGGTCGGCGGGACTGGCGTGTTTCTCAAAACGACGGTCGGTGAGACAGCAGGTTGAGAACCAGAAAACATCCCAAGCCGAGACGTAAACTGACTCCAATTAGTGCCATCTATCCAGACTGTAACCGGTCCGTTTGCCACCACATTGGTGTAAAGTATGCTGCCGTTTCTGGCGTCAGGCTGGTATTGAACTGTACTACTAGTCGTTGTGATTCTAGATGGAACATCTGTAGTCACAATTGCCGGCCAGTTGACGCGCAGATTGACTGCAATAACTTGGATTCCCGAAGCCAGAATTCTGCCGGACGGAGAAGTTTCCTCCTCTATCTGACGAGCATCTGCGTTGAGAGAATCCCAAGTTAGACCCGCAGCTTTGAGCCAGGCTCCAAGTCCTTGCGATCTGTAAACCTGATCAAGCTGTTCTACCCTTTGCCAATGTTTAGCTTGGTCGTTGCCAACAACTGGAGCCATCATCGCTGCAGCAACCGTTGGAACCGTTGTTTGCGTCGGCGTTGCTGTTGTTGTCGACGTGGAAGTCACGGTGACGGTTGATGTTGTCGTTTGTGACTGCGTCGGCGTTGCTGTTGGCGTGCTGGTTAACATCGGCGGCGTTACCGTTTGCTGGGCTTGTGCCGTTGTCGTGAGAGCCTGTGTCGGTACAGTCGTTGGCGTCGACGTGGAAGTCACGGTCACAGTTACGGTTGTCGTTGTCATTTGTGACTGGGTCTGTGATTGGGTTGATACAGATATAGCTTGCGAGAGCATCCATGGTGACGCAACAAAATAAAGAAGAACTGCTAAGATTATAGCAACCAGGAGTAATCCAAGCGATGCCCGCAATCTCCGCAATTTATTCAGGGTAAACCAAGATAATAATGAGCCGACAACCAAGAATGCGACGATTACCCAAAGAGCCCAATATAAGATATCCAATTTACTTTTCCTTATTTCCCATCCTACTTAACTTTCGCTAAGTGGTTAGCCTTGGGTGTGGCTGCTAATCCCTAAAACAGGATAAAAACACTACAACGATTAAACCAATAGGTGGTGAACGATCCGAATTTGCCAAACTCTTTCTCCTTTTCTTTTTTTAGGTTCCGCTCTGAAGGCAAAATTTTACCTCCACAATGGAACCTAAAATTAGGAGAATTGATTCCTAAACCCAAACTGTCAAAGAGCCGTTTCCAGGGCTTTGATTTGATCAGCTTTTAATCAGCAAAACCATAGAAACATCCAATCCGATTGTGATTGGGGAGAATAGCTGATTGTGTGTAAGTATGTGGTGGTAAAGGGGAAAAACAGGCAGCTATTTTCTCCAACCCCAATTGAGTTTTAGCGTACTGCCCTTCTCTTTAAGATAAACCCAATTATGCCCGAAGAGGCAAGAGCAAGAAGAGAAAGAGCTTCCGGTCCTGTTGAGGGTGTTTTGAGAGCTTGAGAAGAAGGAAATACTTTTAATCCTCCTTTACTTTCTGTAACTTCCAAGGCTTTTTTTGCCGCGTCAATACAAAACTGCGCGTTGTCCTGGCTTGTTCCTTGGTTTGTAGAACTGGCAATTGCCTGATTGGCAATGCAAGTTATGCCTCCTTTTGCAGGGAGTTTGTCAACGGACGTAACCCTTCCTGTGATTTTTACAGTTCGTTCTTCGTTTGGTTTTAGATCGTGTAAATCAAAAGAAAGAGTGCGGGTTTTGGGATCAAAATTACCGCTTCCTGCGACATAGTCAACAAATTGAGGAAGAACATCCTGGACAGAGACTCTTTCAATCGTTGAGTTGCTAGTATTGGTTATTACAATCTGAAAAACAACGTCTTCGTTTGGTCCAAATCTTGGCTCTTTTGGATCATTAAAATTGATAAGATTATCAACGAAGCTTTTAGTGAGGTCGTTAAAAATTTTTTTATCAACCTGAATAACATCGCTTTTAACGCA
>Ga0209515_10009413_pt1 | contig 11121 bp, 11 predicted proteins | sample Subgroupgradi54m_FD_187454 | JGI IMG/M metagenome (GOLD analysis project Ga0209515, IMG submission 187454) | Subsurface groundwater microbial communities from S. Glens Falls, New York, USA - GMW60B uncontaminated upgradient, 5.4 m (SPAdes)... ...
CGCAACAACAGCGCGACATGGTCGGATAACCTGTTCATTCAAAATACGACCGGCAACGTCGGCATCGGGACGACGAGTCCGACGACACTGTTTTCGATAACGGGAGGGACGGGCAACTACTTCGACTCTTCCGGCTATGTAGGGCTTGGTCGTGTACCTACTTCAGTCTTTGACCAAGGCGGTGCGGGCGCCCCCCGGCTCACACTTGCACACGATGATACCGTCACGACGTTTGGCGGCGGGCAGCCGGCGCTTGCTATTGTCAACACCAACGGGGCCACCAGCACCTCGGCGCACATCTTATTTGCCAAGCCTACGCAAGGGGGGAATATCGAGGGCAACGCCGCTATCATTGCAGACTTTGTGGCATCGAACGCTTTTGGTGCAAGTATGGCGGCAGGAGCCAACGTGTACCCTGCGACTGATTTGGTGTTCGCCACCGGTGGGAGCGGGGGGACGATCAACCAGGCGGGGGTGGAGCGGTTGCGGATTACCTCCTATGGCCACGTGGTGCCCGGCGCGGACAACACCGAGACGCTCGGCTCCAGCTCGCTCCATTGGGACTGTGTCTACTACGATGCCACTTCGCTCGGCACCTGCGCTTCCGACGCGCGGCTCAAGGGCAACATCGCCGACCTTTCGTTTGGTGCCGACCCGCTTGCACAGGCATCTGGCTTGCGCCCGCGCACTTTTACCTTTAACAACAACCCGGCGCAAACCACCAACTACGGATTCATCGCCCAAGAGGTGCAGGCGGTAGCGCCCGAGTTGGTTGCCAGCAGCTCCGATGGGTACTTGGCGGTTAAGTATGGTTACTTGCAGTATCTTACGCTCGCAGCGCTCCAACAACTCAACCTCAACCTGCAGACTGTCGCTTCCAGCACTGCAAGCTCCACGCCGCAGTCGCAGAGTTTTGCCGCGAGTTTCTGGAGCGGGGTTAAAGCACAGGTGGGGGCGTGGTTGGCCGACTCGGGCAACGGCATACTTAATTTGTTTGCGCAGACAATCACCGCCACCGTGGTCAACGCCGACACGGTCAACACTAAAACGCTGTGTGTTGCAAAAGCTGACGGCAGCAACGTGTGTGTAACCGGCGAGCAGCTCGCGGCCTTGCTTGCAGGAGGTGGAACAAGTACCAGCACTCCGCCCGCCAGCGGCACCGGGAGCACGACCGCCTCCTCAACCCCTCCAGTTTTGGAGCTGGTGGGTGCCACTCCGGCGACACTCTATATCGGTGAGACCTACATCGACTTGGGTGCTACCATCACCGGCCCGGCCGGGGCGCTCAACCTCGGTGTGTACGCTACGCTCGACGGCGGCGCAACCACCACTCCGTCTGAAATAAGTATAGACACCTCGGCTGCAGGAGAACACTCCATTATATATAGTGCAACAGACCAGGGAGGCCGGGTGGGCTACGCCTACCGCAGTGTCCTCGTAGTCGACCCCAACGCCACACCGTGAAAAGTATATAAGGTTACTTACTGGGTTACTCCAATATACTAGGACACAAGCACAGACGCTAAAACCAAAAGCATAATGTTCTTCCTACTCTACATACTACATACCAAATACTATATACTACTCGTATGACAAAAATCGCGATAAACGGATTCGGGCGGATTGGACGGGCGTTTTTACGTGCCTTGGAGCAGAGTGGAGAAAAAGCTGCGCTCCAAGTGGTTGCGATAAATGATTTGATGAGCGCCGAGGAGTGCGCGTACCTTTTGCAGTACGACAGCGTCTACGGGCGAGCACCTTTTACCGTTGAGATGCAAGAGGGTGCCTTGGTGGTCGCGGGCAGGAACATTGCTCTACTCGCTGAACCCGAACCGGGCAATCTCCCGTGGAAGCAGCTCGGGGTAGACATTGTGGTAGAGTCGAGCGGTTTTTTTGCCAGTTTCGAAAAGTCTCAAGCGCATCTCCAAGCGGGCGCCAAGCGCGTGGTTGTTACCGCGCCGGTCAAAGACGATGCACCAAACGGTGCGACGGTGTTGATGGGTATCAATGAAGATAAGCTGCGGACTTGCCAGATAACCAGCAATGCCTCCTGCACCACCAACGCCGCAAGCCCCGTTATCCAGATTTTGCACGAGGCGTTGGGTGTGGAAAAGGCATTGCTCAACACGACGCATGCCTACACCGCCTCGCAAGCGCTGGTCGACGGGCCGGCAAAGCACAGCAAGGGCAAAGACCACTTCCGCGACGGGCGCGCTGCGGCGCACAACATTGTGCCGTCTTCAACCGGCGCGGCTGTTGCGGTCACAAAAGCAGTAACCGACTTGGCAGGGAAGTTCGACGGTATCAGTTTGCGTGTGCCCGTTATCGCCGGCTCGATTGTCGATATTACCTTTGTTGCAAAACGCGATACGACTGCCGAGGAGGTAAACGATATATTGCGCAAAGCGGCGGGGGAAGTGCGCTGGCAAAAAGTGTTTGCCATAAGCGATGAGCCGCTTGTTTCCTCCGACATTGTGGGGATGCCGCACGCGTCTATTGCCGACTTGCCTATGACGCGGGTGGTGGGTGGCAACTTGGTAAAAGTGCTTGCGTGGTACGACAATGAAGTCGGGTATGCGCACGCGCTCCTGGAGCACGTTTCAAAAATGGCATCCCATATATAACGTGTATGAAAATATATCTCGGGAGTGATCACGCGGGCTTCGCGCTAAAAAATAGTATTGCCGATATCTTGCGCAAAGCAGGGCACGAGGTCGAGGACCTGGGCGCGCACGTGCTCGACCCCGCAGATGACTATCCGGATTTTATACTGCCAGTTGCCCGCGCGGTTGCCGCCGACCATGAGGCCCGAGGCATCGTCTTTGGTATGAGTGGGCAAGGCGAGGCGATGGCCGCAAATCGCATCAAAGGAGCGCGCGCCGCCGTGTACTACGACATATGTGGGACATCGGATGTCCCACATTCCGATAAAATACTCACTCTTTCCCGCGCGCACAACGACGCCAACATATTGAGCATAGGAGCGCATTTTGTCACCGAAGCGGATGCAAAAGAGGCAATAGTGCTTTGGCTCGCGACGCCGTTTTCCGCCGAAGAGCGACACCTGCGCCGCATCAAAAAACTTGATAGTAATTGAATGATAGAACTAATTCCCGCGATTTTAACAAAGGACTTTGTGGAGCTTGGCCGTCAGCTCGAGCATCTGCGGGGTGTTGCGCCCTTGGTGCAAATAGACCTCGTCGGCACAAACATCCTGGAAGGGCATACCGCTATGCCACTATGGGAAGAGTTTGATTTTGAGTTTGATAGTATGTTGCCCGACCCGCGTGCGGCAATGCAAAGCTGTATCGACTTGGGAGCCTCGCGTATAGTTGTCCATACTGCGGCCGAGGGCGCGCGCGCGGCGGTAGAGTTTTTGCAGCCGATGCGCGAGGGCGAGTTTGCAGTCGCAGTTGGGGTGGCCCTGCGCGCACATAGCGCACCCGAGGAGCTGGAACGTTTCGCAGGTCTGTACGACTATGTGCAAGTGATGGGCATCGACCACGAAGGTAAACAAGGCCAGCCGCCCGACCCTCACCATCGCGAGTTACAACTGATACGCCAACTGCGCAGCCAGTTTCCTGATTTGATTATCCAAGTAGATGGCGCGGTGGCACCACACATCCGCGAGCTGGCGCAGGCGGGAGCAAGCCGCTTAGTGGTTGGCTCGGCAATTGTCGGCGCGGACAACCCCGCCGCAGTGTACAAAACGCTGTATACTGAAGCAAATACTTGATTTCTGCACAGTAAAATCTTGATGCAAAAAAGGTGTTACTATTTATGGATAGTATGAAGCGCGCTCCTCACTATACTAAAAATAGTATTCTCGCCGGGATGATATTCGTCTTGTGGTCGCTGGCGGTACTGCTCCCGTCGCTCCATATCTACAACCTTGCCAACTATGCGGCGAGCAGAGGGATATTACTGATATATATAGGACTCAATATCGTGGTGTTTTGCTACGCGCTCTGGGTTTTTCTATTGCTCATCCGCGCCCGTATGCGCACCACAGCAAAAGACAAGCGCTCTCAACTGCGATGGCGGATACTGCTCTACGTATATGTACTCGTGGGCCTTTTGGTTGCAATCTATGTCGCGCTGTTTTACATACTCTAGTCTATGAGCAAACATACACAACGCGGGTTTACGCTCATTGAGCTTTTGGTTGTCATTTCCATAGTTGGTTTGCTTGCTTCTATCGTGTTTGCATCGCTCGGTGTGGCAAGGTCAAAAGCGCGCGACGTGGCGCGCCGACAAACACTACGGGAGCTGACCACCGCGCTTGAGTTTTATGCAAACGACCACGGCGGGTACCCCGCCACTAATTGGATTAACTCTGGAAGCGGGGCGAACTGGTTCCCGGCACTTCTGCCATATATGCCGACCTTGCCGCGCGACCCGGAAGAAAATAAAATTTGTACAGGAGACAGCAACGAAAAGTACACCTACGCCTACATCTCTGACGGCACAAATTATAAATTGGTAGCTTGTGCGGATATACAAGTGCCGGCAAACGACCCGATGTGGGACGCACAACGCCCTGGAATAGTGCTTATGCTTTGCGCCGATCCGACGAACGCCGCGTTTTGCGGGTTGGGCATATAAGGCATAGTCTCCTGGTGCCGCAGTGTACAAAACGCTGTATACTGAAGCAAATGGTAAGTGACGTGTACGTTAAAGAACTCGAAGAAAAAGCGGCCGATATCCGCGAGACGATTATCGAAATGTTGGTTGCCGCCGGGAGCGGCCACACTGCGGGGCCCTTGGGGATGGCGGATATTTTTACCGCGCTCTACTTTAGTGTTCTCAACCACAAGCCGGAGCAACCCGACTGGCCGGGGCGTGACCGACTTTTTTTGAGCAACGGACATATTGTACCCGTGCGCTATGCCGCGATGGCCCACAGCGGTTACTTTCCGATTGAAGAATGTCTAACGCTGCGCAAATTTGGCAGCCGCCTGCAAGGCCACCCAGAACGCTTGCGCTTGCCGGGGCTCGAGGCGACCTCGGGGCCCTTGGGGAGCGGCCTCTCGCAAGCGGCCGGCTACGCCCTGGGTGCGCGGATGGACCTGCCTGCCGGCAGGCAGGTGGCAAACAAATTCAGAATTTATTGCATCCTGTCCGACGGCGAGCACGATGCGGGCAACACGTGGGAAGGAGCGATGTTTGCGGGAAACAATAAACTTCACAACCTCACGGCTATTGTCGACCGCAACAACATCCAGATAAATGGGATGACTGAAGACGTGATGCCGCTGGAAGATTTACGCCGCAAATACGAGGCGTTTAACTGGCACGTGCTTGAAGTAGACGGTCACAATATCCGCGAGTTCATCGACGCAACCAACCAGGCCAAAGCGATAGTCGAAAAACCGACAGTGATTATCGCGCATACTATCCCGGGCCGCGGCGTTGCGGAAATTGAGTTTGACTACACTTGGCACGGTAAGGCGCCAAATAAAGAAGAGGCACAAAAATTCCTTGCCGAACTCCGCACCCTGCAGGGCAAAATCCAAAGCGAACACCAGTAATATGTTAAACGCAAAAGCAAAGTTGAAAGAGGATTTGTTTGCCGGCAAGGAGCAAGCGGCAACGCGTGATGGGTTTGGGGCGGCACTGCTGCAACTCGGCGAGACAAACAAAGATGTCGTGGTGGTGTGTGCCGACCTGGCCGAGAGCACGCGGGTGTTGGCGTTTAAACAAAAATATCCCGAGCGCTATGTCGAGGTTGGCGTGGCCGAGCAAAACCTGGCAACGGTCGCCTCGGGCTTGGCCAACTACGGCAAAGTTCCTTTTATATGCTCCTACGCAACCTTTAGCCCCGGTCGCAACAACGAGCAAATCCGCACCACTATTGCCTTAAACCAGGTGCCGGTCAAAATTGCGGGGATGCACGCCGGGGTCTCGGTGGGCCCCGACGGCGCGACCCACCAAGCCCTTGAGGACATTGCCTTAATGCGCGTCTTGCCTAATATAGTGGTTGTCTCCCCGTGCGACGCGCAGGAAGCACGCAAGGCAACTCTTGCCGCAGCCGCACACCAGGGGCCGGTGTACCTGCGTTTTGCGCGAGAAAAAACACCCACACTCACAACCGCCGAAACGCCATTTGAGCTGGGAAAGGCCAATTTACTTTGGCTCGGCGAGCATCCGCAAGTGGTGGTGTTTGCAACCGGCCCCTTGGTCTACAACGCACTCTGCGCTGCACAGAGTCTAGAAAAAGATATTGCCGTCTCGGTGATTAATATCCACACGATTAAACCACTCGACACTGCGGCAATTGTCGCCGCCGCGCGCGATGCGGGCGCGGCGGTTGTGGTCGAAGAGCACCAAATTGCCGGCGGGCTCGGGAGCGCCATTGCCGAGGTTTTGGCCCAGGAGTGCCCCACACCAATTGAGTTTGTCGGCGTGCACGACCAGTTCGGGCAGTCGGGAACACCCGCGGAGCTTATCGAGCACTACGGGATGGGCGTCTCGCATATTATTGCGGCTATCAAAAAAGTCCGTGCCCGTAAAAAATAAACATACGTGATGCCAACCTTCGGACAAGCACAGTGGCTCAACGCAAACATCAACACTGTACTCTGCTTGATGTTGATAGCGTCGTGCGCCCTTGGTATGGGCTTGGTGGTGTGGCACGCCGCGTACGACCAAAATCCTATTGCTGATTTACTTACACAGACGGCACTCGCACAAGTGCCTTAAATTGTTAGAGCGTTTGGAGTGTGTACTCGGCTGGAGCGTTTTTGAGATACTCTTCTAGTTTTTCGCGCGAGAGCAACCCCTTTTGCGCGCCGATTTCTTGCACAACAGCCATCGCATTGACCGGTCCCCACAGCAGCGCTTCCTCAAGCGGCTTTCCAAGTGCGAGTGCCGCAACCACAGACGAGGCAAACGCGTCGCCCGCGCCCGTGCGCTCAAAGGGCTCGCCCTGCGGATACATCGGAACAAAAAAACACTGCCCGCCTTGGTCTATCGCGTACGCACCGTTTGTGCCGTCGGTCACAACGGCAATTTTTGGCCCCAAGGCTTGCACTGCACGCAGAAGCTCTTTTTTGTCGGCAGGGGCTGGGGTGCTGAGAATTTTCGCCGCCTCCTCCACATTGCAAAAAAAGATTTCACTTCGGGCATAGATATGTTTAAGCGCTTCGTACCCGGCCTGGATTTGGAATGTCCCGGGTTGGAAGGCGAGTTTTACTTTGGGGTGTTGTACAAGTAGTGCGGCAATAGCTTCTTCGTACGGCAATGAGTTTTGTGCAAGCGAGGAAAGGTACAGCCACTGGGGCCCTTCAGCAGAGCTTAGGGCAGGTGGCACGGTGTAGTCGAACTCTTCGTGCTTGATTAAAATAGTGCGCTCGCCCTCGTACCACAGCACAAAGTGGTAATTGGTGTGTTTGCCCGCTTGCTTCTCCACCAGCGTGGTTGCGACACCATCGCGCTCCAAGGAGGCGATGCACTTTGCGCCGTTTTCGTCATCACCCACGTAGGCGCGCAGCCCGGCACCCAACCCCAAGCGCGCAGCCGCAACTGCCGCGTTGGAGGCGTTGCCCACCGCAGGGACCTCGACTGCAAGCTCGAAGGGGATTTTGTCTCCCCAGCGCATACAAATCTCGCAATCCGCACTGTTGATTTTGCAATGCACCGACGCATCTTTAAGCCGTATAAATTGGTCTATCACGATGTCGCCCACCGCGAGAAAGTCGATTGGCTTTGGCATACAAAAGAGTATACTACAGGCGGAGTTTCTTTGGAGGACCGTAATGACTGTACGCAGGCAACATAGAGCGCGCTCTTCGGTTGAGGCAAAGGGCGACCAGATAGCCGCGCGTATCCGTGAACGCCGGATTGCGTTGGGCCTAAAGCAGGAAGACTTGGCCAATATGATAGGTGTGACCTACCAGCAGGTTCACAAATACGAACGCAGCATTAACCGCGTCACGGCCGCACTGCTTTGCGACATTGCCGATAAGCTCGGCGTTCCGGTCAACTATTTTTCCGACCCACCCGAGGATGCACAAAACTCAAGGGTCGAGAACCAACATGAGCGTTCGTCGATTCTGTTGGTGAAGGGTTTCCATCGCCTTAGCCCGGGGCGCCAACAGGTCCTTACGCGGCTTTTGAGGGTTCTCCTCGATGAGGGGGCGGAAGAAGATGCTCCCGTAGAGGTTGCGCTCTCTGGCCGGTGATTAAGACTACAACTTCCCTTAGGTCGCCCAACACAAGGCGGCCTTTTTCTTTTGCTATACTAATAGGGAAGCAAACGTTCTTGAGAAAAACCCAGGCGGGGGCGGCCAAATTTTTGAAGAAAATTTGGGGCTAAGGGTTTTTTGAAAGAATCGTTTGCGAGACTATAAATATGCAAACACTGCGCGAAGTTATTGGAGAATACAAACAAAACCACAAAGCCCTGGGGCATTTTAATTTTTCCGACTCCAACCAATTGCACGCAATCGCCGCAGCCGCAAAAGAAACTGGGTTGCCTGTGGTGGTTGGCCTCTCCGAGGGCGAGCGTGAGTACTTCCCGCTCTCGCACGCCCGCGCACTGGTGGACCTCTACCAAGCACAAGGAGTACATATATACCTCAATGCCGACCATACCTACTCGCCCGAGTTAGTACAACGTGCCATTTCGGCCGGGGTCGACTCGGTAGTAGTCGATGGCGCCAAGCTCCCGTTTAGCGAAAATCTCCACCTCCTCACTACCTGTGTTAAATATGCCCGCGCTTCCGGCCGCGATGTGTTGGTCGAAGGCGAGCTAGGCTATATCGGCGCCTCCTCGGCCGTGATGGACACCCTGCCCGAGGGTGCTTCAGTAGGCGAAGATATGATGACCAAGCCCGAAGAATTGCAGGAGCTGGTAGAGAAAAGTGGCATCGACTTGGTGGCCCCCGCGGTTGGCAACATACACGGCATTGTACGCGGCGGCCAACCAAAGCTCTCGATTGTCCGCATCGCCCAGCTCAATGGGGCGGTTGGCGTGCCACTCGTTTTGCACGGCGGCTCGGGGAGTGCCGACGCGGAGTTTACGGAAGCAATCAAAGCGGGGATTGTGATGATACACATCAACACCGACCTGCGGGTTTTGTACCGCGACACATTAAAAGACACCCTAAACACCACAGAAGAAACAACGCCCTACAAGTTCTTGGCATCCTCGCTTGCCGCGATGGAGGCGTTTGTCGCTCAAAAGATTAAGCTGTTTGCAGGGGTGTAGATTGCTCATAGTTCCTTCATTACACGGACGGTAATATATTGATGATATGTGCGTCTACCACCTTATGACTCGACCTATCTATGTTGCCGTGTTGTTGGGCGCTCTGCTGCTGTTGCCTGCCGTACCCCAAGCGCAAGCCGCCCCTTCTTGCCTAAGGCTTGCCTACAATATGGGTATCGGGGCACGAGGTGCTGCAGTCTTGGAGCTGCAACAAACGCTGGGGGTTCAACCCGCGACCGGTTATTTTGGGCCGCTGACCCGCGGGGCTGTTGTTCGCTGGCAGCTGCAACACGGCATCAGCACAACCGGTTTTGTCGGGCCGCTCACTCGGGCCGCGTTTGGCTGTGGTGATGTCGTATATCCGCCTCCGCCCTCCACTACTTTTTCTGTTTCGCCCATTGCAGGCCAGGCACCGCTTGCCGTAGTCGCAACTATCGTGGTGCCTGCTCGCCCAGCCGACACCGCAGAGATCTGTGGCCCGATTACAGTGGCGGCACTCGAGTGGGGCGACGGCTCTACAACCGAGTTTCCCAAGCGCCTCGGCTGCAGCGGCCAGAGCGTGGTTGTGGTCTCACATACCTACGCCGCCCCGGGCATCTACACCGCGACACTCTCCCCCTATATTGCCTGTATGTACAGCAACCCGCGCTGTATGGTCGCATCAATACCAATTGGCAGTGTCACAATTACGGTTGGCGGCAGCGCAACTACCCAAGTCCCGAGCATATATGGCCTCGATGTGCCGGCATCGTTGCTGGTGGGGCAGCCTGGCGTATGGGTGGTGCGTGCCTCGGTGCCAAACCAACCACAAACACAGCTGCGCTACTCGGTGGTCTGGGGGGACGAGCTGGTGTACTGGGGTGTTATGGCCCCGCAGCAGCCAGCATCCATCCAAACCTCGGCAACTTTTACACACACGTATATGAACCCAGGCACCTACACCCCGGTATTTACAGTCGCAAACGAGAGTGGCTCGGCCCAAACCAGCGCCTCGGTTTGGGTACGCTAGCCCAAAAAGTTCTCCCAACCCTTATTTTTAAAGCCCTAGAGATTGTGGAGAGGTGCTACAATTGGTGCGTCGGTGTTTTTATTATTTTTTTTGAGGAAAACACATTCCCTGATTTATATGCATTATTCCAAATACGCAGGTGCAGCCGTGGGCGTGATGATGTTTTTTTCTAGCGTGCTCCCTGCATCGGCCGCAGGGCTTACTTGGACACAGATAAATGCCATTGTCGGTCTGTTGCTGACTTTTGGTGCCGACCAGAGTGTTATCGACAGCGTCCAAGCAAACTTGCACGGCTGCGCCCCGGGCCAAGTGTGGGTTAAGGAGCAGTGTACGGGTAAAATTATTTCTACGGCCTTAATCAAAGTGACTGCTCCCAACGGGGGCGAGCAGTGGCAGGAGGGCGTTATGAACAGCGTCACGTGGACTCCCTACGAGCCCGATGCAAACCCCTCTGTTAACAACTCGCATGACGTTACTGCTTATCTCGAACAGGAAGACTCCCAAGGTCATTTTGTAACCCTCGGGAATATAGAGGAAAGTGGCAAGGCCTCGATACACTGGAGGACGGGAGAGCTGAACTCCTATGTGCAAAGTGGAAATTTTGTAAAACCAGGTTCCAATTATTATATTCGCGTGGTCAATAATAAGACGGGGGCTTCGGACCGCTCTGACGCGGCATTTACGCTTATTTTGCCGCCTGTCTCGATGAAGGTCAACGGCTCGCACGGCCCGCTTACCTTGGGTGACAACGCGCAAGTAACGGTGAGCTGGACTTCGACCGGGACGACTGGTTGCACTATCTACGCCCTCCGACAACACTTGGGCGACACAGTGGTGCCGGAAATCAATAATCTCCCAACCTCTGGTTACCAAACTGGGTACACTATTGTCGACTCAAGCT
>Ga0209515_10009415_pt1 | contig 11120 bp, 10 predicted proteins | sample Subgroupgradi54m_FD_187454 | JGI IMG/M metagenome (GOLD analysis project Ga0209515, IMG submission 187454) | Subsurface groundwater microbial communities from S. Glens Falls, New York, USA - GMW60B uncontaminated upgradient, 5.4 m (SPAdes)... ...
CACGAAGTACGTCTCCAGCACGCGCGAAACGGCCACCGACGACGGAAACTGTGCCAACGCCCGGCGCAGGTTGCCGTCAGCGTCTCCGCCCTGCAATCGCCGGGCCAGGATCGCGTCCAGCGCCGTCCCCGAGACGACCCCCAACTGCCCCAGGCGAGACACCGCCCGAGCTAGCGGCCAACCCGAGACCCCAGCGCCCATCCCGCCTTGAATGATCAGGGGCTCGCTCATGTCGACTCCCTAGGGTGTGCGGTACCGGCTGTCTGATTCGTGAGCGCATCGTCGAGACACTCACCCAGCGCCTGCACGAACGCGTCGATCTCCGCCTCCGTCGTGAAACAGCCTGGGCTGATGCGCAGCGTCCCTGACGGAAAAGTACCGAGCGCACGATGCGCGCCCGGCGCGCACTGCAGGCCCGTCCGGACGGCGATCTCGTGGTCGCGATCCAGCCGGTCGCCGAGCTGCGCCACGTCGACGTCTCGTGCTGTCACCGATACCACCGCGACCCGTTGGTCGATGGCGTGCGGGCCGTGGATCGTGAGGCGCTCATCGCGAGCCAGGGCGTCCAGTAAGCGCTGGGTCAGCCGCAGTTCGTGGGCGTGGATCGAGTCCACGCCGCGTCCAAGTACATACTCCACCGCCGCGGACAAACCAGCCAGCCCGGCGGTATTCGGCGAGCCCGCCTCCAGATGCCAGGGCCAGGCGCTCGGCTGCTCAAGCAGTTCCGACCACGCGCCCGTCCCGCCCTCGCGCCAAGGCCGGATCTCGACGCGAGATCCCACGACCAGTCCGCCGGTTCCGGGCGGCCCGAGCAGGCCCTTGTGACCGGGGAACGCGAGGAGATCAATGCCGGATCGCTCGACATCAATCGGCACGGCCCCGGCCGTCTGCGACGCGTCGACCAGAAACCACGCTTGCGTCTCGCGCACGATTCGCGCGATATCATCGATCGGCTGCAAGGCGCCGGTGACATTCGAGGCGTGCATGATGGCCACGAGCCGTGTGGCGGGCGTGATGGCGCGACGGATATCAGCGGCGTCGACGAACCCGTCGCCCGAAACCGGCACGCGCGTGACTCCGATGCGCCCGTCGCGTTCGAGTGCTGCCAGCGGCCGCCCGACCGAATGATGCTCGATCACCGTCGTGACAACGTGATCGCCGTCGGCGAGCGTGCCCTTGATCGCCATGTTCAGCGCGTCGGTGGCATTGAGCGCGAAGACGATCCGCTCGGACGATGGGGCGTGCAGCAGCCGCGCCAACAGTCGCCGCGTGTCGTCCACCACGGCGCCGGCTTGCCGGGCCATGGCATACGCGCCGCGGCCCGGACACGCGCCCGCCCGCTCGAAGAAGCTCGTCACCGCACGCACCACCTCGGGCGGCTTCGGAAACGAGGTCGCGGCGTTATCGAGATAGGTCATGCGATTAGGCGGCACATTCGCCCGGCCCCATGCCGCCCAACGAGAAGTCCGTTTCGACACCCCAATCTCGGTAGGCATCGGCCGATGCTTCATATGATGGCAGCGTCGTGAATGCGTCCAAGGCGGCCTTCCAATATTCCGAACCGACCCGGGTGGTAAATACTTTGAATGATTCCTGCTTCGACTGTCGGTCTTTGCGGTAGCGCTCGAGGATCCGGACGACCGCATCGGGAATTCGACGAGCGGGCAGCTTGAGAATGGGTTGGCCGAACTCCGCTTTCTCTTCAGTTATCCGCCCACCCAGCAGCAGTTGAAAATGCGGCACGAGCCGCTCATTGATCTTGCGCGCGCCGCCGAAAAATCCGATATCCGCAATGTGGTGCTGGCTGCACGAGTTCGGGCAGCCGCTGATTTTGATCCGGATGTGGTCAACGTCCTCTCCGAAGAGTCGCGCCTCGCGCAATCGCGCCTCCACCGCGCCGGCGAGGCCGCGCGAAGCCGCAATCCCGAGCTGGCACGTCGACGCGCCCGGGCACGACGTCACATCTTGCAACCGATCGGCCTCGGGCTCGGCCAGTCCGACGGGTGCGAGCTCCCGATACACCGAGATCAGCCGATCGTTGCGAATCCAGCGCAAGACCAGATTCTGCTCGATGCTGACCCGAAGCCAGCCGCCGCCATGCCGGCGTACGATCCGGGCGAGCGCTCGCATTTGATCCGATGAAATGTCCCCCAGCCGCAAGCGAATGGTGACGACGGAATAGCCCGGTTGCTTTTGGCGAACCACATTCGTCACCAACCACTGCGAGAAGACGTTGCCGATCGGCCCGTCCGTAGTTGACGGCTCGATGGGAGCGGGCGACGTTTCATCCGTCTCCGTCGCGTCCATTTCGGGATAGACGTACCGCGGGAGTTTGGCCCGCTCGGTGAAGACCTCGCGCCGGAATGCGTCCGCTCCGAGCCGCTTGACGACGAATTTGATCCGCGCCGTGGCCTTGTTCTTGCGGTCGCCCAACCGGTCGTGCACGCGGACGATCGCTTCGCAGGTCCGCAACAATTCGACCGGCGGCGTGAACGGCTCCAGCAGGATTGCCGACATCGGCGCGGCGCCGAGGCCGCCGCCGACGTAGATCCGAAAGCCCATCGTCCGCTTGCCGCCATCCTCTCTGATGGCCGCGACGGCGCCGATGTCGTGGATCGCCGTTTTCGCGTGGTCGACCGAACAGCCTTCAAAGGCGATCTTGAACTTGCGCGGCAGCTTCTGGCTGACCGGATTGCGTAGGAAGTGGCGCGTCACCGCCTCGGCGTGCTTGGTCACATCGAACAGCTCCGTCGGGCTCACGCCGGCGAGGGGGCACGCCGTCACATTGCGGACACTATTGCCGCACGCCTCGCGCGTCGTCAGGCCCACCGCCGCCGCGCGCGCCATCGCCGTCGGAGCCTCGTTCGTGGGAATCCAATAGAGCTGTATGTCTTGCCGGGTCGTGATATGCCCGATGCCCTTGGAATACGTCTGCGCGAGGTCGGCCAAGCACTCCAATTGCTCGGTGCTGAGCCGGCCGGCAGGAACCTTGATTCGCATCATGTGGACACCGTCGACATTACGGATGCCGTAGGTGCCCATCTGCAAGCGGCGCGCCTTGAACTCATCCGGCGAGAGCTCGCCGAGAAAGTAGCGCTCGACGAGCCGCTGAAATTGCACGATCTCTTCTCGGCTCGCGTCTGGGGCTTCGCGGAGAAATTCCTCAAGCCGCTTGTCGGCTAACGTGTCCGCCATCAATGCGCACCTTTCACGTGATTCCCACTCGTTTTCAAATTCCCGGATCGAAATTCTCCGGTGGCCCGTTGATCCGCTCGCCCTGTTTCCCGAACGGACACTCGCCGCCGTCGGTCGTCATCGAGCAGCCCGTGCCGTAGCAGGCGTTGGTCCTACTGAGGCAGACTGCGGCTCGCCATCCCGCCGGCACGCCCGGGGTGGGCGCGGCTCCCGAATAAGCTGGCTCAAGCACGATCTCAACGCGCTGACCCCTCAACTTGCACCAGAGAATCGCCGGCCGTTGCGTCATCGCACATCCCTCTTCACTGGGCCTTGAACGTCAAGGTTACCGGCGCTGCCTGACCTTCCGCCACGGTCACATGCTGCGTCTGCGTGCCGAGTTTCTCGTGCCAGGCTTCAATCGTGTAGGAGCCCGCCGGAAGTCCCGAGATCGTGAAGGTGCCGTCATCGCCGGTCACCGCAAAGAACGGATTCGCCAAGACGTGCAGATACGAGGTCATCCAAAAGTGGACGTCGCACTTGACCGGCATGCCGATCTCCGGTTTCTTGAAGACACGCGTGGTCTTGGAGCCTTGCACCGGTTGGGCAATGTTGAAGCCTTGGCTCTGTTTGGAGGTGCCGCGCACGTTGTGCAGCAGCGGATCGTTGTTGTGGAATTCCACCGGTTGGCCGACGCGGGCGGCGGCCACGTGCGGGGCGAAGACGCAGCCATGTTGGTTCACCACGACCGGCTCGGTCGGCGCCGGGTAGTCGCCGGGCACGTCGTCGACGACGTGCACCAGGACCCATTTCAGAGTTCCGTTGCCATTGACGACCACATCTTCATACGTCGGCGGATGCTCATGTCCGAGCGCGCATTGTTTTTCCGCACCGAACTGAATCTCTTTCACCGGCGGGGGCGTGCCCTCGAAGACCACCTTCCCCGAAACCGTGCCGCCTGCCGCCCATGCGATGCTTGCCTGCGCGAGAATCGCCACCGTCACCGCATGCTGTATCGCTCCTCGATGTACTCGTCGCATTACGGACTCCTTGTTTCGTCGCTCGTTGTACGCTGGTTGACCAACTCTGCCAGCTGCGCAAACCGCAGCAGCCGGCCGTGCGTCGTACGGGCCAATTGGTTCGCTGCATCGGCACTCGCCGTCGCGACGAGGCCTTGACCCATCGGGGTGGCCAGCTCCGGGCTCGCGACATAGAACGCGTCCTCAACCGCGAGCCATCGCTCGGCGTTGTAGTCGTGCACCCATATCTGCGTCAGCGGCGTGCCGCCTCGATGCAGGTAACGCACCAGGCATTCCGTCGAATCGAAGGCGACGGGATCATCAGCTGCGGTCTTCGCTGTCACGGCGAAGCGCGCCTCACTGATGAGCATGTGGCACTCCGCGCAGGCCGAGGCCCCGTAGCGGATCGCCGGCGGGCCGCTCGGAGAAACCGCACAGCTGCTCAAGAGTAGACCGGTGATGGTTGCGGCGAGCACGCGCACCGTGGACATCAGAGAGCTCCGCGTCGACGGAACTGCGCCCACGCGATCGTCAGTGGGATCGCGACCCATGCTGTCAGCGCGCCGATCAAGACCGGCAGCAGCCATCCGCCGAGCCGCGAGGCAGCATACAAGCCCGCCGCGCCAAGGATGTCCAAGTCGCCATGCACCACCCGCAACACCGCCAGTCGAAAAACCTGCGCCGGATTGCCGAAGCCGAACCACAGTAATTGCGCGGGCTTCAACTTCAGCACGACCGTAGTGCCCATGATCCCCAAGTCGCCGAAGATCACGACCACCATCCAGAGGAAGACGGCCATCCCGAGGGCTGAGGCGCTGCGCCGCGACGTGACGGAGATCCAGAGCCCGAGCGCGACATGCGCGACCCCTAAGCCAACCGTCAGGCCGGCGAACGCGAGGTAGTCGCCCAGCTCAGCCCAACCACCGGCCTTGGCGATGACCAGTCCGCTGATCGCGAAGCCTCCGATGACCGCCGCGCCCAGCGCCGCCGCCAGCCCGACGAACTTGCCCAGCAACACTTCGGTCGGCGTGACGGGTTGTGCCAGCAGGGTCAGCAGCGTGCCCTGCTCCCGTTCGCCCGCGAGGCTCATCGCCCCCATCACGAGACCCATCAAGGGGACGATCAACATCACCAGGTTGAGCAGGCTGGCCGTCGTACGACCGAAGCCCGCCACACCGGCCAGGCCCACCAGGGCCGTGCCCAACACGCTCAACGCCAGCGCCAGCGCCGCGAACGCCGCCGCCATGACCGCAAACCAGCGGCTGCGCCACATGTCCCGAAACTCCTTCGCAGCAATCAGAGTAATCGTCGAGAGGTCCATGGCGTCAGCGTCCCGTGTGGCCGTCATGACCAGGCGCGGCACTGTGCAGCTCCAAATCGAGAATCCGGATGTTCGCCTCGTGCAGAGCACGCAAGGGTTCGAGCTTGCGATCTCCGGCGATACGGACCCAAATCTGGCGCGCGCTGCCGTTGGTCATGACAGTGAAGCCCTGGCGCCGCAAGAGTGCCGCGGCCTCATCTTTCTGCGACGACGAGAACGTCAATGCGACCAACGCCTCGCCGCCCAAATAGGCACCGAGCTGCTCCGGCTCGTCCTGCGCGACGACGTGGCCGTGTTCAAGGACGACGACGCGGTCTGCGATACGCCACACTTCCGCGGCGTGGTGGGAGCAAACGAGCAACGTCTTGCCCTGGGCATTGAGCTGCTCCAGCTGTTCCATCAACTCGCGCCGGGCGGCGAGATCGAGATTGCTCGTCGGTTCGTCTAAGAGCAGCACCGGCGGATCGGAGATGAGGGCCAGTGCGAGGGCCAGCCGTTGTTTCATGCCCCCAGAGAGCGCCTGCACCCGCTGCTCGGCCAGACCCTCCAGTCCCCACCGGCCCAACCCGGCTAAGGCCGCTGTGGGCGAGACGCGCCGCAGCCGCGCGACGAAGCTGACGGTTTCCGACACGGTCTGATGCCCGGGCAACCGGATTTCTTGCGGCACATACCCCATCAGCCGCCGCGCCGCCTTGCCATCGCGACGGACGTCGTGACCACACACCGTGATTGTGCCGTCAAACGGCACGACGCCCAACACGCAGCGCAGCAGCGTCGTCTTGCCCGCGCCATTCGGGCCCCAGAAGACGACCGTCTCGCCCGGTCGAACGGACAGATCCACGCGGTCCACAGCCGTCACGCGGCCAAAGCGCTTCACCACCGCCCGGGCTTCAAGGCTGGCAGGCGATGTGGCTGGGATCGATCGGGTCGCACTCATATCGCCCTGGCTCCCGAGAGCTGCGACTCGCGCACGTGGACCGGCGCGGTCACGGACCCGCGCCCGAGTGGCTGCATGCGCGGCTGTAGGTCGACGAGTTTCGGTCGCGGCGCAAAGACCGGGAAGAGGCGCGCTGCCAGCTCGATCGTCTGTGCGGCCGGACTGTCGGCATACAGCCGCAGCGCCGGGACGCGTTCCGTTAGCCGCTCGAACAGGCGCACGGATCGGTATGGCACATCCCCGACGCCGTCGCCGTCGGCATCGAAGCCGCGATAGTCGCTCCAGAAGTTGCCCGCCCACTCGTTGCCGCGATCGCCGATCTCGCCTTCGACGGAGACCTGCTCGCCGTTGTCGATCAGGTCGTTGCCCGCGAATCGATTCTGCCGCGAGGACGGCCAAAGCCAGATCCCGATGTCGTTCGCGACGACGCGGTTGCCGCGCCACTCGCCCGAAGCGTGCTCCATGAACACGCCCACGCGATTGTCCGCCAGCACGTTGTCTTCAATCCGCACGCCGTCCATGTCCTTCAATCCCAACCCGTAGCCGCTGGGGCCGCGGTTGCTCGCCATCCGGTTGCCGCGCAGGTTCAGGTGCGCGCTGTACATCAGATAAATCCCGACGGAGTTGTCGGCGACAATGTTGTCCACGACCTCGGCGCCGTCGCAGTACATGAAGTGCAGTCCGTAGCGGCCGCGGCGGACTTCGTTGCCCCGGATCGTCAACCGCTTCGAGTACCACAGCACCACGTCGCGTCCATCGAGCACATGGTTGCGTTCAATCGTGACGTCGTCGCTGTACCAGACGCGGATCGCATCGCCCCGACGGGCGACGGGCAGCGCTTTGCCATGGAAGACGTTGTTGCGCACAACGCTGTGCGGCGCGTGCCGGAGATGGACACCAAACAGCACGTCCTCCAACCGATTATTGGCAACCACAGTATCTGGCGCGTTGACGAGCACGCCCGTATGCTCGGCGGAGAGAATGTCGCCGCTGCCGCGGACGGTAAAGCCGGTCATCGTGATCCCGGCGACGGCGAGCGTCACCACCGTGCCGCGGCCTCCGCCATCGACCACCGCGCCGTCTTGCCCAACAAGTGCAACACGAGTGCGCACCATGAGTGGTCCAGCATAGCGACCCGGCCGCACGAGCACGGCGTCCCCGTCTGCCGCGCGATTGACAGCCTCTTGGATGGTCACGAGACCATCGGTCCCGCCAACCAGCCACGTCTGCGCGGCAGCGTCCCGACCCAGCCCCAGCGTCACCAGGCCAGCAGTAAGGGCAACGGCAACCGCGCGGGCGCGTCCATGCCCACGACCTTTCAGCCACAACGCGACCAGTGCGAGCAGTCCCGCCGCCACCGCGAGCCAAAACCCATGACCGAATCCAGCGACCACGTCGAACTGCGCGATCTTGCCTTGTCCGGCCAGCGGCGGCACGAACGGCTTGACCGCATGGGACAGCGGGGCTTTCGGATTGAGATGCAGGCCGAAGGTCCGCAACCAGTAATACAAATCAAGCGCGAAGACCGGTGGAATCGCCAGCGTTGGCAGCGCCAGGCTCGCCGCCCATCGCGTCGAGAGCCATCCGAGCAGCAACAGCGCGCTCGCCGCCGCGATGATGCCGGGGATGGCCAGCCGCCGTTCCGTCTTCGCGCCTTCGTTGAGCGGCTTCATGCCGATGTAGTGGTTGAGCATGTCGATCTCGCGCACGTCGCCCTCTATCCGATTAGCGTAGACGACAAGCGCAAGACCCTTGGGATATTGCGGAGCTTTCACCCGCATCGTCCAATAGGGTCGTGCCAACGAGGCGAGGAGGATCGCGGACGCGGCGAGCAGTACGCCGCGCACCAGCCACGGCCGCCACAGCACCGTGGCTGAGCCGGAGCCGGCCCCGCGTGGGAGCCGACTCCGAGCACTGGATGGGATCTTAACCGCCTGTTGACCCATGGGCTGTCTCAGCAACCGGTGTCGCCATCGGTGTGGCCGGGGCAACGAGGAAGTACCCGGCCATCTCCAGATGCAACGCCGAGCAGAACTCCAAGCAGTAGTACGGATAGACGCCTTCCTTGTCCGCAATGAATTCCACGGTGCCCGTCTCACCCGGCTCGATGCTCGCCGCGATGTTGTAGCCGGGGACATTGAAGCCGTGCGTGGCATCACGCGTGCGCTCCAGGTTCGTGATGTGCCAGATCACGTGATCGCCCTTTTGGACCTGCACATGCTCGGGGTCGAAGTGGCTGCGAATGGCCGTCATCCAGACCTCGACGGTGTTGCCGGTGCGGACGATTTTTCCTTCCAGGCTCGCATCCGCGCTCTTGGTTTGCGTCAACGGATCCCAGCCGACTTCCGGATACACTTCCCACGCCTTGATCTTGTCGGCCTTGATGATCTGCGCGTAGTGCGGTTCGCCCAGCCCCATCGGCATGTCGTAGAGCAGCTTCATGCTTTCGCCCGACTGAGAGATGTCGACGAGCTGCAGGTTTTGCGGCAGCAGCGGCCCCATATTCACGAACCGGTCTCCGGACCACTTATTGAGCGCGACGAGATACTTGCCATCCGGATTGACGGTATCGCCGCCCGCAGCGGCCAGATGCCCGATGTTGTAGGACACCGGGAGCTTCTCAACGAGCTTCCACGGTCCTTCGGGCGCTTTGTACTTACAGTTGCCCATGGTCCATCGCGCCACCGAGCTGTCGAGGAACAGGCTCGTATACGCGTAGCCTTTGTTGTCGAATTGCGTGTGCAGCGGCCCCAGGCCGATTTCGACCTGCGCTTCTTTGACCGCATCGAATCGAAGGATTGGCACGCCGTAGACGTCCTTGCCCTCGTAGTCCTGCTTCGCAATCGCTTGCTTGATCAGGTTGATGTTGAAGATCGTCACGTGCGGATCGAGTTTGCCGCCGACGACGATGTGCGAGCCTTCCGGGCAGACGTCAACACCGTGCGGGCTCTTCGGCTCCGGCACGAAGTAGAGGATGCCCTCATCGATGGCAGTCTGCAGCGCGATGACGCGCATGCCGTTGATCGTCGTCGTCTTGCCCGCAGCCACGACCTGCTCGGCTTTCTTCCAGTTGATGACGTGCATGTAGTCCATATCGTGTTCGGACGCCCCGGCCTCGAAGGGCGGATTGCCGTCCTCGATGCCGCCGGTGGCCATCTCGGTGTTGAGCGAGTTGATGAACGCCCAGCCATCGCTGGCCAACTTGCCGGCGTCCGCGAGATCCTGCCAATAGGGCGGTAGCTCGATCGCAAAGGATTGATCTTGCACCAGTCGTCCGGCCTTGCGGTCAAACTTCCAAAAGGTCGCCAGTCCGCGGTACGTCTTCTGGTAGTCGGACAGCGGCGCATACTGCTGGCCGAGCGGCATGGCGTATTGCGACGCCTCAATAACGTACTCGGTGTTCGGCGTGACAAACGCGGCGCCGTGATTGCCGTTGATCACAGGATTGGCGACGATTTGCTTGGTCTCGAAGTCGCGCAGGTCGATGACGGCCAGCCGACCGTTGGCTTTGTCGCCGATGAAGAGATACTGACCGTCGTAGTCGCCCCCGGTTTCGCTCAGTGCTGGATGATGTGTATCCCCCCAGGTTAGTGGCCGCGGCCGTTTGTCCTGGTCCTGCGCCTGGGCCAATGCGTTCTCCTTCACGCCAAGGCCGTAGCCCTCCCACGGCTCGGGCGTAAAGACCGCGATCATCCGCAGAATGCGCATCGACGGCAGGCCGATGACGAACATCTGACCGCTGTGGCCGCCCGAGGCGAACATCAGATAGTCGTCGTACTTGCCCGTAGGCATGTACGTCGACAGCGCCCCGTTGATATCATCCGGCGTCAGGCCTCGCGCTTGGGCGAGAGCCAACGCGTCGCTGGGCAACTTCGCGGTCGAGGCGTCTGACGCGGAGGCCGCGGGCTTCCCAGCCGGCGCCGCGTTGCCCATCGAGGCGGTCCGGCCTTTGGGCCCAACGAACATCAAGGCAAGCACGCCCGTCGCGACCACTCCTCCGATGATCCAAACCCGCTTAGGCGCGCTCATTCGTCCCTCCCGTTTGCTGTGCTCCCGCTCCTGCATCTGTGTGGCTTTTCCCGTACTTGGTGATGAACCGGTCGATGGCGCTGAGGACCGCCCGACTCTTCGGCCTGGACTGGCCGCGTTCCCACCTGTTCAGTGTCGAATACGTCACGCCCAGGTGATACGCACACAGCTCCTCCGACCACTGCAACTGCTTACGAATGGCCTTGAGCTGCTCGATCCGCTGATGAATGTCGACGCTGGGCGTATCCATCCTGCTACATCAAAGCCTATAGCAGATGCCATAGCGCCAACTATGATCTACGTCACCTTCGGGAGGATTTCCTTCGGCAAGCCAAAGGCTATCGGCGGGAAACGCGGCTGTGCTTGAGCCGTGTTAAGAGATCTGTTCCAGGCGCCAAACTTCTCGATTGGTGAACAGGCCGAGCGACCGGATGGCTTGATCGATACTCGTGGCGACCATGCCGGTTCCTCGCACGTACTCAAACTCGATGGACATCGAGAGCTGCGCGAAGGACAGGCGGATCTCGCGTGTCGCACGCAGCCGATACGTCGGGATGGTGCCGCTGGGCGTTCTGAGGGAACCGGTACCGATGAAGTCCAATCGCCATGTGCAGCTGCCGCGATACTTGACGGATGGCGT
>Ga0209515_10009416_pt1 | contig 11120 bp, 11 predicted proteins | sample Subgroupgradi54m_FD_187454 | JGI IMG/M metagenome (GOLD analysis project Ga0209515, IMG submission 187454) | Subsurface groundwater microbial communities from S. Glens Falls, New York, USA - GMW60B uncontaminated upgradient, 5.4 m (SPAdes)... ...
CCGCCAAAAGCGAAAGCTAGTGCTTTTGGTGGGGATTGGAGGTAGGAAACCCCGAAGGGGTGTCCTATAAGGCGGAGCGTTAGCGGAGGCGCTAATACTTAATCAGCTTGGCGACCGCCAGGCCAATTTGCGGCAGCCGCGCTGGACTGCCTAGGTAATATAGGTAGCGCGGCTGCCAGTGCGGCTCAAACTTGGTTTTGTAGCGGTGCAGCCCTTGGAACGAGATGATCTTTTGTTCGGAACTGAGAATGGCGGCGACCAGCCTTTCGCTGGCTTTGTCGCCAGTCATCTCGCGGGCGGCCATCGGCGACAGCCCCAAATTAAAGCTTTTAAAGCCGTCAGCCTGGAGCTGCTCAAACAGCTTAACGAATAACCAGTCCATTAGATTGGTCGGGATGTCGCGGCGGTGGCGCATTAAATCGACCGTCGCCTCGCCCGGCTTATAAGACGGCAACTCGTTGACAAAGGCCATCAGCCGGCCGTCGGATGCTCGGACCGTAAACAGCGGCATCTGCTGCAGGTAGCGCCGCGAGAAGTAGCCGGTAAAGAAACGCCACTGCTTGCGACCAGCCCGCTGCAGCCAGTCATTTGAGACGGCTTGGACCTCACGCATCAGCTCCGCCGAGTGTGGTGGATAGCAGCGGTTTGGCTGAAACTGCTGCTTGTCAAAGCGGTTGATTATATTGCGAAAGTACTTATTGCGGACAGTTTCGCTCAGGAATCGATCGAGGTCGACGACGGCGTCAGCGCCGATCGGCAGAGCCTTAAAGTCCTCAGCCTTAAACTCTTTATCAAAACGGTCACTAGTTTGGGCAAAGCCCACTGTCCAGCCGCTGCGCTGGCAAAATTGCTTGAAGTCGGCCAGTAGCGGTTGGATGGATTCGGAGCGCCCGACCGGCCCGGCGAAGCAGACCGCCACGCCCTGAGCCACGCCGTAAGCCACCAAAGCTTGACCGTCGCGGCTGAAAAAGTAGCTCTTATCCGGCGGCCAAAGTTTGAAAAAATCATCGGTCTCGCCGCCGTAGTGCTCGAGGATCTGGCGGGCCCGGGCCCGCTCGTTTGGCAGCGTCTGCAGCCGATAGCGCAGCGGCCGGAATAAACTAAACAGCGCGTAGGCTAGGCTGAGACCACCGACCAGTCCCAGCGACCTCAAAAACCAGCGGCCGTAGCGACTGTGTGCCACCAGGTCGCCGTTGCCGAGTAGCAGATAGCTTCTTAGGGTTCGTCGGAAAGCCTCAGTCAGGCTAAAATTGACACCGAAGTCGCGGTGGTCGAGCAACCAAAAACCAAAGGTGCCGTAAGCTAGCGCTAGCAAAATGCTGATTACCAAGACGCTCAGGGCGTGCTGTAGATTTTGACTATGAAAACGCGAGCTGAACTGGCGCTGGCCGATGAGCAGAACGACCAGCGCCAGGCCAGCCCCGAGCGCCGGCGCCAGCTCCGGCCGTACCAGACTGTGCAGCGTCAGGTTGATGACCGATAGACCGAGCGCCAGCCACCAGGCAATCCGCTTACGCTGCAGTAGCTCGTAACCCAGATACATCAAACTTAGGCCCAAGCCGACGAATAGATAGGACGCCGTGGCTGCCGAGCTAATCGGCGCCAAAACATCGGCAATTTTTTCGGGCAGACGCTCGGCCAGTGGCCGGACTAACGCCAGCAGACCGGCTAAAAAAGTCAGGCTAGCGATTAGCCAGACTAACCAACGCTGGCGACTAAACTCCTGAAGCTTCAACTGGGTCATCTAATAATTGTAGCTTAAGCTTGGCCGAAAAAATCGCTCTCGGCCAAGGGTTGTTCCATAGTCGTATTATAGTCTCCTGACGAAGAAATTGCTTTTTAGGCACTTTTATCCTATAGTTGACTAATCCTTGTTGAGTTTATCTCCGAGGTGTTTTTTGACAAGCAGACTCGAGAGGAGAGAGGCGTGGATACCAATCTTTTCCAGCACCACCGGCATAAGTATGTTGTACCGAAAGGTGACGAAGGCGTATACGTGCTGGACGAAGCCATCGAACTCGCAAAAGTCATTGGCCGGATCGAGCTCTATCTTCCGCTCACCTGCACAACGGTCCTAGTTGATCCCAATTCGGATCTTGACGAGCTCGTTGACGCGCTCGCGGAGTCGAGTGGCAACAAGACCGTCGGACCTTGCATTCTAGATGCACACAGCAACGCGAAGCTAATTGCTCTCTGGCTGAGTAAGAACCCGCCAGAGGAAGAAGTCGCCCCTCTCTGGGAAGCTCTTCCCGATAGGGCACGCGAGGCGCTCATCGCCGGTGTGTGCGAACAGCTCATCGCACAACAGGTTAGAAGCTAGAAGGAGGTGATGTACCGTGCGTCTACGGTCACTTTTTACCGGGATGGTCATAGGCTCGACGTCTGGGTTCGGGATCGGAGGTTTGGTCTCCTCAATTCAACCGTTGAACCCAGTGCTCTCCGTGACGCTCTATTTTGTCGGAGCGGGAGCGGCATGCATCCTCATCGCCGTCACCGTGCTCCGACCAAGCCCATAGTCGACCAATGCCGGGAAAGGACAATGCCGGGAAAGGAGATGAATGATGGGCTGGACCCAGCCACTATGTGATAGCTGCTGGAAGAAGCGCAACCCTGACCGGGAACCATTCAAGATGATGCCAGGTGATTCCGAGCAGTGCTGCCTGTGCGGCCAAAGCACGGACTCCGGCATCTACGACCGAATCGACCCGTCTACGGTGAGATTCCCATCAGATAGCTGATCACAGCACGAGCCGCCGGAGCGAAGGCCTACAAGGCTCGCTCCGGCGGCTCCGCTTACTAAAGAGTCTGCTTGTCATTTTTATTATTTTAGACTTTCCGGGACTCGAGGAAACTGATGAGCTAGCCACGTAATGAGCTAACCGCTGGCGAGGATTGTTTAAGCGCCAGCGAGTTCCGCAGCCACGGTGCGAATAGCTACTAGCTCAATCATGTTTCCGAATGTCCCGGAGAGTTTTGGTGACTTTTGCGGCCCAAAAGTCACTTAAGATAAGTCGCGGCGGCGGAAAGCTAGCCAAGCGATCAGCGCCAGCCCGATGATCAGGGCGACAAAAATGCCGGCCACTGTCCAGGTGTAAGTGCCGTTTAAGATCAGTAGCGGGTTGTAGTAATGATAGGGCAGCAGCCGGGCTGGCCAGCGCAGCCAGCTGACGTCTTTTTCCAACGAGCCGACGATGTAGCCGCCCAAACCGATCAGGCTGGCTAGGCCAATGGCCATCCCCCGGCCGGCCCGGCCAAAGGCCGTGATCATCAGCGCCAAAGCGCCGTAAACTAGCGCCAGCAAAACTGCCATGAAAGCTGCGAAGGCTACGTGATAGAGGCCGATCGGCATGCTGACCAACTTGATCAACAGCAAAATGGCAATGGTCGAGACGCCGCCGACGATCGCCACGACCATCAGGCCGCTCAGAGCCTTGGCCAGCAGCAACCGACCACGCGAAATCGGTCGGCTGAGTAGCAGCTCCAGCGTACCGTCGCTCTCCTCGCGGGCCAGCAAGCTGCTGCCCAGACCAATCGCCAAAATGCTCAGTAGCAGCGGTAGCATCAGATAAAACAACCGCGAGTTGAGATAGCCGACGGGCGAAAATAGGTCGTTACTGGCGCCGAAAAGGGATCGGGCCGAAGCCGGCAGATGATTCAAGGCATTATTGAGCTGAGCGGCCTGGCCTTTGATCGATGAATAAACTACGAGCTCCAGCGCCACAAAAGCCGTGATGCCGACCGACCACCAAAAGCTCGGCCAGCGGCGGTGCCAGAACGTCCACTTGATAACTGATTTCATTTTTTGGCTCCGTGGCGGTAAAAGCTCATGAACTCATCCTCCAAGTTGACCTCGCGCTGGTTGAGGCTGGTGACTTGATGACGGGCTAGAATAGCGAACAGCCGCGACAGATCGCCGCGCAGGGCCACCGTCACGTGAGTCTGACTGTTGGACGTCACTTTGGTACGCGCCAGCTGGCGCAGCTCGGCCAGCGGCGCGGCATCAGCAAAACCGATGTCAAAAGTCTGGGTGGCTTGATTGGCCAGATCGGCCAGGCTTTGCTCACGGATCAATTCACCTGCCCGGATGAAGCCGACGCGGTCGCACATCTTTTGGACTTCGGTCAGATCGTGGCTGCTGATAAAGAGCGTTGCGCCGCGGGCCTTGAATTCCTTGACTAGCTCAAAAAAAACTTCCTGCATCAGCGGGTCGAGGCCGGAAGTTGGCTCATCCAAAATCAACACCGCTGGCTCGTGCATGAAGGCCTGAATGACGGCTAGTTTTTGGCGGTTGCCTTTGCTGAGTGTCTTGATCGGCTGGTTGAGCTCGGCCTTAAAGCGCTGGATCAGTTCACGAGCATAAGCCGGTCGCTTGGGCTCCTGGAGCTGGCTCATGTAGCTCAGGAACTGCCGGCCATTGAGCCGCGGGTAGAGCGCAATCTCGCCGGTCAGGTAACCGACCTGGGCCTTGATGGCCACGGCATCAAGCACCGCGTCCATGCCCAAAATCGTCGCCTGGCCGACGGTCGGCTGGATGAAGTTCATTAACAATCGAGCGGCGGTCGTCTTGCCGGCGCCGTTGGGCCCCAGAAAGCCATAGACCTCGCCGCGGTTAATCGTCAAACTCAAGCGCTTTAGGGCATAGTGCTTGGCGCCGGGGTATCGCTTGGTCAGCCCGAAAGTGTCGATGACGGGCTCGAGATAAGGTGTGGGCGCGGCCATGGCGGTTCAGCTAAACTTGCATCCGGTCAAAACGATTGACGGCAAAGGCCATGGCCGCTACTAGCGCCACAGCCAGGACAATCAGATCTTTGGCGACGCCAAAATGGCTCTGGTGAATCAGCGTATAGCGCAGCGCATCGACGGCGTAGCTGATCGGGTTGGCGCTGGCCAGCCAGCGCAGCAGCGTCGGCGCGTTGGTCAGCGGATAAAGCGCACTCGATAGGAAAAACAGCGGGAAAACCAAAAAGTTGTTGATGGCCTGAAAGCCCTGGAAGTCTTCGACCATCGAGGCGATGCCAGCGCCGAAGCAAGTCAGCATCAAGCTTAGCACCGCCATGATTAGTAGCGCCACCGGGATCATCACCAGGCTATAGGCTCGGAAGCCCAGGCCCAAAGAGATTGCCAGGACCATGACGGCCTGGATCAGCGAGATGGTTGTGCCGCCCAGGGCGTTACCGAGCAGGATGCGCAGCCGGCTGACCGGCGCCACCAGCAGTTCTTTCAAAAAACCAAAGCGCTTATCAAATAAAATCTGGATGCCCCAAAAAACGCCACTGAATAGCAGTGTCTGGACGATGATGCCGGGCACCAAAAATTCCAGATAGTTACCGGCGCCGGCGCGTTTATAGACCGAGCCGAGGCCGTAGCCCAGCGCCAGCAAAAACAGCAGCGGCTGGCCGATGGCGCCGAGCAGTCGCGAACGGCTGCGCAAATAGCGCTTCATCTGGCGTAGCCACAAAATGGAGATGACTTCCACTACAGAGCCCCCGCGGCAACTAACCTAATTGACCTAATTTCTAATTGACCTAAACAACTCCCAAGCCCCAAGTCCCAAAGCGTTTGGGTGATTGGGGCTTGGGGCTTGTTTAGAGTACTTAGGTTAATTAGAGTAATTAGAACTTCCCTCATCGCAGTCTCCCCATGCGAGCAGCCCGTCGAACGTTCAAGCCGTCATTGGCCAGCGAGGTCTCGTCGCGGACGGTCCGGCCGGTCAGCTGCAGGTAGGCCTCTTCCAGATTTTTGGTCTTAGTCTGCTTGGCCAGCTCTTTGGCGGTGCCGGTGGCGACAATCTTACCGTGGTCGATGATGGCGATCCGATCAGCTACCGCCTCGGCCTCGTCCAGATAATGCGTCGTGAAGAAGATGGTCATGCCCTCGTGCTTGGATAGCTTCTCGACGTAGTCCCAGAGCAGGTTGCGCGTCTGGGTGTCGAGGCCGAGTGTCGGCTCGTCTAAAAATAAGATCTTGGGATGATGGAGCAGGCCGCGGGCGATTTCCAGCCGCCGGCGCATGCCGCCGGAATAGGTCTTGACGAATGAGTCGCGGCGATCCCAGAGATCAACTAGGCGCATCAGCTCTTCAATCCGCTTGGCTTGCTCGGCTTTGGGTACGCTATAAAGGACGGCGTGGATGACCATATTTTCATAGGCCGTCAGCTCCTCTTCGACGGCCGGGTCTTGAAAGACGATGCCAAAAGACTGACGGGCGGCGGCCGGCTCCTCGACGACGTTGTGGCCGTTTAAAAATAGCTGCCCCTCGGTCGGTCTTAGCATCGTCGTCAGCATACTGATGGTCGTACTCTTGCCGGCGCCGTTGGGACCCAGAAAAGCAAAGATCTCGGCCGGCTGGATCTCAAAGCTGACATTATCGACGGCCGTGATCGAACCAAACTTTTTAGTCACCGCGCGCGCGGCAATAATCGCAGACATTAGCCTCTATTATAACAGTTTAGCGGCGACCGCTTAACCACCTCTGTAAGCGTATTTGTAATATTTTTCGCTAAATCGGGCGCAAATAGTTTACTGTTTGTGCTTAGCCAATTGGCTATGCTGGGAGAGTCATTTTATTAAAGGAGAGGATAGAAATGACAAAGTACATCTCTAACCTAAATCGTCAAGGCAGTCGACACCGCTCGGTGGGGCCGATGCGGCCGGGCGACAGCGACTTTTGGGCGCTTTACGAAGAGATCAGCGACGGTTGGGAGGACAAAGCTCGTCAATTACAGGTCCGCCGCTGGCGCAAAATTAAGCACCAGATCAGCTAGTGCCGCCCGCGAGCTAAAGGCCCAGGCCAATATTACGAGAATTGGCTTGGGTCTACCTTATTAATTGAGCGGTAGCAGAATCGTGAAGGTGGCGCCTTGGCCGGGCTTGGAACGGACTTCGATGACACCGTGATGGGCGTCGGCAATTTTTTTGGCGATGGCCAGGCCCAGGCCGTAGCCATCAGTCTTGGCCTTGGAGCGCGAGGCGTCGGCCCGGTAAAAGCGCTCGAAGATGTGCGGTAGATCGGCCGGTGGGATACCCGGACCGCGGTCGCGGACGCTGATGGCCGCCAGCTTGCCGCGGCGCTGCGCTTTAAGCTCAACTGCGCCGCGCAGCGGGCCGTACTTGATGGCATTATCTAGCAAAATCGCTACTAACTGGATGAGTTGCTCGGGGTTGCCACATAGCTGAAAATTCTTGGCCGCCGAGCTAAGCTTAATCTTTTTGGCGGCGGCGGCTTTGGCCAGTCGGTCAATAGCCGATTTAACGATCTCGGCCGAGGAAACCTCTTGCCCAAGATCTTCCAAACCTTTGTTGGTAGCCAGCGTCAGCAGACCTTCGCTGAGGGCTTTGAGCTTGGCGACTTCTTCCAGATTGCTCTTCAGTTGGGCTTTGGCCTGATCTTTGGTCAGGTTCGGATCGCGCAGCGTCACTTCGTTTTCGGTCTGCATAACCGTCAGTGGGGTGCGTAGCTCATGGCTGGCGTCGGCCGTGAAGCGGCTTTGGCTGTCGAGGGCTTCGGCAATTGGCTCCAGCGTCCGCCGGGCCAACCAGTAGCTGGCCAGACCGCCAAACAGCAGCACCGCCAAATTGAACAAGACGAGATTGCCGCGCAGGTTGTGCAGAGCGTCATCGATTTGCTGTTGGCGGTACTGCTGGTAGGTCAGGCTGCTATCGAGCACCAGCTGGTTGAAGGCCGCCGGCCGCAGCACTTCGCGCTTAATCTCGTTGGCCGCCAGGTGATAAAGAGTCGAGGTGAAAATCAGGCTGATAATTAAAATGATCGCCAGATAGTAGGCGGTGAGCTTGAGGGCGGCTGAATGGAAGATATCACGCGGCTTCATCCCACGCCTCCACACCGCCCAAGCCTGCCAACCAGTCGAGCTGGTTGCACCGCTTGGGCTCTTGGCGCGCTGCGGCGTTGCCAGCTACGGTGCTCCTTCAACGTACCCTCCTGTACGCCTCAGTCCGCTCCTCGCTGGCGCCTGGCAGCGCAGCCAAGTGTGAAGAGCGTGGCCTCATCCGGGACCCAGCTTATAGCCGAAGCCGCGCAGGGTATGGATTAGCGCCGGCCCCTGAAACGGCCTGTCGATTTTTTTGCGCAGGTAGCCGGCGTAGACTTCGACGGTGTTGGGCAGGATATCGGCGTCGAAGTCCCAGACGTGGCTGATGATCTGGTCTTTGGATAGCACCCGGTCGACATTGCGCATTAAGTACTCCAGCATGGCAAACTCCCGCCGCGACAAGTTAATCGGCCGGCCGGCGCGCCTGACTTCATAGGTCACGGTGTTGAGTGTCAGATCCTCGACTTTGAGGATGGTCCCCTTCTCGTCCTTGGGCCGGCGCAGCAACGCCCGTACTCGAGCCAACAGCTCTTCCAGAGCGAATGGTTTGACCAGATAGTCGTCGGCGCCGGCGTTTAAGCCCGCGACCCGGTCGCGGACCTGATCTTTGGCGGTCAGTAGCAGAATCGGCATGTGCTTATCGGCCGAGCGCAGTTGCTCAGCAATTTGTAGGCCCTCGATCGAGCCCGGCAGCATCCGGTCTAAAATCACTAGGTCGTAATCGTCGTTGAGAGCTGAGGCGAGCCCGGCGTCGGCATCGTATTCGACGTCAACCGCAAAAGTCTCCTGCTCCAGGCCGCGCTTCAGCGCGCCGGCAATTTTGTGCTCGTCCTCCACCAGTAAAATTCGCATAGCTAGCCTTAATTTTAGCGGTTTGCGGCTGAAAATAAACTGAAAGTCGCCCTTAGCCGCCGAGTTTGCGCTTGAGGTGCTCGACCAAGTAGTCCGGCGAGGGCGACTGGCCGGTCGCCCGTTTGATCAACTCGGTCGGATGATAGCGCCGGCCGTGACGATGGATATTTCGGTGCAGCCAGTCGAGCAGCGGCGCGAAGTTACCACGGGCGAAGCCAATTTCCAGCCGCGGCAGCTGACGCTTTGCCGCGGCGTAAAGCTGGGCCGCGTAGAGGTTGCCTAGGGCGTAGGTCGGGAAGTAGCCAAAGCTGCCGTGCGACCAGTGGATGTCCTGGAGCACACCGCGAGCGTCGTCGGGCACCCTCACCCCAAGATAGTCCTTATACTTTTGGTGCCAGACCGCCGGCAGATCCTTAACTTTGAGGCGGCCTTCGATCAGGTCTTTTTCTAGCTCGTAGCGGATGACGATGTGTAAGTTGTAGGTGACCTCATCGGCTTCGACCCGAATCAAGCTGGGTCGGACGAAGTTGAGCGAGCGGTGCAGCTGGGCGGTCGTAAAACGAACCTTGCGGGCACCAAAGACAGCTTTAATCTCAGGCTGCAAGAACTCGGCGAACGGCCGGCTGCGGCCGACAAAGTTTTCCCAAAGCCGCGACTGCGATTCGTGGATGCCGAGGCTGATGGCTTCACCGAGCGGCGTGCCGAACTCGGCCGCCGGCAGACCCTGCTCGTACAGGGCGTGGCCGATTTCGTGGATGACCGAACCTAAACTGATCCAAAAATCGCGGTGGTCGTAACGAGTGGTCAAACGGGCATCAGTCGGGTGGAAGCTGGTCATAAAGGGGTGCGGACTGGTGTCGATGCGACCGGCCCTCAGGTCATAGCCGAGCCGCCCGGCGACTAACTCGTTGAGGCGACTCTGCTTATCAAGTGGGTAGTCGCCGGCCGGCAGCCGGTAGGGCTTGATCTTTTTAGCCTGGCGAATCAAATCGGCCAGCTCGCGCGCCAGTGGTTCAAATAGGCCGTCGAGTTGGGCCACCGTCATGTCCGGCTCGTAGAGATCGAGCAGCGCATCGTAAGGCGAGTCTTGATAACCGAGTAGCTCGGCCTGGCGGCGGACCAGCTCGACAATCTTCGTCAACACCGGCGCAAAGTGACTAAAGTCCGAGCTCTGACGGGCGTCGACCCAGACACCGTAGGCTCGGGCCGTTAGCCGGGTCAGTTCCTCGACGAAGGCCGACGGCAGCTTGGTCGCCTTCTCCAGGTCGCGCCAGGTTTCACGGACGATCACCCGCTCGGCGCGGCTCAAACGCTTGATGGCCGTCGGCTGGTTCAGCTGCTTAACCAGCTTGACGAACTTGGAGTCAGTCACCCGCTGGTGCAAATCGCTGGCCAGCAGGGCCGCCACCTCACCGCGAAAGGCCTGGCCTTTGGGTGGCAAGTTAACCTCTTGATCCCAGCCCAGCAATGAAATAACCGCGCCGTGCTTGGCCATGGTCGTCAGTTGCTGCCGCAGTTCATCGATTCTTGCCATAACCATCCAATTCTAACAAACTACACCGCTTGCCCTTATAATAGGCGAGTGACCAATCTCCTCGATCCCACCCACCTGGCCCGCGATTTTGGCTACCTCGGCATTTTACTGATCGTTTTTTTGGAGTCCGGCGTCGTCTTCGGCTTTTTCTTGCCCGGCGATAGCTTGCTCTTCACCGCCGGTCTACTGGCCGCCCAGGGTCATCTTAACTTGACCGGCTTGATGGTCGTCAGTGTGCTCGGAGCCATCGCCGGCAACAACGCCGGCTACTACACCGGACGCCTGCTCGGCGACAATTTGTTCGGCCGGCGCGATTCGGTCTGGTTCAACCGCCGGCGGATCGCCGAGGCCCACCGCTTTTTCGGCAGATTCGGCGGCAAAGCCCTGGTGCTGGCCCGCTTTATTCCGGCCGTCCGCACCTTCGTGCCGATCATCGCCGGCGTCGCCCGGATGCCCTACCGCCAGTTCTGGCGCTTCAACGCCCTCGGCGGCCTGCTCTGGGGGATCGGTTTGCCGGCGCTCGGCTACAGTCTCGGCCGCTCCGTCCCCAGCATCGATAAATACCTGCTGCCGGTCATCGCGCTCATCGTCATCTTGTCGGCCTTACCGGTTATCCTTAGCTACCGCCGCGGCCGGCGCGCTCGAAAATGATCGCCTGCCCGGGGCAATTTCTTGACAACCGATTTTTAGCCGGCGTATATTAAGGAGGCCACCGTGAGGTGGCCAAATGGTGCAGCTCTGAAAAGAGCCAAACCGCAAGGGGAGCCCCAATGAGGGCTCTTCTTTTTAGCTACGTTCGTTTAGGCTCACAGGCTGGGGCTGGCCCGCCACCGGCTATCGATATCGCAGATTCCACTAACCATAGATTGTCCCAAAATTAATAAAGTGGTCGGCGCGACTTCCGGG
>Ga0209515_10009417_pt1 | contig 11119 bp, 3 predicted proteins | sample Subgroupgradi54m_FD_187454 | JGI IMG/M metagenome (GOLD analysis project Ga0209515, IMG submission 187454) | Subsurface groundwater microbial communities from S. Glens Falls, New York, USA - GMW60B uncontaminated upgradient, 5.4 m (SPAdes)... ...
TTCGTTAATTATCAATCGTATTTGAACTTTTTGCTTTTATCATATTGAAAAATCACCTCAGCAAGCAACGCTGGCAGTTTTCGCGTATTTTAAGTTCAAAAGGAGAAAGGCATTTCGTAATTCAAAGTATAGACATCAATCATCACTTCATAAAAGAAGGCGGATTTGGTATTCCCGACGATCTGCAAAGCACTTTTACAGCTCTTGGAGAGAACCAGATATTGTCAAAAGAATTTGCGGCTAAAATTAGCAAATCAGTAGGTTTGCGAAATCGCATCGTGCATCAATACGAAGATGTAAAACCAGCTGTTTTTGTGGAAAATCTAAGAAAAAATATTGAAGATTATGACGAGTATATAAAGCAGATACTAGGACAATTATAATGCAAGCGACTTTTCCTAGACAATGTCCGCCCCAGTACTAGAGAAATCAGAATTTCTCAGTACGGGGCAAGCGTCTACAACCGCGTTCTGTTTACCCTGAACTTGTTGAAGGGTCTGCCACGGAAATCACCCAACTCTACAATCAGGGGAGATGAGAACAGTAGATGATGCCGGCAGAAAGGAAAGTCTGGAAAGTTCATAAAGTTCTAAATGTGGATTAACTTTCTCTCCCCGCATGCTAGAATATCCCCATGTCTAAACATTCCCTCTCAAAATTTCTCCTCACATTTCTTTTTATTTTTTCCCTATTTCTTCCCCTCTCTACAAAAGCTGATGTTACTACCGACCTCTCCTCTCTCCAATCTCTTCTTAATGACCTCCAACAACAAATATCTTCCATATTTCAATTTGTTTCCAATAATATCTCTCCTTCCTCCAATCTTGCCCAAATCTCGGGAGCGGGTTCGGGACTTGTGGCTCACTATACATTTGATGAAGGAAGCGGAACAACAGCGGGGGATTCGTCGGGAAACAACAACACTGGTACTCTCACCAACGGCCCAACTTGGACAACTGATAGCAAGGTGGGGGGAGGGGCGTTGCAGTTTGACGGGGTGAATGATTATGCCACTAGCAGTGCGGGGACTGCCGTTAACAATCTAACCGCTGGGACTATATCAGTGTGGATTAAACCAAGCTCGGGCGGTCAATATGGCCTTGGTCGCATCATATCCAAAGGAAGTACTGGTGGCATTGGAGGATTTGACCTCAATGTTGAAGGTAGCCCCGTCAGACGATTTGATTTTGCCATTGATTATGATGGCGCTACTGATTTAGGTGCGGTTACTAGTGGCGGTATTATTGACTTTGGTGTATGGCAACATGTAGTGGTAACATGGGACGGCACTGGTAACGGCTCTGGGTTGAAAATGTATAAAAATGGAACCAGTCTCTCTCTTTCAACCTCTAACGGCGTTGGTTCAAGAGTTTCTGACGCTTCAAATGGCCTGGTCATTGGAAATAGAAGTGTTATTTCCAACAGAGATTTTGACGGCTCCATAGACGATGTCCGTTTGTACAACCGCGTTCTCTCTGCTCAAGATATTTCCGACCTATTCGCTCTTGGTTCTGGCGGAACACCGTCTCCTTCAGCTAGCGACACTATTCCACCTAGCGTTCCTTCAAACTTATCCGCGACTGTAGTTTCCAGTTCAGAAGTAAAACTTGCTTGGGACGCTTCAACTGACAATGTGGGAATAGCAGGTTATAAAATCTATCGCAACGGTTCAGAAATTGCTTCAACCGCCGGCACTTTCTACTCTGATTCTGGATTATCCGCGAACACTAATTATTCTTACAATATAGTTTCTTTTGACTCCGCTAATAATTTGTCAAGCAAATCAGTTTCCGTATCTGCTATTACGCAAGTTGCGTCTATAGCTACGACTACAACTCCGGCAATCGGTTACTTTGTTGCTTCCCAACCCACAATTGAAAAAGGCAAGTCCGCTACCCTTTCTTGGACAACTACTAACGCCACCGCTTTGTCAATTAACCAAAGTATCGGTGTTGTGACTGGCGGAAGCTTAACCGTATCGCCCACCCAAACTGTCGTTTACACTTTGACTGCCGTGAATGGGACGAATTCCGTTTCGGCAGATGTGACAGTTACAGTAATGAATACGGCTGTTACAGCAGGCAGTGAAAATCTTTTGGAAAATAGCAGTTTTGAGACGCCCGGCGACAATTTCTGGGGTTGGGGCGGAAGTAAAATCGCAGAAGAAAATTTGGTAGCCGATGCCGTTGCCGGCAAATATAGTTTGCGCTGGCCGTATACCAATTTGATGGCCGATTTGCCTTACAATAACCCTTACACAGGCCAACATCAGGCTGCCCTGGTATATCAATCGGTAACTGCTGAACCCGGACAACTTTATACCTTGAGCGCTAGCATCAAAGCCACAACAGGTGGCGGGCAAGCGGGGTTTCAAATCTATGATTCCGACAGAAATAAAGGGTTTGATGTTCCCATAGCCAAAAGTCCGGGGTTCACCCTTTCAAACTCATGGCAAAGATTTAGCTGGCCAGTCACTCTTCCTCCTTCCACAGGCAATAAATATGTAATTAGAATAGGCTTCCCCGGGGACCCTCCGTGGCAGGACCCGTATCCGTTAACACCCCGTTTTGCCGGTCTTATAGACGCTGTTAAATTTGAGAAAGGATCTCTCTCAGACTATACTACTGATTCTGTTGAAGTTGGTCTTTACCCAAAAGCCGAAGCCAACGCGTTCGTCTGGGGCAGTGACGCTTTGATTGATGTTTATCTTTCTGATACTGGCAGCCAAGATTTTTCAGGCAACATAGATTTATCGCTGGAAGATTATTTCGGAACGGTTGTGTCGCAAAAAACAGTTGCGATGAGCGTAGCGCAAAATCAACGGGCTAAACAGGTAGTCAGTTTTGGAACTGGTTTGCGAGGTCATTATCGCATCATTGCCAAAGTAAACGGAGTCATCAAAAGTGAGAAAATTTTTTCCACAATTCCCCCAGCCAAAAATGTAAATCCGGAGGAATCAATTTTTGGTATAGATTCAAACTTAAACAATTTTGCTCTCAATCTAATAAAGAGGTTAGGTATTACCAGAATACGGCCTCACGCAGATTTCGGTTGGCAGTTTGTGGAACCGTCGCAAGACAAATTTGTATTTCCTGATTATCGGGTGAATCTTGCAAAAAGCAAAGGATTGCAATTGTACGGTTTCCTGTATCGCGTTCCTAAATGGGCTGGACCGTCTCTTGAGGGAATGCCGAATTCTTTGGTTGATTGGGAAGATTATGTATTCAATATCGTAAATCATTATAAAAATGATATAAAATACTGGGAAATTTTTAATGAGCCGGGCTATCAATTAAGTAGCGCGCAATATTTGTCTTTGGTTGAGTCCGCTAGAAAGGGCGCCGACCGCGCCGACCCATCGGCGAAACTTATGGGCTGGTCTGGGACCGTAGGCAGTCCTTCCGCGCCCTATACCTATATGGATGTAAAAGACCAGTTGCTAAAATCACTCAATCTTTTAAGCGCTCACTATTATCCCGCTGGAAATAGCCGAACTATGGGCACGGTAGGTTACGACATGCTAAAAAATCATACAGCGGTCATAAGCAACAGCTCATTGAAATTATGGAATACCGAGGGCGGAGCTGTTGGCGGGCCAACATTTTACCGAACCAAGGGAGATTATGACCCGAATGACGGGCGAAAAGACGGCGCGCGCATCCTTTCAAAATTCTGGGTTTATCACAAAGCCGCCAATGTACCCCTTTATTATTACTGGTTGAACTTCCCTTCGGGCGACCATTCTCCCGCTTATTCATTCAGCTGGACTCTCAATGAATATGACTCAAGTTTGAAAGCGAGCGCCGTGGTTACAGCCGTGGCGGCCTATTTTCTGGACGGCGCCAATATTGTCTTTGATAAATTTGTAGCCAAGGGCGATGTTACTAATGACGAAAGCGTGGTGATGATGAATTTTGTCAAGGACGCGAATAACAATGTTGCCGTGGCGTGGACTGATGTTCCAGGAAAAACCGTTGAAATAAAAAATGATTCTTTGCCACAAGCGGTCGTTGTCTACGATATGTTCGGAAAAAATTTAGCCAATTTTTCCGCTGGCCAAAAGTTTTCTTACACCGTAACCAACGACCCGGTATATTTTATAGTTGATTCCTATAGTCCATCGCTCATAGACCGAAGTTTTTTCAAACTTGGTTTAGTAGCCAGCAATGAAAGCATTTTGATAAACGAAACAGTTTCCGGAGACAAGAGTCCGATTCGGGCCAGAGTTTTTGGCAGTAGTAACCCAGAGCCGAGCACAAACGAACTTCTTTATTCTCAAAATGCGCCAAACGGCAGTACGGTCAATTTTGGCTGGGATTCCCCGGTTCATTTGTCCGACAGCAACACCATGCTTCTTTATCACCTTGACCAAAGAAGCGAGCTTGGTGAAAACCCCGCAACCGTAAAAGATTTTAGCAGTAACAGTCGCTCTGGCTCTCTCGTATCCACCAGTGGCGGAACGCTTGAGTTTTCTGATAGTTACGGAAAATTTGCCGGCGGGTTAAAAGCCGACGGTTCACTTCTCGCAAAGAGCGTCAGAGTTGCCAACGATTCTGGATTAAATAATTTGTCACAATTCACTATTGAAATGTGGCTGAAGTCGATGGCAGGCGATAGTTCAATGAGATTATTCTCTAAAGGGGATGTGAACTATTCGCTGGAAAATTCTCCGTACGCGGCGCGCATCAGAGAGACAGGACGAGATATTATATTTCAAGTATCTGACGGTTCTATTACACGAGAACGCTGGAGTACGGCGAAATTTCCGACTGACAATACATATCATCATCTTGCCTTTGTCTTTGATGGTTCACCCATACCACAGGAAGTGCGTAAAATGGATATTTATCTTGATGGAAAGCTGGTAAATGGCAATTTAGGTGGCACAAAAGACGGCAAATGTCCGATTGCTCAGAGCGCGCCTTCGCCGATGTGTCAAATTCCTAAATTTACTAAAACAGACAGCGGAAATTTTTTTATTTTGGGTTATTTAGCGGGTGGCCCGAGCTCGCTTTTCAGTGGTTACGCTGATGAATTTGTGATGTACAATCGCGCTCTATCTGCCAACGAAATCTTTGACCATGTGAAATTACGGTCCGGAAAAACTTATTATTGGTACAGTGAATTTGCTGGCAATACTATTAGCACAACTCCAATCAGAAGTAGCAATGCTATCACTACGACTTTTTCACCACCACCGCCCACCCCTCCACCACCAACTCCTTCTCCCACTACTCCGACCACGCCCGTGACCCCGACCACTCCCCCCACCCCCACAACTCTGTTTCCAACAACTCCACCCACTCCCCAAACTAATCCAACCATTCCCAACACCCCCGAAACTCCCACAACCCCAACCACCCCCACTGGTGTCTTCACCAAAACCCTAAACCCCGGCGACACCGGCGAAGATGTCCGCAAACTGCAAATTCTACTGATAGCTGAACGATACAACCTTACCGAAACAGGCGTCTTTGACGCCAAAACCGAAGAAGCCGTAAAGAACTTCCAGTGTGACAAGAAAATCGTTTGCTTCGGAGCTCCTAATGGCGGTTTAGGGCCTACCACCAAAGGCAGTTTCGGCACAGCCAACCTAGACACCCTAGTCGCTCTAAACAAAACAGCTAAAGACAGAGGTTTGTTCCAAAGCAACGCTACCCCGTTACAGCCGAAGTCCACGATTCTGTCGGTACTGCCTGTAACGACGCAAGCTCCCGCTTCCACCTTCCGCTTCACCCGTTCCCTCACCATCGGCTCTCGTGGCCCCGATGTCCTCGCTCTCCAAAAACGCCTGAACGCTGAAGGCTTCACAATAGCCACAGGCCTGGATTCAACAGGCTCACCACGAGCAGGTTCACCCGGTAACGAAACCACCTACTTCGGCCCAGCCACAAGGCTGTCTGTCATTCGTTTCCAAGAAAAGTACAAAGCTGAAATCCTTACCCCCAACAACCTCACTCGCGGTACGGGGTTTGTGGGGCAGGCGACGCTGAAGAAATTAAAAAGTCTATAAAGTTCATCAAGTTCATCAAGTTTGGAGTCGGGAACTTGTAGCGAGTCTGCGAGCGGAACTTTGTAACTTCAAAACTTATAAACTATCCCTAAAGTTCATCAAGTTCATAAAGTCAAAACGCAAAAGTGACTTGCTTACAAAAAAAGATTATAATTGTCAAATGAATTCTAAAAAAATCACTGACGGTTTAATATTTGTTTTCAGCATCGCTCTGGTACTCTCCGGCGGTTATTATTTTTTGGAATTAGGTTCTACATCGGGCGAAAAATTTGTTGCCGCCGCTGTCATTTCAACCAACTCAATTATTTTGTACGACGGCGAGCCTGGTAGCGCGGTTCTGTCTTCGGCCACTTGTCTTGATAACGCTACGGAAGATGTCGGCGGGGGAATGGGCGGTGGCAATTCATTAAAAATAGCTCCCACTAAATGGGCCAGCTCAAGATTTTCTTTTAATTGCGCCGGTCAGAGTCGGGTGAATTTCAGTTCGTATGATTATCTTGAGTTTTATATCAAAGCTTCCACGGCGGGAGGCAATCCTTATGTTTCTTTCACATCTTATGTGGCGGTGGCCGGCTCTGCTACAGAGTCTAACAGAATAAACATTTCAGGTTATGTGGAAGGTGGAGCGATTGACACTAACTGGCACAGAGTAAAAATTCCTCTTTCGGTTTTCAAGACGGCGACTTGGGGTTCGCTAGATGGTACCGACTGGATGTCTTTCGGGCCGACGGACGCAACTGGTCGCTTTTATAATATAGACAGTCTTGCGAGCAAAAAAGAAACTGGCGGAGCTTCTCCCGCTCCACCACAAACCCCTCCTCCAACAACTACCCCTCCTCCCGCTACTCCTCCCGCAACTACCACTAATCCTACTCCGGCTAATCCCACTCCCACTCCCACTCCCACTCCTAATCCGGTTGTCGCGCCGTCGCCAGTTACCGTTTCAGTATCGGGCATAACTTCCGATTCCATGACTGTGTCTTGGAGCAGTGTAACTGGCAACGGCGGGTACAAAGTTTTTATCGCGGGCGAGCCGGAAAGCTTGTCAGCAAATTCCTCACGAAAACTAATGGCGACTTTGCCTTCATCGGCTAGCAGTTACCAACTGACCGGCTTAAGCGCGCTTACCGATGTGTTTATTAGAGTTGAAGCTTCTGGCACCACTTCTTATGGGGACGCTTACGGAAAAACTGTTGGCGGGCCGAAAAAAACTTTGGCCACGCCACTTCGCGAAGTTCATTTGATGTCGCCTAGTATTGTTGAATTAGTTTTGGAAAATAAACGAGCCAGTTATGACCCGAATACCACTTCTGTCACATTAAATACTGGAGCCGATTGGCAAGCGGGAACTTGGACGGTTACTCGGCACGACGGCACGCCTATCGCGGTCTCTTCGGTCTCTCGCCACTCAATTCCCGTGGGTCAACCGCAATACACCACTGGGCCAAATCTTCCGGATTATCGTCAGAACAACATTAACATTGTTGATGTTGACCACCGGATATTTTTGCGATTGGCGGAAGCAGTCGGGACTTCCGAAGTTTTAACCATTACTCACAGCAATACGCCCGCAACCGCCATAAATTTCTCGTTTCCTTTCAGCGATAAATACACCATCACTCCGTCAATTCAAGTCAATCAAGTCGGTTACAATCCGATGTCAAATAGGCGGTACGCTTATGTGTCGGGTTTTCTTGGAGACGGCGGAACGCTTTCGCTTTCAAGTTTTCCAACCACAGCCTCTGTTATCAAAGAGTCGGCGGTAGCACTTGACCCCCGCGTTTCGGTAGTTTCATCTCTTTCAGTTAGTCAGAGGAGCGTCAATGATACCGATTCCGGAGGGGAAGTGCGAGAAATCAATCTATCCAATGTTCCTCAAGCCGAAGGTGTCTTTTACCATGTTAGACTTCCAGGAGTCGGCGTGTCATGGCCGACGCAAGTCAGTAACCTGTCAATCTTCAAAGCTTTTTACACCGCCACTAGAGCTCTTTTCTATGAGAGGTGGGGAAGGGATTTGAATTGCGCTTACACCGAGTGGTGCCCTCGGCCTCCAGACCATCAGTTCGTTTACACCGATGACACAAAAAGCGACGATGGCACGGAATTTCCGCGTGACAAAGTGGCTGATCCTAGCAAGCGACGACCGCTTGTCGGAGGTTATCACGACGCGGGAGATTTTGATCAGAGACGCAATCATACAATGGTGGCTGAATGGTTGCTAAGGGCTTACGAATTGAGTCCTTCCAAATTTAGAGACAATCAACTCAATATTCCAGAAAGTGGAAATGGCATTCCTGATTTACTTGATGAAGCGCTTTGGGGAGTAAAGGGTTGGAGAAATCTTCAAGAAGCCGATGGTGGAGTGCGCGCGGGTGTCAACGCCGCTTACCAAACTTATGGTATCTATTACATGGATCAAGAAATGGAATCCATTTCCCCATTTTTCACATACAAGAGAGATCCTGATGTGACAGATAGAGCGGCAGCCCTTTTCGCCCAAGCATCAAGACTTGTTGCTCCTTTTGATTCCGCTAAAGCCGCTGACCTCAGAGACGCCGCTGAAAAAGCTTGGACTTGGGCTGAAGTCAATGGTGTGGCTCCAGCCGCCAGACTCTTTGCTTCAAGCGAGCTCTATCATCTAACTGGTAAAAATGTCTACAAAGTTGCTTTTGAGGATAATTTCAAAAACAATTACTATAAAGATTGGGATAATAACGGCTATGATACGGGCGACGGCATGCGCAATGTGATAAACGACAGACTGCTTCAGTGGGGCGATAATGTTTTAGGAACTATTAACGCAGGCGCCAATTATTTTGTTGGTTATGCAATGTCGCCTAATACAGACCCGGGTATTATGACAGTCATCAGAGAAAATATCGGTCGCGAGGCTTTGAATAATTCTAAAAATATTGACGCTTCGTATGCCCACAGAAAGAATGGATTTGGTCCGTATTACGCTTACGGTCAAGCCAACACTCCCGGGGCAAACATTATCCAAGTTTTCGCTCGTCTGCAACTCGGCCTCATTGCCGATTCTGAAAAACAAAATCTTATTGACGCGCTTAGTCTTGACGAAGATTTTATGTATGGAGCGAATCCCCCTGGCATTTCGTGGACGACAGGGCTCGGTTCGCGGTATCCAATGGAACCGCTTCATATTGAGTCTCTGGCATTTATGAAAGACGGTAGAGACGCGGTGCCCGGGCTTTCTCTCTATGGTATTTCTTTGAACGCACCACGGCAGTCATATTACATGCCGGTTTCGGCGATGTTTTACCCTGACTATGCCACTCAACCTCCATTATTTAGATTTGCCGATGACCGCACTTATGTTATTTCAAGCGAGTTTACAGTAACAGAAACGCTGACACCAAACGCGCTTCTCTTGTCGGTTCTCCTTCCAGATTCGTCCTCTCTCCCGAGTTGCTGGAAGCCCGGTACGCAGGAACATCTTTCCACACTGCCAATGCCTTGCTCCGGAAACACGGTAACTCCGCCGGCTTCAAACAGGGCGCCATCGGTAAGCGCGGGACTTAATCAAAGCGGATTTGTAAACAGCGCAGTCTCTCTTTCCAGTTCGGTTTACGATGATGGATTGCCGAATAACACTCTTTCTTATTCATGGACTAAAGTGAGCGGACCCGGCACAGTTACATTTGTAAGCGCGAGCGCGCGGGACACATCAGCGTCTTTTAGCGCTGTCGGCAGTTATGTAATTCATTTGAATGTTTCCGACGGTTCGCTTTCAAGCGGTGATGATGTGTCTGTAAATATCACCGCAGGTACTCCTACCCCCACCACACCAACTAATCCAACTACACTCCCAACTCCAAACACCCCCACAACCCCGACCACACCCACCCCGTTACAGCCTACGGGTGTTCAAGACAACACCCTACCTGTAACGGGGCAAGCCCCTTTAACAAACCCAACCACCCCCACTGTTAACCCCTCCACTCCCACTGGTGTCTTCACCAAAACCCTAAACCCCAACGACACCGGAGACGACATTCGCAAACTTCAGACACTGCTCAAAGCTGAAAAGTACGCTATTTCCGAGACTGGCGTCTTTGACGCCAAAACCGAAGAAGCCGTAAAGAACTTCCAGTGCGACAAGAAAATCGTTTGTTTCGGAGCTCCTAATGGCGGTCTAGGGCCTACCACCAAAGGCAGTTTCGGCACGGTGAATTTGGACACTATCGCCGTCTTGAACAAAGTCGCCTCTGACCGCGCGATATTCCAAACAAACAACGCTACATCTTCAACACAGAGCGCCAGCGTCAAAATCACAACCCCAATTACGCAATATCTTACATTGGGCTCTCGCCATGCCGAAGTGAAGATTGTAGAGCAAATTCTTAACAACATCCCGTTAGAGCCTACGGGTTCCAAGGGAACCCTGCCTCTAACGGGACAAGCGCATCCCTTCCAAGTAGCCCTCACTGGTCCTGGTTCTCCCGGAAACGAAACCGACCTCATGACCACCGCTACCGTTACCGCTCTGCGGAAGTTTCAATGCGCCACCCTCTCTGTCTGCTCTGGCGCGCCTTCTTCAACAGGCTACGGAGCCACAGGCCCTCGCACTCGCTCCGCTCTTTCCAAACTCGGAGGAGCCCCGTTAGAGCCGAAGTCCACGACTTTGTCGGGACTGCCTCTAACGGGGCAGGCCAGTAGTTTTGGCAGAACATTAACAATCGGTTCGCGCGGTATTGATGTTCGCGCCCTTCAGAAGCGACTTAACGCCGAAGGCTTCACAATAGCCACAGGCCTGGATTCAACAGGCTCACCACGAGCTGGCTCTCCCGGTAACGAAACCACCTACTTCGGCCCCGCCACAAGGCTCGCCGTCATTCGCTTCCAAGAAAAGTACGCCTCCGAAATTCTCGTTCCGAGCGGTTTTACCAAAGGAACGGGATTTGTGGGGCAGGCGACGCTTAAAAAATTGCAAAGTGTAACTAGATAGTTCATCAAGTTAGGTTTTAACTTACAACAGTCAGACTAACTGTCCAAAAGTTAATCAAATTCAAACTTGTAGCGAGTCTTCGAGCGGAACTTCAAAACTTCAAAACTTATAAACTATCCCTAAGTCCATAAAGTAAAAAA
>Ga0209515_10009418_pt1 | contig 11117 bp, 8 predicted proteins | sample Subgroupgradi54m_FD_187454 | JGI IMG/M metagenome (GOLD analysis project Ga0209515, IMG submission 187454) | Subsurface groundwater microbial communities from S. Glens Falls, New York, USA - GMW60B uncontaminated upgradient, 5.4 m (SPAdes)... ...
GGCGGCCCACACGCGAGGCCTCGTGCATCGGGACATCAAGCCCGAGAACGTGATGCTGCGGCCAGACGGCTCCGTCAAGGTGCTGGATTTCGGTTTAGCGAAGCTGGTCGCGACGGAGAGCGACGACGCAGCGTCGGCGTTGCTGACGCGTCCCGGCACGGTGATGGGGACGCCGCGCTACATGTCGCCGGAACAAGCGCGCGGGCTCCCACTCGACGCGCGGAGCGATCTCTGGAGCCTCGGCGTCGTGCTGTACGAGATGGTCGCCGGGCGCGCGCCATTCGAAGGCGCGACGTCCGCGGATGTGCTTGCGATAATTCTCGAGCGTGACGTCGAGCCGATCGCCCGGGTTCCGGATGTCCCTGCGGCGCTTGCCGTCGTCCTCAGCACGGCGCTCGAGAAGGACCCGCAGCAGCGATACCACCTGACATTCCGTGGGCAATTCAGGGAGGCTCGAGAGTTCTCGCAGACGCACGGCGTGCAGACACCGGCCGACCTTCGAGCGGCGGCCGGACGAGAAGCCCTCATCGGCAACCACGACGAAGCGCGTCGTCTGATCGCTCAGGCGCTCTCGAGGGATTCGTCACAGGACGCGCAGGCCGACGCGGTGGTGACCGTCGCTCAGGTGGCCGACGCGACCCAGGCGCAATCGCTCATCGACACTGTCCGTGCACAGTTTCCGGAGGCGACGGTGATCAATGCGATCACGCTACCAACAGCCCGAGCGGCGCTCGACCTCCAGCGCGGGGCCGCGGCGGACGCCATCACCGAGCTTCAGGCTGTGCTTCCGTATGAGCGAGCGGGATTGACGGCGCCGTATCTTCGGGGATACGCGTACCTCGAACAGCGCGCCGGCGCGCCCGCCGCCGCGGAGTTCCGGAAGCTCCTCGTGAACCGAGGCCGGCTGACGGTCGACGTGCTGTTTCCGCTCGCTGATCTCGGCCTCGCGCGCGCGCTCACGCTGACCGGCGACACCAAGGGCGCCGCGAAGGTGTATCAGGACTTCTTCACGTTGTGGAAGGACGCCGATTCCGACATCCCCATTTTGATCGAGGCGCGCAAGGAGCTCGCGTTAGCGTCATCCGCGGCAAGATGACCCGTCATGAAGGCCGTCATCGTTCACGTCAGCGACGAGGAACTGGCGCGGCGCCGTCTCACCGGTGTCGATCGCTTCGACGAGATGTGGGAAGGGGTTCTCCGCGAGCCCGGACCTAGAGATCTCCCGGCCCGATGATCTGCACAACGTGGCCGGCGCCGCGGCGCAGCCGGGCGTCCACCGTGAACAGGCGGCATGGCGCCAACCGTGCGAGCGCGACGTACTCGGCGTCGTAGGTCTTCATCCAGCCGAGTTCCTCGGCGACCCGCCACGCTTCGCGGCGCAACCGCTTCGGGCTGCGCCCCGACACGCGAGCCGCCAGCAGCCGTTCGAACGCGATGTCCGACAGGCCCGCGGAGATCTCCTTGCGCCAACGCATCTCGTGCAACGCCGACGACACGTCGGACCAGAAAAGCGCGGGCGCGATGAGGTGCTCGTGTCCGAACAGGTCGAAACCGTCGGCCGCGAGACACGCCAGGACGGCCGCGCTGGCGTCGAGGACGATCACGGGTCAGCGCCCTTCGCGCGAACGGCGGACGGCGCGGACGACGTCGGGCATCGGCTCACCCGTGGCCGTCCTGCGCCACGCCGCGGGCAGGCGAATCTCGCCCGGCGGGACGAGCATCCGCAGATCCGACTCCTCGATGAGGTGCTGCGTCCCAGCGCGGCGCGACGGGAGACGGCCCGACCGGATCCAGCGCCGGACCGTCTCCGGGTTGCAGCGCACACGGCGGGCGGCCTCGGGGACGGTGAGCATGGGAGTAGCATACTACAACAGGTTGAACGAAACCGCTGATCGCCCGCGGCCCGTCCCGCTGAACGAGACACCGACTCTCAAGTGGCGCAGCGCTTCAGCGCTGCGAAAACGGGGCTCGCAGGGCTGAAGCCCTGCGCCACTTCAGTACTGATTCAGCGAGGACACGCCACGAGATCGCGTGGCGCGCAGCCGCACGCCGAACGAGGCTCACAACGGCGCGTGATCGGTGCGTGCCCTTGACACACGCCGGCAACCCGCCGATAGTTTAAGCTTAAAATATCGACGCTCATGTGGCACCCGCCTGAAAATATCCGTCATGCGCTCCAGGACGCCCGCTGGCCGAACGCCGAGGACGCGGCGCGCTCGCGGTGGTTCTCGGCGCTGAAAGATGGACGCCTGCAGCTCCACGAGCGGACGTGGGTGCCGGCCATGGTCCCGTGGCGGGCCACCGAGGACGGCATGGTCACCGACGATGTGCTCGCGTGGTACGAGCGGTTCGCCGTGGGCCGCCCCGGCGCGATTGTCGTCGAGGCCACCGGCGTGCGCGACATCCCGAGCGGACCGCTGCTGCGCATCGGCGACGACCGCTTCATCCCCGGCCTGCGCGATCTGGTCAGGACGGTGAAGCGCGCGAGCAACGGCTCTACACGCCTGTTCATCCAGCTCATCGATTTCCTCGCGGTGAAACGGCGGCCGGATCGCGAGAAGTATCTGAGGCGCTTTCTCGCGATTACGGACGCGCATCGGCGCGCGCTCGGCCTCTCGAGCGACGATGAGGTTCGCGATGCGCTGGTGGCGATGCCGGACACGGAACTCGCCGGCCTGCTGACTACGCGCGAACTCGAGGGGCTGCGCTTCGGTTACCGCGAGCGCGTCACCGACACGGATCTGCCGCATATCCGCTGCCTGCCGTCGGTAATCCCCGACGTGTTCGCCGCCGCGGCCGCACGGGCCGAGACCGCCGGTTTCGACGGCGTCGAGCTGCACTACGCGCACGCGTACACGCTGGCGTCGTTTCTGTCCGCGCTCAACACGCGCGAGGACGGCTATGGCGGCTCGCGCCCGAATCGCGTACGCCTGCCGCTCGAGACGTTCCACGCCGTACGCGCCGCGGTCAGCGACCATTTCGTCGTCGGTTGCCGCTATCTCGCCGACGAGTGCATTGCCGGCGGTAACACGCCGGACGACGCCGTGTATTTCGGCGTGGAATTCGCCAGAGCGGGGCTCGACTACCTGTCCCTGTCGCGCGGCGGCAAGTTCGAAGATGCGAAGCCGCCGCAGGTCGGGTGGGCCGTTTACCCGTACACCGGGCCGAGCGGTTGGGAATGCATGCCGACGACCCTTGGCGACGAGCGTGGGCCGTTCGGCCGGAACGTTGCGGCTTCAGGGGACATTCGTGCCGCCGTGCGCCGTGCGGGATTGACGACGCCGGTGATCGTCTCGGGCGGCATCCACGATTTCGATCAGGCCGAGGGGATTCTCGCGCGCGGCGAGGCCGATATCTGCGGCGCGGCGCGCCAGTCGCTCGCCGATCCCGACTGGTTTCGCAAAGTGCGCCTCGGCCGGGGCGCCGACGTTCGCCGCTGCACCTTCACGAACTACTGCGAAGGCCTAGATCAGAAACACAAACAGGTGACGTGCAAGCTCTGGGACCGTGTGGGTCTGGACGCGCCGGACGTGACGCGCACGTCCGACGGCAAGCGGCGCCTGACCGCGCCGGCCTACGCGTTTGATCTCGAGCCGGCTGTCGACGACTGATCAAGACGTCTGCATCATGCGCATACTCGTCGTCGGTGGCGGTCCTGCCGGTCTCTATTTCGCGCTGCTGATGAAGCAGCGCGATCCGCGCCACGAGATCACGGTCGTGGAGCGCGACGGCCCGCACGATACGTTCGGCTGGGGCATCGTCTTTTCGGACCAGACCTTCTCGTACCTCGAGGACCACGACAAGCCGTCGGCCGATGCCATCATCGCCGGCTGCGAAACGTGGAACAACGTGGACGTCGTGCATCGCGGCCGGAAGGTCACGATCCGCGGCAACCGGTTCTCTGGCATCGCGCGGCTCGCGTTTCTGAACATCCTGCATCACCGGTGTGAAGCGGTCGGCGTCGATCTCCGGTTCCATACGAACCTGACGGATCCGGATCAGATGACCGGGTGCGATCTGGTTGTCGGCGCCGATGGGGCCAACAGTTTCGTTCGTCAGATCGATCGCGACGCGTTTCAGCCGTCGATCGACGTGCGGCGGAACAAGTACATCTGGCTTGGCACGCGGCAGCTGTTCCATGGGCTCACGCTGACGTTCCGACGGGACGAGGCGGGCGTGTTCGCCGCGCACTCGTACAAGTTCAGCAAGACCACGAGCACGTTCATCGTCGAGTGTCCGCCGGAGACGTGGGCGCGCGCGGGCTTCGCGTCCATGAGCGAGGCCGACACGAGTGCGTACCTCGAGCGGGTGTTTGCCGACGACCTTGGCGGCCATCCGTTGCTGACCAACAACTTCGTTCGCTGGCTGAATTTTCCGCTGGTGAAGAACGTACGCTGGCATCACGGCGACGTGGTGCTCCTCGGCGACGCGCTGCACACCGCGCATTTTTCGATCGGATCCGGCACCAAGCTCGCGCTCGAAGACGCGATCGCATTGGCCGGGGCGTTTGACGGGGCCGACAGCACGTCGAGCGCTCTCGAGGCCTTCGAGCGTACGCGAAAGCCGGTGGTCGACCGCCTGCAGGACGCCGCCTACGAGAGCCTGCTGCGGTTCGAGCACATGGAGGACGATATGGGGCTCGACCCGGTCGCGTTCGCCTACCGGCTGATGACTCGTAGCGGGCGCATCGATCGCGAGAAGCTGCGGAAGCGCGATCCTGAGTTCGTGGCCGCGTACGAAAGCGAAAGCCGATGAGCACCGCCCCCACCGCTTCGTCGTCCGGTACGACGTCCGCGACGACGTTCGCGACGACTGAAGAAGGACTGCAGCGCCGCCTGACGTCGCGCCAGTTGACGATGATTGCCATCGGCAGCGCGATCGGCGTCGGCCTGTTCCTCGGCAGCACCGTGACGATCGGCCTCGCCGGCCCGGCCGTCATCGTCACGTACGTGTTCGGCGCCGCGATCGCGCTCGTCATGGGATACGCGCTCGCCGAGATGGCGGTCGTGCACCCCCTTGCCGGATCGTTCGGGGTGTACGCCGAACGCTACCTGTCGCCCTGGTTCGGCTTCGTCGTCCGCGCGACGTACGGGTTCATCCAGATTCTCGCGATCGGCGCGGAGGTGACGGCGGTCGCGATCTACTTCGCGTTCTGGTTTCCGGCCGTGCCGCAGTGGGTGTGGGTGGCCGGCGTGTCGGTCGGGCTCATGGCCATAAACACCGCGCAGGTGAGCCGTTTCGGCGAGTTCGAGTACTGGTTCGCGCTCATCAAAGTGGTCGCGATCGTGGCGTTCATCGCGGTGGGACTCGGGCTGATCTTCGGTCTCGGCCCGGCGCCGGCGGTCGGCTTCTCGAATCTGTTCAACGGCCCCGGCGGGTTCCTGCCCCATGGGTGGAAAGGCGCATGGCTCGCGCTGACGCTCGTCATCACCAGCTACATGGGCGTCGAAGTGATCGCGGTGACTGCGGGCGAGGCCGAGCATCCCGAGACCTCGATCCCGCGGGCGATGAAGTCGATGGTGCTGCGGCTGATCATTTTCTACGTGCTCGCGATCGGCGTGATGCTGATGATGACGCCGTGGAACCAGATCAGCGAGGGTGCGCGCGGGATCACCGGCAGCCCGTTCGTGCGCGCGTTCGCGTCGGCTGGCATTCCCTACGCGGCGGGCGTCATGAACCTCGTCGTGATCTCGGCGGCGCTGTCGAGCGCCAACTCGGACCTGTACCTGACCACGCGGATGCTGTTCTCGTTGTCCCGATCCGGGTACGCGCCTGGCTGGTTGTCGACGGTGAGTGCGGCGGGCGTTCCGCTGCGCGCGGTGGCGGTGGCGAGCGGCGGGATGGCCGTCGCGATCCTTCTGGCGATTTACGCGCCGGGCGACGCTTTCCTCGCACTGTTCGGGACGGCGGTGGCCGGCATGCTGTTCATCTGGATCGTGATCCTGTTCACGTACCTGCGCTTTCGCGCGTCGATGTCGCCGGAGCGCGTCGCGCAGTTGCCGATCAGACTGCCCGCGCACAAGCTTGCCGCGACGTTCGGCATCGTCTCGCTGGTCGCGATCACGCTGACGACATTCTTCGTGGACGGCCTGCAGTACACGGTGCCGTCGTTCCTGCCGTTTCTGGCCGTCATCTCGATTCTGTACGCGCGCATGCGAAAGCGCGCCGGAGCGCCAGCGTGACCCCATTTCCCGTCGCCGACCTTCGTCGCGAATTCCCTGCGATCGCGCAGGCCGGCGACTTTCTCTTTTTCGACAACGCCGCCGGCGCCCAGGTGCCGGCCAACGTGATCGCGGCGGTGACCGATCATCTCGTGTCGCGCAACGTCCAGCGCGGCGGTCCGTACGGCCGGTCGCAGGAAGTGGACGCGATGATTGGGCGCGCGCGTGAAGCCGTCGCCGCGTTCGTCAACGCGCGCGAGCCGAGCGAGATCGCATTCGGCCTCAACGCCACATCGTTCATCCGATCGATCAGTCTTGCGGTGGGCCAGACGCTCGGCGCGCGTCAGGAGATCGTGGTCACCGACCTGGATCACGAGGCCAACATCGCGACGTGGGTCGCGCTCGAGCGCGCCGGCGCCCGACTCGTCTGGTGGACGGTTCGAGCGGATGGCCGGCTGTCCCTCGAGGATCTCGACGCGCTGGTGTCCGAGCGGACGCGCCTCATCGCGTGCACGGTCGCGTCGAATGCGACCGGCACGCGCGTCGATGTCGCAGCGGTGGCGAGGCGTGCGCAGGCGGCCGGCGCAGAAGTGTTGCTGGACGCCGTGCACTATGGACCGCACGGCCCGATTGACGTGCAGGCGTTCGACTGCGACTACCTCGTCTGCTCCGGTTACAAGATCTTCGCCCCGCACATGGGGTTCGCGTGGTGTCGCGCCGAAGCGATTAACCGATTGCCGACGTTCCGCGAAGCGTTCATTCCCGACGTCACGCCGGACAAGCTCGAGGCGGGCACGTATGCGTACGAAAACGTCGCCGGCATGGAAGCGGTCGTCCAGTATCTCGAGCGGCTCGGGCGCCGTCTCGGTGCGGATTCCGGCTCACCACGGCGAGCGGTCGTCCGGATCGCGATGGAAGCGATCGCCGCGTACGAGCGCACGCTGTCCGCCGCGCTGCTTGACGCCGTTCAATCGATCGAGGGCGCTGTCGTGCACGGCGTGACGGATCGCGGTCAGCTCGCCGATCGCGTGCCGACGGTCTCGTTCACGGTCGACGGCGTCGCTTCGTCTGCCATCGCTGCACAGCTTGCGGCGGTGGGCATCGGCGCGCGCAGCGGACACATGTACGCGCCGCGCCTGATGCAGCGGCTCGAGCTGATGCCCGAGGGAACGGTCCGGGTGTCGCTCGTCCATTACAACACGCTGGACGAGATCGCCCGGTTCCGGGAGCGGCTGACGGAGGCTGTGGCTGCGCTTAGGGCCCTTAGGCCCACCCGGCGGCAGGACGCCGGCGTGCCGACCGCTGGTCGGTGATGAGCGAGGGCAGTCGTCCCATGAGCAGCCGCATCGCGGGCGGGAAGTCTCGCGCCTTGAACCCGTCGGCGCTGACGCACGCCACGCGATAGCTGCCTTCGCAGACGAGGCGATCGGTCTCCTGGTGACGCGCTTCGAAGAGGTAGGTGATGCGCCGATCGGTCATGTCCTGGACGGTGATGCCGATGCTGAGCACTTCTTCGGCGCGCGCGGGCGATCGAAACCGGCATTTGGCCTCGACCCGCGGCATCAAGATGCCGAAGTCGCGGATCAATTCGAGCCGCGTCCGGCCGAGCGCACGGAACAGTTCGTCTTCCGCCTCCTCGAAGAAGCGGAGGAAGTTGCCGAACCACACGATGCCGGCGGCGTCGGTGTCGGCCCAGTGAACGCGAACGTTGACCCTGTAGAAATCCACCCGTTGCACTGTAGAGGCTTGCGCAGATCATGTCCAGACTCTCACCTTCCAAGTTCCGTTCGCACTTTCCGATCGTCGAGCGCCGCGTCTATGTGAACAGCTGCTCGCAGGGCGCGTTGTCCACCGACGTCGAGGCTGCCATGCGCGAGTACATCGAGAGCTGGCACGACGGCGGCTCACCGTGGGAGCTGTGGGTGGAGCAGGTGGAGCGCCTGCGCACCGCGTTCGCCGCGTCGATCGGCGCCGACCGCGAAGAGATCGCCGTGATGCCCAGCGCGTCCGCCGGCATCAACGCCGTCGCCAGCGCGCTGAGCTTCGGCGGCCCGCGCTCGACCGTCGTGATGGGCGAGTTCGAGTTCCCGACGATGGCGCAGGCGTGGCTGGCGCAGGAGCGCCGGGGTGCGACGATCAGATGGGCGCGCGCGGAAGGCGACCGCCTCGAGGTAAGCGCGTACGAAGCGGTGATCGACGACCGCACGCTGATCGTCCCCACCACGAACGTGTGCTTCAGGAATGGCCACAAGACCGACGTCGCGGGCGTGACGACGTGTGCGCACGCGCACGGCGCGTACGTGTTGCTGGACGACTACCAGCGCACAGGATCGAGTCCGATCGACGTGCACGCGCTCGGCGTCGACTTCATGGTGACCGGCTGCCTCAAATATCTGCTGGCCGCGGCGGGCGTGGCGTTCCTGTACGTGCGCCGCGACCTGATCGAGCGATTCGAGCCGACGATCACCGGCTGGTTCGGTCGCGTCAACCCGTTCGCCTTCCGCATCGACGCACTCGACTGGTCCTCGACCGCGAGCCGGTTCGAGAGCGGCACGCCGCCGGTGCCGAACGCCTACGCGGCATTAGGCGCGCTCGGCCTGCTCGATCGCATCGGCTACGACGTCGTGGGCCAGCAGGTGTCGAGCCTCGTCGAGCGCTACCGCTCCGCGGCTGAGGTCAGCGGGTTCGTCTTGCGCACGCCCGCGGATCCCGCGCGCCGCGGACCGCTCGTCGTCGTCCAGAGTGTCGATGCACCGGCGCTCGTCGCGCGCCTGGCCGCGCGCGGCATCGTGGCCTCGTCTCGTGGCAACGGTCTGCGCGTGTCGTTTCACGCCTACAACAACGAAGCGGACGTGGACGCCGTCGTCGAGGCCCTGCAGGCTGAATCGGCGCTGCTGGAGCGCGCCTTCGGACGAACGACCGCGCGAACGACCGGGCGAACGACCACGCGAACAACACCTTGACACGCCATGGCCCCAGGCACTACGTTTCGGCGATCCTTTAACACTGATTAGTTCAAGGTTAAACGTTTATCGTCTGGAGGATGCCTCGATGAAGCCGTTCCTCGGATTCCGCAGCGGGCTCGCGGCCGCAATCGTCGCTCTCACCCTGGCTGCGCCGGCATCGGCGCAGGTCAGCACCTTCGATCTCCTCGGGACCGTCATCGACCAGTCGGGCGCGGTGCTGCCAGGCGGATCGGTGACGCTCCGAAACGTCAAGACCGGTCTCTCTCGTGAGACCGTGACCGACGAGCGCGGGCGCTACCACTTCGCCGCGTTGCCGCCCGTCGGGGAGTACAGCGTCAAGGTCTCGCTGGCTGGCTTCTCCAGCCAGGAACGCGCGGGCCTGGTCTTCGCGGCCAACAGCGCGCCGGTCATCGACCTCACGCTGAATCTGGCGGCCCTCGCCGAGACGGTCTCGGTCCGCGGCGAGGCGCCGCTCCTCGAGACCCGGAGGTCGGAGCTCAGCGTCACGGTCGATCAGAAGCGGATCGAGACGATGCCGCTCAACGGGCGTAACTACATGGACCTGGCGCAGCTCTCGATCGGCGTGCACACCGCGGCGGCCCGCGGCGACGTCTCGATCAACGGCCAGCTCGGCCGCAACATCGACTACGTGATCGACGGCGTGTCGAACAAGGTCAACGAGTGGGGCGATGCGTCGAAGACCGGGCTGTCGCTTGACATCATCCAGGAGTTCCAGGTCATCTCGAGCCAGTTCTCGGCCGAGTTCGGGAACGCCCTCGGCGGCATCGTCAGCGCCGTCACGAAGACCGGCACCAACGACCTGCACGGCACCGCGTTCTTCTATGAGCGGCCAGGGCGGCTGGACGCGAACGACAGGCTGTCGCAGACGAAGGCGCCTTTCGACCAGCAGCAATTCGGCGGCACGTTTTCAGGTCCGATCGTCAAGAACAAGACCCACTTCTTCGGCGCCTACGAGGGCACGAACCAGGACTCGCAGGCCGTTGTCACCTCCGTGCTCCAGCCCGGCGCCTTCCCCACGAGCTTGAACCAGCACCAGGCCTTCGGGAAGGTGACGCATCAGTTCACCAGCAACGAGACCCTGGCGATCCGGTTCAACCGGGATGCGCGCACGAGCATCGGCGGCTTCGGCGGCCTGGTCCTGCCCGATGGCGGGGCCAAGTCCGTCCGATCGGGCCGCGACTGGCAGGGCACGCTGACGAGCGTGCTGCCGCAGCGAACGGTCAACGAGCTGCGCTTCCAGTTCTCGCAGTTCGTCAACGAGTCCACGAACCTCACGACGGCACCGCGCAGCGTCTACACGGGCGTGGGGACCTTCGGCGGCGGCACTGGCTCCCCCCAGGACATCCACGAAGTGCGCCTGCAGGTGGTTGACAAGCTGTCGCGCGACTTCGGCTCGCACCGGACGTCGTACGGCGTCGACCTCTCGCACATCGCGAAGACAGGCGTCTTCAACGCGAGCTTCCAGGGCCAGTACACGTTCGCGCCTGGCGCGAAGTATCCGTTCAACGCGGCCGATCCCGCCACGTGGCCCATCCAGTTCGTGCAGGGCTTCAACGATCCGCGCCGGCCGTTCACGTTGCAGCGCGACTTCGCACCCTTCGACTTCGCGGGCATCGACCGGCGCTACGTGAACGTCGGCGTGTTCGCACAGGACAACTGGGAGGTGACGCGAGGGCTGACCGTCAACCTGGGGATCCGGTACCAGAAGCAGACGGCCAACCCGCCCAACAAGGACATCATGCCGCGCACGGGCTTCGCCTGGGACATCGGAAAGAACGGCAAGACGGTCCTCCGCGGCGGCGCCGGCCGTTTCTACGATCAGTTGCCCGACACCATCCGGAACATCGAGGACCTGTTCGGCGTGATCGGCAACTTCAACGTGACCCTGACGCCGAGCGGGAACCCAGGCATCTTCCCGACCTACCCGGCCATCCTGTCGAATGCGCCAGGCGGCAGCGGTCCGGTCCCC
>Ga0209515_10009419_pt1 | contig 11116 bp, 9 predicted proteins | sample Subgroupgradi54m_FD_187454 | JGI IMG/M metagenome (GOLD analysis project Ga0209515, IMG submission 187454) | Subsurface groundwater microbial communities from S. Glens Falls, New York, USA - GMW60B uncontaminated upgradient, 5.4 m (SPAdes)... ...
GGCGGGCCGAGAACAGCCGCGCCTTCGATGCCATGCAGAAGCAGGGCACCAAGCTGGTCAAGTGGAGCAGCGCCGAGCGGCAGAAGTTCTTCCAGGCCACCGCCGAGGTGCGCGGCGACTTCGCGCGCACCTGGGGCCTCGACACGCTGATGCGCCGGATCTCGGAGGACCTCGACCAGTTCAGGCAGGCGCGGCGCTAGCGTACGCGGCGCGCGCTACGCCTTCCTGGTCATCGCGCCGCCCGCGCGCGCGCCCGCGAGCACCAGGTCGACCAGCGAGCGCACGAAGGCCTCGTCGACCGGCTCGCCCAGGGTGATGAGACGCGCTCCCAGGGGCGCGAAGATGGTCTCGATGATGAGCGCGCCGTTCGTGCCCGCGGGCAGCTCGCCGCGCGCGATGGCGCGGTCGATGATGGTCTGGCGGCGCTGCCGGCTCTCGTCGCGCAGGGTGCGCCGGATGGCCATGACCTCGGGATTCTGCTGCTCGGCGTGCAGCATGCGGATGATGCCCAGGCGCGCCGGCGTCTCGCACAGGTCGCGCATCTCCAGCGCGGCGGCGACGAGGTCCTCGCGCAGCGAGCCCGTGTCGGGCGCGGGCGCCGAGGCCTCCTTGACCGAGCGGATGGCCGCGGCCACCAGGTCGGGCTTGGTCGGCCAGCGCCGGTAGATGGTCGTCTTGTTGACGCCCGACTGGCGCGCCACGTCCTCGATGCGCAGGCCCGCGTAACCCAGGCGGCCGAGCTCCTCGAGGGTCACGCGCAGCACCTCGTCGACGACGCGCGCGCTTCGTCCCTTGACCCGGAGCCCTTCTGTCCTCCTGCTCGTGTGCAGCCGCATCCTCGCCTCCAACCCCCGTGCCGATAACCTAATCTATTCGAATATTTGTGAGCTACGGCGAAAATAATAGCAACCAGGAGTTGCCAAAACAAGGTCCGAACCATCATTATGGCAACGGTTTGTCGCCATTCGAGGGTCTGTGATCATGTCGTCTGAAGCTGCTGCTCCCGCTGTTCCTCCTCCGCTCGAGCCACCGGTGCGCCGGCGGCCGCGGCTCACCCGGCGCGCCACCGTGCTGCTCGGTGTCCTGGGCCTGGCGCTCGTGGGTGGCGGTGCCTGGTGGTACTCACGCCGCGGCCTCGAGACCACTGACGACGCGCAGGTCGACGGCGACATCGTACCGGTGCCGGCGCGCATCGGGGCGCCGGTGATCGAGCTGCGCGTGGCCGAGAACCAGACCGTGCACGCGGGCGACGTGCTGGTCGTGCTCGACGACCAGGAGGCGCGCGCCCGGCTCGAGCAGGCCGAGGCCGCGCTCGCCGCCGCCGCGGCCAACGCCGAGGCCGCCGAGGCCGACGCCGAGGTGGCCCGGACCAACGCGGTGGGCAACCGCTCCATGGCCGAGGCCTCGTTGCGCAGCGCGTCGGCGGGCGCCGCCGGTGCACGCGACCAGATCGGCGCCGCCGAGGCGTCGTTGCGCTCGGCCGAGGCGTCACTGCGCCAGGCCGAGTCCGACCGCGAGCGCAACCGCAAGATGTACGAGGGCGGCGCCATCGCGCGCATCGTTCTCGACCAGAGCGAGACCGGGTACAACGTCGCGCTGTCCAACCGCGAGGCGGCGCAGGCGCGCCTGGGCACGCTGCGCGCGAATGCCTCGCAGGTCAGCGGCCACATCGCCGAGGCCAGCGCCAAGGCCGAGCAGAGCCGCAACGTCGACGTGATCGTGAACCAGGCGGCGGCCAAGGCCAAGGCGGCGCGCGCGCAGGTGTCGAGCGCGCAGGCGACGCGCGATCTGGCCAGGCTGCAGCTCTCGTACACGCGCATCGTCGCGCCCCAGGACGGCGTGGTCTCCAAGCGCACCGTCGCGGTGGGCCAGATGGTCTCGGCCGGGCAGCCGGTGGCGCAGCTCATCGCGCCCAGGCTGTGGGTGACCGCGAACTTCAAGGAGACGCAGATCGCGCAGATGCACGTGGGTCAGACGGCCACCTTCAGCGTCGACGCCTTCCCCGGGCTCGACCTGCACGGCACGATCGAGAGCCTGTCGGGTGCGACCGGCTCGCGCTTCTCGCTGCTTCCGCCCGACAACGCGTCGGGCAACTACACCAAGGTCGTGCAGCGCCTGCCGGTGCGTGTGCACATCGCGGCGTTGCCCACGGGCGTGCAGCTGCGCCCGGGCATGAGCGTCGATCTCACCGTCGACACCACGCGCTAACATGGCCGACGCGGTGGTCATACCCGCCGGCGCGGCGCCGGGCGCGCACGCGGTGGCAACGGTCAACAAGTGGGCCGTGGCCGTGGCGGTGTCGCTGGGCGCGCTGCTCGAGATCATCGACACCAGCATCGTGAACGTGGCGCTGCCGCAGATGCAGTCGTCGCTGGGCGCCACGCTGTCGCAGGCCAGCTGGGTGGTGTCGAGCTACGGCATCGCCAACGTCATCATCCTGCCCCTGTCGGCGTGGCTGGGCGTGCGCTTCGGCAAGAAGAGCTACTTCATCTTCTCGCTGGTGGGCTTCACGCTGGCGTCGGTGCTGTGCGGGCTTTCGACGTCGCTGCCCATGCTGGTGGTCGCGCGCGTGCTGCAAGGGTTGACCGGCGGCGGCCTGCTGGCCAAGGCGCAGGCCATCCTGTTCGAGACCTTCCCGCGCGAGGAGCAGGCCACGGCGCAGGCGTTCTTCGGCGCCATCGTCATCGCCGGCCCGGCCATCGGGCCGACGCTGGGCGGTTACATCGTGACCAACATCGGCTGGCGCTGGATCTTCTTCATCAACGTGCCGGTGGGCATCGTCGCCTTCTTCATGGCGACGTCGTTCCTGGCGCCGGACGACAAGAAGGTCGTGGGTGCGCTGCGCAAGCCCATCGACTGGACGGCCATCGGCCTGCTCGCGCTCGGCCTCGGCTGTCTGCAGACCTTCCTCGAGGAAGGCAACGACCACGACTGGTTCGACTCGCGCCTGATCATCATGCTGGCGCTGGTCACGGTGGTCGCGCTGGTGGCATTCGTCATGCGCCAGCTGCGCTCGAGCGCGCCGGTGGTCGACCTGCGCGTGCTCAAGCACCGCTCGCTGTGGGCAGGCAGCATCGTGTCGACGGTCATCGGCATCACGCTCTACGGCGCCATGTTCGCGGTGCCGGTGTTCGCGCAGACCATGCTGCACTACTCGTCGCAGCAGACCGGCATGCTGCTCCTGCCCGGCGCGCTGGCGGCGGCGGTGACCATGCAGATCGCGGCGCGCGTGGTGCGCAAGGTCGACCCGCGCCTGGCGCTGACCTTCGGCGCCTTGACCCTGCTGACGTCGCTGTCGCTGCTGGCGTCGGCGATGAACCCATCGATGGGCGCGGACGACTTCTTCTGGCCCATGATCATCCGCTCGGTCGGCACGGTGTTCATGTTCCTGCCCCTGCAGCTGGCCGCCATCGGGCCCATCCCGCGCGAGGACATCGCCGCGGCCAGCGGTTTCTTCAACCTGACCCGGCAGCTCGGCGGCAGCATGGGCGTCGCCGTGCTCAGCTTGGTGCTCGAGCGCCGCACCGCCTTCCACCACGAGGTGCTCATCGAGAAGGTCGTGAACGGCGCGCCCGCCGCCATGGCGCGCCTGAACACCATCGGGTCGGGCCTGCTCGCGCGCGGCTTCGATCCGTCGTCGGCGCACCAGCGCGCGCTCGCCATGCTCGACGGCAGCGTCCGTCAGCAGGCCAGCGTGCTGTCCTTCGTGGACACCTTCTGGCTCACTGCCTTCGTCCTCGTCCTCGCGCTTCCCCTCATCGCCCTGCTGGGCAAGCCGAAAGGCCCGGCCGCCCCCGCCGCGCACTGACCGGGGGACAGGATCTAGGGTCGTAGACGATTGGAATTACTGCATTTCTAGCGACGAACGCGCATTTCGTTGCGGAGACGCGGAATGCGCGTTTGCCGCCAGGAGCGGAGCAATTTCAATTATTTAGAGGGGTAGATCCTGTCCCCAAGGAAAGCTGGTGCTGACCGGGGGGGACAGGATCTAGGGTCGTAGACCATTGGAATTACTGCACTTCTAGCGACGAATGCGCATTTCGTTGCGGAGACGCGGAATGCGCGTTTGCCGCCAGGAGCGGAGCAATTTCAATTGTTTAGAGGGGTAGATCCTGTCCCCGAGAAAGGTGGCCTCCGCCGGAGGCGCCAGTAAGCCGAGTTCTGTCGCGAGTCTGGTTGCCCTCGCTCGCTGGTGATCATTCTTCTAGGCGCGCCGTTGCCGGCGTGCTCCAGCGACCAACCCGAGGGCATTGCGCGGGCCGCGCGCCCCCTGCATGGTCTTGCTCCGGGTGGGGTTTGCCATGCCCTCCGTGTCACCACGGAGGCGGTGCGCTCTTACCGCACCTTTTCACCCTTACCGCCAGCTTGCGCCGACGGCGGTTTGTTTTCTGTGGCACTTTCCTGCAGGTCACCCCGACTGGCCGTTAGCCAGCACCCTGCCCTGTGGAGCTCGGACTTTCCTCCCGCACCCGCCTTGCGACGGATGCCAGCGATCACCTCGGCGCCTCCGGCGGAGGCCGAAACGGAGTGTACTACGAGGGCGAGTCCTTCTCACCCTGCTCGAGCGCCTGTTCCTTCATGATCTCGTCCCAGTAGATGATGCGGGCGCAGGTGGGGCAGGTCTCGATGGCGGTGCCGCGCTGGAGCATGATGAAGAGCTGGGGCGGGATCTTCATGTGGCAGCCCTGGCAGGTGCCCTTGACCACGGGCACGACCGCGAGGCCGCGACGCATGCGGATGGCCGAGTACTTCTTGAGCACGTTGGCGTCCACGCGCGCCGCGCTGGCGTCGCGCCCGGCCTTCTCGCCGGCGATCTTGGCGCGCAGCTCGTCGAGCTTCACGTTGGTCGCCGCGTCTTCCTTGTTGACGACCTCGCGCAGCTGGGCCAAGTCGGCCTCGTGGGCGGCGATCTTCTGCCGGTTGGCCTCGATCGCGTCCATCAGCTTGACGATCTCTTCCTCGCGCTCGGCCACGCTCTTGCGCGTGTTCTCGATCTCGCGCTGCGCCGCCATGTAGTCCTTGCCGGTCTTGACGCCCGCCAGCTTGGTCTTGGACTTGGCGATGCTGCCCTCGGAGTTCTTCAGCTCGAACTCCTGGTCGCGACGGAACTTCTCGGCGTCGGCCAGCTGGGCGCGCTCCTTCTCGAGCATGGCCTCGACCTTGGCGAGGTCTGCCTTCAGCGCCTGCAGCTTCTCGGGGAGCGCCTTCAGCCCGGTCTCGTACTCCTGCACACGGGCGTCGTAGCGCTGGAGCTCCTCGAGTAACTTCAACTGCTCTTTCAAGTCGACCTCCTAGGCTACCGCTCTCGTTGTCATTTCGTGGGCCCACCTGGATTCGAACCAGGGACGAACCGGTTATGAGCCGGCGGCTCTGACCAACTGAGCTATGGGCCCGAGACCGCCTGTGAGCTGAGGAGTGATAGCGCCTGCGAGGGGGGATTGCAAGCAAGTGGCATGCAGATGAGCTAGCAATCTCGCCGATGTCCGCTCTTCTCTGCCATCAGATCCGCATCGATGAGACCGACATCTGCGAGATGGCGGGTGACCGGGTGGCGGCCTCGCTTGAGCGCGCCCAGGCGCAGCGTCTGCGGGTCCAGTACGACTTCGTGGCCGAGCGCCCGCTGGTGCAGGGCAGCATCGGCATCGCGCTCATCGTGGTCGGCGTGTACTACGCGCTGAGCCTGTGGCACCGGCTGCAAAACGACATGGTCGTCTCCAGGTACGAGGCGTTGCTGGTCGCCGACCGGGCGACCCGCAAGCTGGGCTTCGGCAAGCGCGCGACGGCCGCCGAGATCGCGCGCTTCGCCGACGAGGCGCGCGAGCAGGGGCTGCAGATCCGGGTGGAGACGTCGCTGAGGTAGGGCAGGGGAGGGGACGAAGCCGGCGCGCTTCGGCGTCTGTTAATTTTCGACGAACGCCTTAAGCCGCTTCGACCGGCTCGGATGGCGCAGCTTGCGCAGCGCCTTGGCCTCGATCTGGCGGATGCGCTCGCGCGTCACTTCGAAGTCCTGGCCGACTTCTTCGAGCGTGTGGTCGCTCTTCTCGCCGATGCCGAAGCGCATGCGCAGGACCTTCTCCTCGCGCGGCGTGAGCGTGGCGAGCACCTTGCGCGTCTGCTCGGCCAGGTTCATCGAGATGACCGCGTCGCTCGGCGACACGATGCTCTTGTCCTCGATGAAGTCGCCCAGGTGCGAGTCTTCCTCTTCACCGATGGGCGTCTCGAGCGAGATGGGCTCCTTGGCGATCTTGAGCACCTTCCGCACCTTGTCGAGCGGCAGCTCCATCTTCTCGGCGATCTCTTCCGGCGTCGGCTCGCGGCCCAGCTCCTGGACCAGGTAGCGCGAGGTACGGATGAGCTTGTTGATCGTCTCGATCATGTGCACCGGGATACGGATGGTGCGGGCCTGATCGGCGATGGCGCGGGTGATGGCCTGACGGATCCACCACGTGGCGTAGGTAGAAAACTTGTAGCCGCGCTTGTACTCGAACTTGTCGACGGCCTTCATGAGGCCGATGTTGCCCTCCTGGATGAGATCCAGGAACTGCAGGCCGCGGTTGGTGTACTTCTTCGCGATCGACACCACCAGGCGCAGGTTGGCCTCCACGAGCTCGCTCTTGGCCCGCTCGGCCATGTGCTCGCCCTCGTGGATCGACACGTAGGTCATGCGCAGGTCGTCGACCTTGATGTTGGCCTCTTCCTCGACGATCTGGACCTTCTTCTGCGCGTTCTTGATGACGCGGTCCATCTCCTCGAGCTCGGCCATGGTGATGCCGAGCTTCTTGGTGACGGCGCGCGCCTTGGCGGCGTTGGTCTTGACCTCTTTCTGGATCTTCTTGAGGTCCTTGAGCGACATGCCGACCTTGCGCTCGATGTCGCCGACCTCGCCCTCTGCCTTCTCGATGCGCACCACCAGCGCCTTCAGCTTGTGGACGATGCGGTCGATGACCTTCTTGTTCAGGCGGAGCTCGGACAGCTCCTCGAACATCTCGTCGCGGTGGGCCTGGATCTGGTCCTTGAGCTTCTTCTTCTTGACCTCGGAGAGACCCTTCTCGGCGAGCTTCTCGTCGAGCTTCTCGTTCTCCTTGGTGATGCGGCGGACCTTCTCGAGGACCTTGATGACGCGCTCGGCGTGCCACGCCTCGTCGAACTCGGCGTCTTCCTCGTCGATGTCCTTGACGACTTCCTTGACCCGGATCTTCTCCTTCTTGAGCTTCTCGGAGAGATCCAGCAGCTCCTCGATGGCGATCGGGGAGTTCAGCACGGTCTGGAGGACGCGGCGCTCGCCCTCCTCGATGCGCTTGGCGATCTCGACCTCGCCTTCACGCGTGAGCAGCGAGACCGAGCCCATCTTGCGCAGGTACATGCGCACCGGGTCGTTGGTCTTGGAGTACTGGGCGTCGTACTCCTCCTGCTCCTTCTCCTCTTCCTCTTCCTTCTCGTCGTCGTCCTCGATGGTCTCGACGACCTTGGGCTGGCCGCCTACCTTCGACGGCACACGCACCTTCGACGCCGAGTCGACAATCTCGATGCCCTCATCACCGAGCGCCGACAGCCAGTCGTCGATCTGGTCAGAAGACACGATGTCCTCGGGCATGTTGTCGTTGACTTCGTCATAAGTGAGGAAGCCCTTGGACTTGCCGAGGTCGATCAGCTTCTGCTTCTTACGATCCGACGTTTCGCCACCGTTCATCGAGGGTCTTCCTCCGGCCGACGGCCCAATTGGTCGGCCATGCTGCGGGTTTTCAACTGGCGCATCGACAGCTCTCGCGCCAGCTGCGTGTCGCCACGCCGTTCTGCGTCCTTGATCTGCCGCTTGAGCTCGGAGAGCTCACCGTCCATGGCGTCGCGTTGCAACATGCGCATCGCCTCGGTCAGCGTCCGCCGGGGATCCTGGACCGACTCGTACGAACCTGCAAAAACAACCTTCGCCACGATGTCGCTTATCTCCGGCGGGGCGGCATCGACGATCGATCCACCCGCTTGTGCGGCGGAATACATGTCGCGAACCCGGGCGTCCGTCAAGAGGGATCCGACGCCCAATTCTTCTGCATAGGGCAGGAGAACCGGGTGATCCGCCAGGATGGCGAGCAGCTTGAGCTGCAGCGGAGGCGGCGGAACCACCGGTGCCTGCGGTCCGACCGGGCGCGCAGGCACCTCGCTGCGACCGCGCAGGATGGCCTCCACGCGTCGTGGGTCGAGGCCCAGAGCCTGGGCCAACCTGCCAGCAATCATGAGCCTTTTGTTATCGACCGGCTCGGCCGCCACGATAGGGGCAACGGTGCGCAGAACCCGCTCGCCGGAAGCCGCGCTGCGATCCGAGGCGCCCCACTGCTCGAACGTGTAGTACTCGAATGCTTCGGGCGCAGCGTGGACCAGGGCCTCGAAGCGCTCGGCTCCCGTCTTGCGGACAAAAGAATCGGGATCCTCACCCTGCGGCAAGATGACCACGCGGGTATCGATGCCCGCGCGCACCAGCAGCTCGATGTCCTTCATGGTGGCCGCTCGGCCGGCCTTGTCGCCGTCCATGCACAGGATGACGCGCTCGGAGTGCCGGCGCAGCGTCTCGGCTTGCTGCTCGGTCAGGGCGGTGCCGAGCGGCGCGACCGTCTCGGCGAAGCCCGCCTGGTGCAGCGCGATGACGTCGAAGTTGCCTTCGACCAGGATCGCCCGGTTCTTGCGCTGGATGGCGGCGCGCGCCGCGTGCAGGCCGAACAGCAGGTTCGACTTCTTGTAGATGGGCGACTCGGACGAGTTGACGTACTTGGGCGTCTCGGGGTCGGAGCCGAGGGTCCGGCCGGAGAAGCCGACGACCTCGCCCGCGGGCAGGAGCACCGGGCACATGAGCCGGTCGCGGAACTTGTCGTAGTAACCCGGGCTGCTCTTGCGCGGCGAGACCAGGCCCAGCACCAGCGCCAGCTCGACCGCGACCTTGCGCTGCTCGAGGTGGCGCGCCAGCCCGTCCCAGCCCTCGGGCGCCAGGCCCAGACGGAACGTCTCGGCGATGGCGTCGCCGATGCCGCGCGACTCGAGGTAGGTGCGGCCCTTGCGGCCAGTCTCGGCGTCCTGCAGCTGCGCGCGGTAGTACGCCGCCGCGGTGGCGTTGACGTCGAGCAGGCGGGTGCGCTCGCTCTTGGCTTGCTGCTCGGCAGGCGAGTCCGGCTTCTCCGGAATCACCACGCCCGAGCGGGCGGCCAGCTCGCGCACGACCTCGACGAAGCTCTTGCCTTGCAGCTCGCTCACGAACTTGAACACGTCGCCCGAGCGCTGGCAGCCGAAGCAGTAGTACGATCGCTTCGCAGGGCTCACGTTGAACGACGGTGTCTTCTCCCCGTGGAACGGGCACAGTCCCTTGTAGCTCGCGCCCGTCTTCTTGAGCGCGACGTGCTCACCGATCACCGCGACGATGTCAGTCCGGTCGCGGACCTCGGCGATCACTTCGTCGGGGATTCGGCCCAACTCTCTCCTCGACCAGGCTAGCTAGCGACGCAAACGCGCCGGCGGTTGAACACAAACGAAATGCAAACGCCAGGGAACTTCTCTTGAACCGGCGCGAAAGTGCAAGAGAGTATGCCAGCGATCCACAGGGTGTCAAATTGGTTGCTCGGCTCACTCCTTTTTGGGAATCCTGAACGATTTCACTTATTATGCGGGGATGCGACACCTGCCGATCCTGGTCGTCGTGACCCTGTCATGGCTTGCTGCAGGCTGTGACGCAAGCAGCTCGAGCGTCGATGCGGCGCCGGCGTCGGACTCGGCGCCGACCTTCGACAGCTCGAGCGGAGTCGCCGACGCCGCCCCGGGCGACGCCGCGCCAGCCGACGCGGCGCCCGAGCAGGGCGTGCGCTGCGGGCCCGACCAGACCCTCTGCGATCCGGTGGCCACCGCGGGCTGCTGCGATGATCCGAAGGCGGGCGAGTCCTGCCTGCCCATCGGCAAGGTGTCCTGCTTCGGCCGGCTGACCCGCTGCGACGGCGTCGAGGACTGCATGACCGCGGGCGACGTGTGCTGCAGCCTGGACGGCAGTGCCCCCGACTGCGCCGCGGCGGAAAGCTGCACCGCGGCGAGCGGCAGCGTGATCCTGTGTCACTTCGATCAGGAATGCGCTGCGGAAGCGCCGCACTGCTGCGCGGGCACCTGCCAGGTCGCCTGCGAATAGTGAGCAGCCGCCGCTAGGCGGGTGGCACGACCTCCGCTACATTCGCGCGCGGTGCGAGTCGTCGTCGTCCTCTGCGTCCTGGTCGCGTGCTCCTGGCTCTCGGCGTGCATCGGGCCGCGTCTCGAACGTGGCCTCGCCGCGACCATCACGCACCGGGGCGACCCGGGCGGACGCGGCACGCTGGGCATGATCCGGGGCGAGAACGGCTGGGTCACGCAGCTGGTCGCGGCGGGCGAGGCGAGCGGCTTCTTCGCCGCCGCGGGCGGCGTGGCCTGGCGCAAGCCGAGCGGCACGACGCCGCGCGCCGAGCTGGCCGCCGGCGTGGCCACGCGCAGCCTGGGCGTCGGCGGCCAGTGCGTCGTCGATGCCGACGGCACGCAGACGTGCACCGACGGCCTCGGTCCGTACGGCGAGGTGACCCTCGGGCTGGATGTGCCCCTGGGCGAGGGCGCGCCGGCGCTGACGCTGGGCCTGGCGGGAACGCTGTACCTGAACTCGGATGTGCTCGAGTCGCGTCTCGTCTTCGGCGTCGGGGTGGTTTGGAAGTGAGCGCGGCTGCGAAGCAGACGCCGGACGGCGAAGGCGGACGCCGTCGCGAAGCGACGGGGCGTGACGCGCGCGGAGCGCGCCCGTGAGCGCGGCTTCTTCGCTGCCGCCGGACGGCGAAGGCGGACGCCGTCGCGAAGCGACGGGGCGTGACGCGCGCGGAGCGCGCCGGTGACGTCGCCCGTCGACCGCCGCGCCATCCTGCGCGAATGCCTGGCCATGTTCGCGCTCGCCACCGCGCTCGCCGCGCTGCTCTGGCAGCTGGCCGGGCGCATCCCGGTCATCGCCGACTACCTGCCCGCGCTCGTGGCGGTGGTCTTCCTCTACCTGCCCGCGTGGCTGGCCTGGCGACGCGGCCAGGAGCTGGGCCAGTTCGGCTTCACCTACCGGCCGCTCGGGCGCTCGCTCGCCTTC
>Ga0209515_10009421_pt1 | contig 11115 bp, 12 predicted proteins | sample Subgroupgradi54m_FD_187454 | JGI IMG/M metagenome (GOLD analysis project Ga0209515, IMG submission 187454) | Subsurface groundwater microbial communities from S. Glens Falls, New York, USA - GMW60B uncontaminated upgradient, 5.4 m (SPAdes)... ...
TGAGAGTGAAACCGGGTGAGGCTCGAAGCAAAGACAGTAATTTTCTAGTTTTTTGCATCTATAATTAGTAGACCACAACCATAATTCCTTGTCAAGTAGCGCTGCGATCACTTATTGAATTGAAGAAATTAAGTTGTAAATTGGCGTAATAACTGAAATAATTAAAAAGGCAACGCCAATACCTAAAATTATCATAATAATTGGCTCCATTGCTGTTGTTAAGGTTTTGACTTGCTCGTCGACCTCTCTTTCAAAATATTCAGAAGCTTTAATAAGAGACTCATCAAGTTTTCCCGTTTGCTCACCGATTCTCACAAGTTGCACAAGGAGGGGAGGAAAAAGAAGAGATGAAGACATAGCGTCTCCAATAGTCAAACCTTTTTCAACTTTTTTTGAAACATCAATAATTGCATTTTTATATAAGCTGTTTCCTGCACTTCCTGCAGTTTGCAAAAGTGCATCAACAACCAAAGTTCCCGTACCCACCAAGAGGCCAAAAGTTCTTGTGAATTCTGCCAGTAGAGTTTGCTCTATCAGTTTTCCAAAAATTGGCAGCTTAAGTACTATACTATCCATAATAAGTTTCCCGGACGGAGAGCGGCTAAAGCGGCGATAAAGCCAGATGGCGCCGAAAGCAAAAACTATAACCAGCGGCCAAAAAACTATAAAAAAGCGTGACATTCCTACAATAATTTGCGTTGGCAGTGGTAGCGGAATATTAAGGTTTTCATATAAAGTGGATAGCTGGGGAATTACAAAAATCATCATAATAACAACAACGGCAATCATAAGCATTACAACGATTATTGGATACATAAGAGCAGACTTTATAGAACTTCTAAGCTTTGCCTGCTTTTCCAGATTATCCGCAAGTCTTATAAGTGCTTTATCCAGCAGTCCCGACTCCTCAGCGGTTTTAATAATAGACACATAAATGGGGGAAAACATATCCGGATATTTTGCTATAGATTCTGAAAAAGAAGAACCACCTTCAATATCTGTAATAATTCCCTCCATAACCTCAAGCATATAAACGCCTTGAACTTGCTGTCTTAGAATTTCAAGTGCGCGTACAAGTGTTAAGCCCGAGGTAAGCATTGAAGACAGTTGTCTTGTAAAAAAAATAAGACCTGAAGTTTTTGAACGTTTGATAAAAGGAATCGCTTCCAAAAAGCTGTTTTTATCTTTTTTTGTGATTGTAATTGGAATAAGTTCCCGCGTTCTAAGAAATACAGCCGCTTCGTTTATGTCTTTTGTCTCAACGAGTCCCACAACAACCTTGCCATCTTTTCCAATTGCCTTATAAGAAAGCCTCATAAATTATCCGACCAACCTTATTAGTTCTTCCTGATGAATTGCGTAGCTTTTTGCCATCTCAAGACTAATACTTCCGGCAAGAACAAGTTGGCTCAACGATGCTTCAAGCGTAATCATTCCAACTTCTCCGGAAGTTTGAATGATTGAATCTATAAGATGAGTTTTTCCTTCTCTAATATTTGATGCAAGAGCTGCTGTTCCAAGCAAAATTTCAACAGCCGGAACTCTTCCGCCGTTTATTTTAGGAAGCAAGCGTTGTGAAATAACTCCTTTAAGAGTTGACGCAAGCTGTGCCCTTATTTGCGGCTGCTGGTATGCCGGGAAAGAATCTATTATCCTGTCAATTGTTTGAGACGCAGAGTTTGTGTGGAGAGTAGAGAATACTAAATGTCCGGTTTCGGCAACAGTAATGGCCGATGAAATAGTTTCAGGGTCTCTCATTTCTCCAACCAAAACAACGTCCGGGTCTTCACGCAAGGCAGATTTTAAAGCAAGCGTCCAGGAATGGGTGTCTCCTCCCATTTCCCTCTGGGATATTATGCTTTTTCCGTTTGGATAAACGTATTCTATTGGGTCTTCAATAGTCAAAATATTTACGGCTCTATTTAGATTTATTTCATTTATAATTGCAGCAAGCGTTGTAGATTTTCCGTGTCCGGTAGGACCTGTTACTAAAACAAATCCCTGTCTTAAATTTGCAAAACTGTGAACTACTTTGGGAAGCGCTAATTCTTCAATTGTTTTAATATTTGGAGGCAAAAACCTAAAAGCAGCACTAGGCAAACCTCTCTGATAATAAACATTTACCCTAAATCTTCCTTTATCTCCATAAACTCCGCCGCCAAACCCAAAAGAAAAATCAAGCTCTTTGTTTGCCAAAAATAATTGCTTCTGTGTTGGGTTCAAAAGAGAAAAAATCATTTGCTCGGCAGTTTCTTTGGTAAGTGCCGGATAATTTGGGACATAGACTAATGATCCGTCAATTCTTATAGCCGGCGGAATTCCAGGCAAAAGGTGCAAATCTGACGCGTTATTTTGTGTTGTAAATTGTAGTAAGGCTTGTATATCCATAAATGTATTTATAATTTATTGTTGATTGTTTATTGTTCTCATTAATCTATAATCAATAATCTTTAATCAATTTTTATTCATTCCTGAGCGACTCTTAAAACTTCCTCAGGAGTTGTAATTCCCTGTAAAACTTTTAAAAATCCGTCCTGCATCATAGTTATCATTCCCTCGGCAACTGCTTCTTTTTCCATTGCTTGACTATCTTGTTTTTCCAGAACCAGGGCGGCTATTTTTGATGATACAGGCAAAACCTCAAAAATACCTATTCTTCCTAAGTATCCTGAGTTGCCACATTGCTCGCAACCTTTTCCTTTATAAAGCTTTATGTCCGGTTGGTTGCTAGGAAAAAAATTTCCCAAAACCGTTTTTATTTCAACTAGTAGTTGCGCAGGGGGAGCATAAGCTTCTTTACAATGAACACAAACTTTCCTAACAATTCTTTGCCCCAAAATTGCATTCATCGTAGAAGACAAGAGAAAATTCTCCGCTCCTAAATCTATGAGACGGGGAAGTGCGCCGGCCGCGTCAGACGTATGAAGAGTAGAAAAAACCAAATGTCCGGTTAACGCTGCTTGAATAGCCAGATCCGTAGTTTCCTCATCTCTTATTTCCCCAACAAGTATAATGTTTGGGTCCTGTCTTAAAAATGCCCTAAGCCCCGTTGCAAAAGTAAGTCCAACGGCAGGATTTATTTGAACCTGATTAATCCCTGGAATTTGATACTCAACCGGGTCTTCCAAAGTCATAATATTGACGCGTGTTGTATTTAGTTTTGCCAAAACCGCATACAAAGTTGTAGTTTTTCCACTTCCGGTTGGACCACAAACAACAATAATTCCATGGGGTCTTAGCATTGCCATCTCAAGGTTTTTAAGACTCGGACCGTTAAGCCCCAGGTCTTCAAGAGTTGGTATTCCACCTGATTTTCTAAGAAGTCTTAGAACTATTTTCTCTCCGTAAATATTTGGGATAACAGACACACGAAGATCAACTTCATCGCTGTCAACTTTAAAATTAAAACGGCCGTCTTGAGGACTTCTGTGTTCATCTATCTTCATGTCGGACAGAATTTTTATCCTGGACGTTACTGCTTCCTGAACATTTTTGGGCAAAGACAATTTGTCATATAAAATTCCGTCAATTCTATAACGCACTCTTATTCTATCCTCCTGCGGCTCTATGTGAACGTCTGACGCCCTGCTTGTTACGGCATACTCAAGAATTGTTGCGACAATCTTGGCAATAGGTGCTTCTTTAATAATCTGGGCAATTTGACTGCTGTCAACGGTGCGGGTTTTATTAAAATCTTCAGTTTCTTTAAGAGCCGCTCCAACTTCACCCACAAGTTCCTGTCTATACTGCTGGTTTATAGCGCGCGTTACTTCGGGCGCAGGTGCTGCAAAAGACTTTATAGTAAGTCCGGTTTTTTGCCGGACAAATTCAACCGCATCCAAATCCACAGGGTTTGCCATTGCAACTGACAAAACTTTATTCTGCTCATCATATAAAAAGGGGATTAATGAAAATCTTTCGGCGACGGCCCTGGGAACAAAACTTAAAGCCTGAGGAGAAAAAGACGTTGCGTCTAAAGAAACAAAAGGAATACCCAAAAGTTTTGCTTTGGCTTCCAAAATTTTTTCCGGCGGCACTATATTTGCCTGAGAGATGATCTGCTCTTCGCCCATGCTTTGACTTGCACTTTTTACTTTAATTTCGTTATACTGCTCTTGCGTTATTGCGTGTTGGGCCAGAAGCACATCGCTTAAAGTTTGGGTATCTGTAGGCTGGGCAATGTCGTTGGGCATTGCATTTATCATAGCCGTATGAATGTATTTTTGTCAATCTAATGAATAGCATTATAGTTGTATCAAAAAACATAGATTTAACCACAAAATTTCTGGATAAATTTTTGAGCGGTCAAAAAATAGACGGCATCGACCGGGATTTTAATACCTTCGAAAAAACTGTTGGAATACCGGATATAAGAACCGTTCAGCAGAAGCTATATTTTAAGCCGATAAAAAGCCGCGACAAAGCCGTTATTATTGATGCTCCCGCGGGGCTTACAATAGAAGCACAAAATTCACTTCTTAAGGTTTTGGAAGAACCACCCGAAAATACTTTCATATTTCTTGTTGTAACAAGCAAAACCCTTTTACTTCCAACAGTTCTGTCTCGCTGTAAGATTATCGAGCTAAAAGAAGAAGATGCCGGGGAAAAAGATTTTGATGAAAGCTTCGAGGTCTTAGACAGACTTTCATCTGCCGGAATAGGGGAGAGGTTAAAAATTGCCCAGGACTATTCAAAAACAAAAGAAGAGACGACAATATTTCTAGAGAGTTTAATTTTGGCTGCCAGGGAAAGACTATTGGCAAGCCCTGCAGACGAAACACTTCTTAAAATGCTTAAAGATTTCCAAAAAACCCACGCAATTTTAAAATCCACAAACGCCTCCCACCGCCTGACCCTGGAAAATTTATTTTTGAATATTGACACTTAGCTCACCAAGAAGTATTCTAATATCCCTATGACCAATACTGATTTAAAACAAATCTCAAAGCTTTTTGATACAAAGTTAGAGCCAATCCAAGGAGAGTTAAAGAAACATGGTGGATTACTGGAGAAACAAGGAAAACTTCTTCGTTCTCTTAAAAAAGACCAAAAAACAATGTTAAATTTACTAGACCAGGAACAAATGACTCAAAGAAAAAGGTTAAAACGAGTCGAAGAACACCTTAATATTTCCTCTTCCACCGCTTAGAAAAATGAAATTTGCGCAACACCCCGCCTCTCCCTAGAAAACCCCTCCTCAATCTCTAAAATTTGATATAATTACTAATATGTCTGAAGCATCACCCGGCGTTACTATAGAAGCAGCTCATTTTTACTCTCCTACTCCGTACAAACGATCCTATGGTACTGAATGGGACAAGGGAAAAATAATAAATATTCCTGTTCACCAAGGCCTGCTAATAGCCCGATCAATCAGAACGTCCCTTGCTCAGCAAAACATACCCTTTCAACAAATCCTCTTTGTAGACGATGTTGATGCCCGTGAACAACAAAATCAAACAACTGATCGTTGGCGTTGGGAATTATTCATACAAAGGCCGCTACAACAAATTCGTTACGATGAAAAAGACATTAAGATATACGAGGAACACGAATTCATTTACCCCGCCCGAGAACTTATTCTTAGATTAAAAGAAGAAACCATCAAGACTCCTAATTCCAGAATGTCTGAAGACGGAAAGTCGATTATATTCGGCACAGGGAAAAGGAGACAATATATCCGACTGACAGGATACAAAGGAAGACTATACGGAGATGAATATCCTGATTTGCCGAGTTGTGAAGTTTTGGACCTTTGTGCATACAGAAAGAGATTATCAGAGATGGAAGAAACTGTAACCATACTTCCCCTAAGCTTTAAGCCACAGCAAGATAGAGTCAGAAAGTTATTCGAGCTACTTCAGGAAGACGCTAAGGTTACCGTAGGATATCACGATGAAGAGGGGAGAATAGTCCAAGTAGACCAATGGCATGCCCAACATACTCCTACATCAGATAAAATAGCAGAGATAGTAGCCGGTTCCTCGATAAAAGTAGCCTAAATCTATTCATGAAAAATGCGGTTATACTTCATGGAACATTAAATAACTCACATGACAATTGGTTTCCTTGGTTGAAAAAGGAATTGGAAAACAGAGGATACGAAGTATTTTTACCAGATTTGCCTGGAGCTGATAAGCCAAGGATAGATAGATACAATGAATTTTTGCTCAAAAATTGGGAATATAACGGCAAAACTATAATGATCGGTCATTCTTCAGGCGCCGTGGCCATCTTGGGCTTACTCCAAGATTTACCAGAAGGAGTAGTGATTAAAAAAGCAATTTTGGTAGCTGCTTTTAAGGATGACTTAGATTGGGACCCAACTAGAGAATTATTTCTGCGACCTTTTGATTTTGAAAAGATAAAACAACACTGCCAAGAATTTGTTTTAATTGCTTCTGATAATGATGCCTATGTTTCCTTAGAGCATGGAGAATATTTTAAAAAAAATCTAGGAACAGAATTAATTGTTTTAAAAGGACAAGGACATTTCAGCATAGAATCTGCAGGGAAAAAATACAGGCAATTTCCATTCCTACTGACTCTTATTAAATAAATCTAGGATTATTCCCTCTTAAAAGTTTTGGTGGCATACTGAGATATTGACAGCAATTTACAATATAAGTATAGTAATTTCATGTTAACAAAAAATGATTTAGTCCAAATAAGAGGAGTTGTTAAGGAAGAAGTTGGTGTTGTAGATAGAAAACTTAGTGCAAAAATCGAAGGGGTGGATAAAAGATTTGACCCCATTCATAAAGAGCTAAAAAAGCACGGTAAGCTTCTTCGTTCTTTAAAAAAAGATCAAAAGACAATGCTAAATTTATTAGATGGCGAACAAATGCAACAAAGAAAAAGACTAAAACGCGTTGAAGAACACCTAGGGATTTCCCCTATTCCCGCTTAAAAGTTTTGGGGCAAAAAAACATTTTTCCACTGGAAATACCCCACCAAATCTGGTAAAATATACTTAAGTTTACGTTATGCCAGCATCCAAATCTAAATCCTCCGCCTCGGCTCGAAGCCCTCAGCGAGACGGGTCCAAGTCAGATTATTCAGCTCGTCAAATCCAGGTCCTAGAAGGCCTAGAACCCGTTAGAAAACGTCCTGGAATGTACATTGGCTCAACAGATGTTATTGGTCTTCATGAAAGTTTGCGGGAGATTATTGATAACGCAGTTGACGAAGCTTTAGCAGGACATGCAAAAAACGTTTGGGTAATGTTAAACGCAGATGGCAGTGCAACAGTTGTTGACGACGGACGTGGAATTCCCGTTGACATAATGCCCCAATTTAAGAAATCAGCTTTGGAAATAGTTATGACCAAGCTTCATGCGGGTGGAAAATTTGGCGGAAGCGCATATAAAATTTCAGGAGGCCTTCACGGAGTAGGAAGTTCTGTTGTAAACGCGCTATCGGAGTGGACTTGGGTTGAAGTCAAAAGAGACGGCATAATCTATAGGCAGGAATATCAAAGAGGTAAAGCCAAAACTGCAGTTGAAAAAATAAAAGAATCAGGACTAAAACAGTCGGTGGGAGATTTAACAGCAAAATTTGAAAAGAATAAGACGGGAACAACGGTAACATTTTTGCCCGATAAGCAAATTTTTTCAACTATTGAATTTGAATTTGACACTGTCAAAAAAGCAATACGAGAACGCGCGTTTTTGGTTCCGAATCTTTTCTTTCACCTTTTTGATTTGCGCAAAGAAAAAGAAAATGAAATTCATTATTATTTTGAAGGCGGCATAACATCTCTGGTATCCAAACTTAATGAAAATAAAGTTATTCTGCATAAACCAATCTCAATCAACAGATCAAATGGCGATATTGAGGTAGACGTGGCGCTTCAATACAATGACGGATATTCCGAAAACGTAGAAAGCTACGTAAACGTCATTAATACTGTTAATGGTGGCACACATTTAACGGGTTTTAGAATGGCGCTGACGCGCGCGATAAATGATTATGGTAAAAAAGTTGCTGCCGAAAAAAATCAGGAAGACATAACAGGGGACGATACAAGGGAAGGCTTGGTTGCAGTTGTTTTTGTAAAAATGCCCCAGGATAACATTCAGTTTGAAGGCCAGACAAAAGGAAAATTAGGCAATGCGGAAATCCAACCAATTGTTCAAGCAATAGTTAAGGAAGGCTTAACAACTTATTTTGAAGAAAATCCACAAGATGGCCGGGCAATTTTAGAAAAAGTTTATTTGGCGGCAAAAGCGCGCTTAGCAGCTAAAGCAGCAAAAGAAGCAATTCTTAGAAAAGGAGCACTAGAGGGAAGCGGACTTCCGGGAAAACTTGCAGATTGCCAGGAAAAAGACCCAAGCATTTCCGAATTATATATAGTAGAAGGGGACTCGGCCGGAGGAAGTGCCAAGATGGGGCGGGACAGAAAATTTCAGGCAATTCTACCTATTGGTGGAAAAATTTTGAATACCGAGCGGGCAAGGCTAGATAAAATAATCGAGTTTGAAGAATTAAAAAATCTTATTATTGCACTGGGCGCTGGAATAGGGGAGACACAGAATTTTGAAAAGCTTAGATATCACAGAATAATTATCATGACAGATGCAGACGTTGATGGAGAACATATAGAAACGCTAATCCTGACATTTTTCTTTAGGCACTTGCCGGAAATTGTAAAAATGGGATATCTCTATATTGCGCAGCCGCCGCTTTATAAAATTTCCGCAGGGAAAGACACTCACTATGCATACAGTGACGAAGAAAAAGATGCAACTCTAAAAACTATCACCACAAAAAATACAAGCATTCAGCGATATAAGGGTCTGGGAGAAATGAACCCACAACAACTTTGGGAAACAACAATGAATCCGGAAAACAGAATCTTAAAACAGGTTAATGTTGATGACGCGGAAGAAGCAGACGCGGTATTTACTATGCTTATGGGCGACGAAGTCCCCCCGCGCAAAAACTTTATTCAGTCAAACGCGAAGCAAGCGCAATTGGATATATGATAAAGCGAGCGGAGTCCGCCATAAATTGCCCTTCGAGCCGTATTCGAATAGAATTGAAAAGGCGAAAAGGAAGATGAGTCGGGCCAAAACAGCAATTTTAGATATATGACAATACAAAATCCAGCAGATTTTCCACTAGAACATCAGGGACCAAAGGTTAAAAGAGAAGTTATTCCTTTTCCTGATCCTATGCCATCTGTACAGCCTGGGAAAGACGGATATCCTGATATGATAGACTCAGACTATATTCCGCTACCTGATTTCGGCTACATCAAGATTGATGCAAGTCGCTCAACGAAAGACGAGGACAGAAATTCAGCATACCAAGATAATGAAACAGCTGTTACTGTTGACGAAAAAGGACGTAGGATAATCCGAGATGCTCGAGACTTAGATAAAAAAGGGTATTTCTGGATAAGCTGGGTCGTGAGCTCGCCATATGGACTTGCCGTGTTAAAAACTAAAAAAATAAACATTGCGCTGGATGGAGGAGATACGTTATCAACGGAAGGATTTGATAACAACTCCCTCACGGGATTTGCCGCTCTGGCACCAGATGCTGAAAAATTAGATCTTAAGGAGTATTGGGAACAAGATGCTTACAAAGTAAAAACGAAGCTCATGATACCACGAGTTATGTTTCACAAGCTGAGAATTTCAGTTGAGGAAATCAAAAAGGAAGAAGGTGAACAGGCAAGATGAAAGTATCAGCAGGCCCGCCTGCCAGCGTTAAGACGCAGGCTTTGCGGGCAGGAAAAAATCCACCAGCAATTAATCAAATAATATCAACTGTCATAATATCGACTATGAGAATACCCTTGGTCTTTTTATAACCCTCCATACTACAGTGTATGAAGTGTTCTAAAGATGCCAAGATACAATAAGCTTTCAAAAAAAGATAAGGATAAATTATTAATCGCTCTTTGTGAAGCGATAAGCTCCGTAAAAGATTCTCAAGAAGCGGCAAAATTATTGACAGATCTTTTAAGCCCTGCGGAAATTGAAATAATTGCAAAGAGGCTCGAAATTGCAAAGCTTTTAACGCAAGGAAAAACTTATAGCGATATTAGAGATAGAATAAAAGCCGGTTTTTCAACTATCGCCAGGGTTAATACTTGGCTTAATCTTGCCGGTGAAGGGTTTAGAATTGCAATCTCTCGCGCAAGAAAAGAAACTTCTGATACTTCAATGGAAGAGAAACTAAATCCTTACTCCTGGTATAATATAGGAAGGCGCTATCCAACAAGAGTTTGGCCGCTTTTGGCAATAGAAAGGTTTCTTGAAGTAGCAAACAAAAATGAGAAATCTAAGCTCGTAAAAATTCTTGAGTCTATGAAAGATAAGAAAAATATTTTAACAAAAGAAGCGAATAGGGAATTTTTTGAAAGATTCAATAATTAACCCTCCATGCTACAGTGTATGGTGTGTTATTATTGTTTTTAAAATTATACAAATGCAGGAGGTGAATCTAAAATGAATAAATTAAATGCGGGGAAAAATCCACCGGAAGAAATAAATGTTTTTATAGAAATTCCACAAGGAGTCTCAGTTAAATACGAGCTTGATAAAGATAGTGGTGTTATTTTTGTAGACAGATTTCTATTTACAGAAATGGAATATCCATTTAATTACGGCTTTGTACCAGAAACTTTGGCAGATGACGGCGACCCGGTTGACGTTTTAGTTTTAAGCAGCAAACCAGTTATTCCAGGCGTTGTAATTCCAAGTAGGCCAATTGGAATACTCGAGATGGAAGACGAGGCAGGGCTTGACAACAAAATAGTCGCAGTTCCCATGCCAAAAGTAGATAAAAAGTTTGCGCAGTATAATGACGTAAATGACATTCCACAAAAAATAAGAGACGAGATTAAATACTTTTTTGAGAATTACAAAAAAACAGAACCGGGTAAATGGGTAAAAATCAGTCAGTGGAAAGGGAAAGCGGAAGCTTTGGAGGACATTAGAAAATCTCTTAAAAAGTAAGTCAGCATAGAGTTGATTTATTAAGTTAAGAGAGTTTTTTCTGTCGCGAAGCGAAATTATTTATGAATATTGGAAAACTTATACAAACTGGAATAGCAGGCGAGATGAAACGTGCGTATTTAGACTACGCCATGTCTGTTATTGT
>Ga0209515_10009424_pt1 | contig 11113 bp, 8 predicted proteins | sample Subgroupgradi54m_FD_187454 | JGI IMG/M metagenome (GOLD analysis project Ga0209515, IMG submission 187454) | Subsurface groundwater microbial communities from S. Glens Falls, New York, USA - GMW60B uncontaminated upgradient, 5.4 m (SPAdes)... ...
GGGAGCGGTTCGCGGGAGAGGAACTCGTCGAGGTCGCGCAGGGCGGCGGCCAGCCGGGGATCGCCGGTTGCCTGATAGCAATCGCGGCGTAGCGCGAGGAAGGCTCCGGTCCACGGCACGTACGGCTCGAGGTCGCCGATTGCCTCCTGGCACGCGCCTCGGAAATCGAAGCGCACGGTGAGGTCGGCACGGGTCAGCAGACGCGGCGTGTCGGCTGCGCGCACGCTGAACGGTTCCTTGAGCGCGTCGAACAACTGCCGTGCGGTCGCCGGCTGGCGCTCGCCGACCGCGGCCGCCAGCCCCAGCGCCTTCTGCTTGAACCGCATCTGCGGCCACGGATCCACGCGCAACCGCGCGAACGCGGACACGAGCGCCGCGGCGGCGTCCTCGAACCGCGACTGGCGCAGCCGCAGCGTCGCAAGCACCGTGTCGGCCTCGGCCGGCTGGTACGTGCGCAGTTGCTCGACGAGCGGCAGGGCCGCGTCCGAGCCCGCCTCCGCTTCGAGGTCGGCCGCCATCGCCAACTCCAGCGGATCCCGCGCCGGCTCGGTCAGCCGTCGCCACATCTCGCGCGCGCCAGCCGCATCGTTGCCCAGGTAGTAGCGCTGTAGCGCCGCTTGCCGCATCTGCTCGTCCGGCGGTAGCGCGCGCATCGCCGCCGACGGCAGATCCCAGCCGACGAAGTTGGCCCAGGCCGTGTCGATCGCCGGCCACCCGAGGCCGGCGTCGCTGTCGAGCGGCGGGCGCGACGCGTTCATCGCGCGCGCCAGATCGCGAACCTCCGTCACGAGGCCGGACCCCGTTCGTCCCACCGACCGCGCCAAGCCGAACTCGACGATATTGCGGTCGTCCGTGTTGACTTCGGCGTGCTCGGTGCCGGCCATGGCCCGCGCAAACGCGTCGGTCGCCAGGTAGTGCGCGAGCACGCCGTGGACGTCCGTGGCGCGCCAGGCGTTGGCCAGCGCGGACTTGAACGGCTCCTCGGCAATCCGTGTTCGCAGCGCCGCCGCGCTGTGGCGGGTTGGACGCGTGGCGGCAATCAGCACGAGATCGCCGTGATTGGTCTGCCACGTCTCGATCTGCGGAAACACCGCGGCCATCGTCGCGTAGATCGTCCGCAGCGTCCGCGCGTCGATTTCGTATCCCTGCACCCACTGCGCGAACACGCCGTTGTCGGTGAGCCGCTCGTTGGCGGCGCGGTAGAACTCGACGGTGAAGAGGCTGGCGATTCCCGCGCGGAACGGATTGGACGGTTCGGACGCGATCACGTCGTAGCGATCCGAGCTGGTGAGCAGCGTTTCCCGCGCGTCGGCGATCGTGACGCGGACTTTCGGGTTGTGCATCACATCGTGATTGACCGCCTCGCTCGCGCGCGCCACGTCGAGCACCAGCGGTTCGAGCTCGACGACGTCCACGCGATCCATCGACGGAATCGCTCCCAGCCATCCCGCGCTGCTGCCCGTGCCGAGGCCGATGACGAGCGCGCGCTTCGGCTGCGGGTGCCCGATGGCGCCGAGCAGCCCCAGCATAACCTGCGTCCCCGCGTCGCCGCGCGCGCTGCCGTCGGACTTGCCGTTGACGATGAAGGCGTAGCCGTTCTGCTCGACGGCGAGTGCGACGGTGCTTTCGACGCCATCGCCGTCCCACAGGATCGCCCGGCGTCCAGCCTGCTGCCAGGCGCGGAGTTGGTTCGGCGATGTGAAGACGTCTTTGGGCGCGCGGCCGGCGCCGATGCCGCCGTGGCGCCAGATCGCTGTCGGCCCCGCGGCGGTGAGCAGCAGCAGCGTGACTCCGGCGAGCGCGAGGACGAAAAAGGAACGCAAAGCTCGCAAAGACCGCAAAGCCGGACGGCCCAGGTCTTCGTTGCGGGCTTCGCGCGCTTTGCGTTGAATATCCAGGATGACCGCGGCCAGGCCGAGCGTCACCAGCACGACCGCGACCAGGCGCCACGCGCCCGGCGCCGACAGCCATGGCATGACGCCGAACCCGCCGGCGAGCGATCCGATGATCGCGCCCGACGTGTTGGCCGCGTAGGCGAGACCGACGTCGCGGCCGACGCGGTCGCGGCCATGGCCGAAGAGCGCGATCAGCAGCGGAAACTGATAGCCGGCGATGATCGCCGCCGGCAAGACGACGATCGACGTCACGAGCGTCCAGCCGGCGATCGTCGTGCTGAACCCGGCCGCGTTCAGCGGCAGCAACGCCAGCGCGAGGAGCGCGACGCGATCGCCGAGCGCGAACGTCAGCGCCACGGCGGCCGCTTCGAACAGGCATGTCGCCGCAAACCCGGCGAGCGATGCGGGGCGATCGCTCGATACGAGCGAGTAGAGCAGGCCGCCCACCCCGATCCCGACCAACGCGACGGCCAGCACGAGCCCGAACGTGAACACCGATCCGCCAAGCAGGGGCGACAGCAGCCGGTACCAGACGAGCTCCATCAAGAAGAACGCGAAGCCCACGGTGCCTGAGGCGGTCAGAAGAAAGGCGGGTGGGTCAGGTAGGGCGGGTGGGTCGACCGGGGCGTCGCTCGCCTGAAAGGCTCGCGCTCCGTCGGTTTCTGCCTGCGTCTCCTGGAGCGCGAGGCTTTCACTATCTTGCGCGAGGCTTTCACTGTCTTGGAGCGCGAGGCTTTCAGCCGAGCGGCGATCGATGCTCCGCGCGGTGACGGCCACCAGGATGTTGATCGCCGCCGCGAGCCACAGCGTCGCGCGCGTGCCGTAGATTTCGAGCAGGAAGAACGTCGCGATCAAGCACCCGGTGACGGCGCCGAGCGTGTTCACGGCGTACAGCGTCGCGAGGTTCCGGCGCCGCACGTCGCCGGCGCGGGTGACCGCGCGCGCGGCCGCCGGCAGCGTGCCGCCCATCGCGATCGTCGGCACGGCGAGGACGATGACGCTGAGCACCAGGCGCTCGACCGTCGCCGCCACGAGGCCCAGGCGGTTCGATCCGCCGCTGGCGAGATACATTGTGCGCGCGATCGCCAGCAGCAGCGGGCTCAGTGCCGCGAAGACCGCGACGATCGATTCGAGCGTGGCGTAGAACAGCAGCGGGCGCGGATGACGGTCGGCGCGCGGTCCGAGGAACAGGCCGCCGATGCCGAGCCCGCCGATGAAAATCGCGAGGACGGCTGCCGACGCGAGCGTCGACGCGCCGAAGATCAGCCGGAACTCGCGCAGCCAGGCGACCTGGTACACGAGCGCGCAGAAACCGGACGTGAAGAGCAGCGCCGCCACCGGTGCGGTGCGCGCCCGCATCAGCGTGTCAGCGTCCAGACGATCGTCAGCGCGACGGCGGCGCCCGCGGCCTGCAGCCACAGCTCGACCTTTTCCTGCAGGAACAGCAGGCCGACGCCCATGAAGGCGGCCGCGGCGAGCAGGAAGCGCCAGTAGAGCTCTTCGTTCGCGATCTGAAGCCCACGCGATCCCGCGCGTTTTCGCGCCGCGTCGATGACGCGGTTCGAGATTTCGCGGTCGCCCTCGCGGTCGAGCTCCATGTACTCGCCGCCGCCGGCGTTGGCGATCATCATCAACGATCCGCGATCGAGCGCCGCGCGGAGCGGCGGTTCCCGCGGCGACGTGTCATTCGGTTTGCGCTCCGGCTCCGGGATGAAGGCGCCAGCCGTCGTGCCGACGCCGACGACGAAGACCGGGACGTCGTTGGTGCGGGCGGTCTTGAGCGCGCGCGCCACCTCGCCGCTCCACGCCTGGCCGTCGGTCACCAGCACGAACGCCTTCGCGTTCGGCGACTTGCCGTACAGCTCCGTGTCTTTCTCGATCAGCCGCATGCCCCAGGCGATGCCGAGCTCGATGTTCGTGTCCCACGTCGTGTCGTCTTCCAGCCGGAACGGCGGTTCCTGCGCGAGGTGATCGAGGAAGAAGAAGAACGTGTTCGGGTCTTTGGTGAGCCGCACTTGTGGGGCCGCGATGTGCGCGAAGAGCGCCATCGCCATGCGGTCGTCTTTCCACGCGAGTGATTCGCCGAGGACGCGCAGAAAGCGCATCGACCGCTGCCACCGGTTGCCGGGCACGTCCGCCGTGCGCATCGACGCGGAGCCGTCCTGCAGGATGACGAGATCGATGCCGGCGGTGCGCACGAGCGCCGCGGCGGCGGTCGGCCGCGACAGCGCGAGGATCGTGCAGGCGCTCGCGAGAATCAGGCAGAGCCAGAACACGAGGCTGCCGAACACGGGAAACCGTTCGCGCACCGGCAGCCGGCGGTGCTGGCGGAAGCGCCGCGAATCACGCCGCCGCGCGGCGAGCTGCCAGCACCAGCCGACCAGCAGCGCGCCTGGCGCGACGAGCAGCCACAGGTACTCCGGCGCCGCAAACCGAATCGTGTCGAGGTTGATACCTAACAACTCTCAACTCTCAACGTTCAACGCTCTTCACCACGGAGGACACCGGGGACGCGGAGAAAGAATCCCGTTTTGAACAGGTCTTGGCCTCTGTGTCCCCCGTGTCCACTGTGGTGGCGAGTTCGGCGTAGCCATCAGCCATGAGCCATCAGCCCTTGCGGATCTTCTGACCACCTTTGCCCGCATCAGGGGCATCCTTGCGTTCCTCGCCGCGCTTCGGAATCACGATCTTGAACTGGTTCATGTCGACTGCCGCCGGTGGTGCGCCGGGCCGGCCGTGCAGCGTCGGGCCCGCGGGCAGATCGGTCTCGTCGGCTTTCGCGGCCGCCTTCGCCGCGCCTTTGGCGGGCGCCGTGCCGCGCGCCCTGGCGAGCGCGTCACGCGTGCGAATCGCGTACTCGTAGTTGAATGCCGCGTCCAACGCACGCGCCTCGCATGCGCGATCGCCGGCGCCGCACGCCGGCGCCTGCGCCTTCAGCACCTCGGCGAAGCTCTTGACGACGGTGTCGAGGCGGCGGACCGTGTCCATGCGGTCGGCGACCGCCTGGCTCGCGCGGAACGCGGCGTTGGCCGTCAGCAGCAGGATCGCCGGGTCGGTCTCGGTGATGACGCCGTTCGCGTCGTGTTGCGGCGCGATGGCGGCGTAGTCCGTGCGCCAGTAGCCGGCGGCGGCGCGCGCATTTCGGGCGTCGGTTGCCGCCGCCTTGCCGAGTACGGGGACGCGCCGCTCGAGGCCGAGCGCCTGCTCGACCGCGTCGCCGTCGCTCTGGGCGTCCGCGTAGCGCAGCGTCGCGAGCTGTTTGTGGACGTCGGCCAGCCGCGTCTCCGTGTGACCGGCCATCCAGAGCGCGCCGCCCGCAAGGGTCAGCACGATCGCGGCGAGAAATGGAACAAGCGCTGATTTCATCTCACCCTCACAACGGCAGGCCTGAAGGCCTGCACTACGAGCTACGGAAACTGACGGCCTGCACTACGAGCTACGGAAACTGACGGCCTGCGTCACGAGCTACGGAAATTTCCTGAAATAGGGCACGGTCAGTTGCAGCGTGAGCGCAACCGTCCAGAAGCTCGCCGCCAAAAACGCGTAGCCCGCGAACTTGGGTTGCTGGCTGCTGTACCGCCTCACGTCGACGCGTCCCGCCGACCGCACGTCGATGTCTTTGATCGCGTTGAGCACCGCCTGCTCGTCGCCGGCGGGGTAGAACTTGCCGCCGGTGGCTTCGACGGCCGGCTTCCAGATGTCGTCCGGCAGCACGGCGCCGAGACCTTTGTTGTAGCTCGTCCGGATGAAGTAGACCGGAATCTTCGTCTGCCGCGCGCCTTCGAGGATCTCGTTCACGTTCTTGCCGTGAATCGTCACTTGCGTGTCCTGGCCGTCGCTGAAGATCAGCATCAGGTTGCCGGCCGCGTCGAGGAAGTCGAACGCCTTGAACAGCCCGACGCTCTGCTCGATGGCCAGCCCGATCGTCGTGCCCTGATCGGGGAACTTCATGAACTCGGTCCAGTCGCCGATCAGACTCAAGCTGAGCAGGATGTTGTCGTAATCGCTGGTGAAGGGCGTGACGACGTACGCCTCGTCGCCGAATTCGATCAACCCGATCAGGTCGTGGTACTTGCCGCTCATGCGCTGGCGGATGAACGTGTCCGCCGCGGCGACCGTGGTGAAGAACGTCGCTTCGTTCGGCGCCTTGGCGTTCAGGTGCGCGGCGGGGAAGCGCGCCATCATGCTCGACGACGCGTCGATCATCAGGGCGATGCGGCGGCCGGGAAAGCTGACCTGCTCGTGCGTCAGCGACGAATACGGATCGGCGAACGCCAGCACGAAGAACGGGAGTCCTGCGAGAAAGAGTATCAGCGCGCCGTGGCGGACAATCGACGTCCACGATTCGCCGCTCCAGTCGAGCACGGCGGGCAGCGCGACCTGCGTGCGCCCGGCCTTGGTCCGCGTGAGCGCGCGCCCCACGAGCACGGCCATCGCGAGTCCGATCAGGACGACCATCGCGATGATCGAGTCGTCGCGATGCGTGAACAGCAGATCGGCCGTTCGCGCGTTGCGCCACTCGACGATCACGTCCCGGACGACGGCCGGGACCTGGGTTATCGGGACCACGCGCGGTTGTCCATCTCCGTGCCTGCGCGGCGCGAGGCGAGCCGCTTCATGAACCAGAGTTGCTCGAACTTCATCCGCCGCAGCACGCGTCTGGAGGTCGCGAGCGCCTCGTCGAGCGCGGAGTCGTCCAGCGTGCCTTCGCGGCCGAAGTGCGCCACCGTCAACACGTCGAGCGCGCGCGACACCGTGTCGAGCAGCGCGGTGTGGGCCGCGGTGCTGCCCGGGCGCGCCAGCGCGAGCGCGATCGTCTGCGAGGTGACGGCGCCCGAGACGGCGATCCGCTTGCCGCGCGGCCAGCCGGCTTTCAGGATCAGGCGGCCCGGCTCCGCCGTTTCTCCGCCGTCGTCCAGCAGCCGGCTCGCCGGCATCTGACTGACCGGGCGTCCGACCGCGTAGGTGGCGGCGAGGCGCAGCGCGCCAAGCGCGCGGCCCACCAGATCCGGCGACCAGCCGCCGCCGTCGCGCTGCCGCTGGACGGCTGACAGTTCGCGGCCGACGCCGCTCAGAATGGCCGCGTCGGAAATCAGGCGCGCGCTCGCGACCGTCGGCTTGCGATACCGCTGGAAGAGCCGCACCAGACCCAGGATCGCCATCAGGCCGGCGAGCACGAAGAGGACGCCGCCGATCACGGTGAAGAGGTTGGCGCGGAACGCGCGCTGATCGATATCGCTGAACGTTTCACTCGATGAGGTGTCGCGGATGTCAGCCGCGTCAGCCGGCACGAGCGCGAGCACGCGAACCGACTGCGCCGGCAGCACGTACGACTGGTCGCGTCCCTGCAGCGAGGTCTTCTGTCCGACCTTGGTCTGCACGCGGTAGCTGATCTTCGTGTCGGGCAGCGCGACGTCCTTGCCGAACATCCCGTCCGCGATCAGCCGCAGTCTGTACTCGTACTGGAAAAAGCGGCGTTGGTCGGTGCGGAGATCCGCGCCGTGCGAGCCACCGAGTACCTCGAAGGGCGCGAACTGCACGACCGACGGCTCCAGGCGCGTCTGGTCGATGACCACCATCACCTCGTCCGTTTCGAGGACGGCGCAGGTGAGGACGACCGCGAACGGCTCACCGACGCGGATGGCGCCGGCGCTGGTGCGCCACCAGCACTGCAGCGGATCGGTTTGCACGGTTTGCGCCACGGCGTTCGACACACCGGCCGCGGCAAGCATCAACGCGAACACAAGCTTCTTCATGTCCCAGTTCCCTACGCAGCCTTTCTCAACCGTCTTTCGGCGATGAACTCGCTGAGCGCGATGGCCGTCTGCACTTCGTCCACGCCGATGCGCAGGACGTCGAGATCGTTGTTCTTCGCCATGCCCGCGACCTCGTCCTGCCACGTCCGCGTGCGCGCGGAGAGTGTGCGCAGCGCGCCGCGCGACATCACCTTGGACCGTCCCGTCTCGACGTCGAACGCTTCGATCCAGCCGGCGGAAATCGGCGGCAGCTCGAACGCGAACGCGCTGTCGATGAGCACGATGAAGACGTCGTGCGACGAGTTGAGCTCCCCGAGTTCTTTCATGACGTCGCCCGCCTCGTCGAAGAGGAAGTCCGAAATCACCGGCACCATCGTCGTCTTCCGCATGAAGCCGGCGAGCGACATGCTCAGGCTGTCGCCGCACTTCAGCGGCTGCAGCCCCGTCCCGAACTGATACGCGTCCAGGGTGTGGATCACCTGGTTCTTGCCGATGCGTGGGCGGATGGCGGCGAGCTGTTCGAATTTCGCGTCGAAGGTGATCAAGCCGAACAGATCCTGAAAGAACACCGCCGACATGCCGATCGTGCCGATCGTCCGCGCAATCGCCGCGGCGATCGGGATGCCGTCGATGCCGCACCGGGTCGAGAGCGACGCGTCGGCGACGGCGACGACGGTCGCGGTGCTGCGCTGCTCGTAGTCGCGGACGACCATCGGGCTGAAGTTCGTCAGCGTCGACTGCGCCCAGTCGATGTTCGACATGCGATCGCCCGACTGCCAGTCGCGCAGCCCGACGAAGTCGAAGCCCGATCCGTGGAAGAGGCTGCGGTGCTCGCCGATCGTGAACTCGCGCATCCGGCGCATGATGAGGAGCTCGATCTCGGTGAGCTCCGACAGGTTCACGAACGGTTCGACGTCGGTTTCGCGCGTACGCATGAAAGTTCAGATTGCAGATTGCAGAGTTCAGATTTCCAGTTCTAAGTTTTCAGTTTTCAGTTTTCAGTTCCAACTTATGGAACCGCCACCCGCTCGACCACGTCCGCGATGACGCTGTCCGTCGTCAGGCCGTGGCTCGCGGCGTGGGGGCCGAGCCAGAGCCGGTGACCGAGGATGTACGGCGCGAGATCCTGGATGTCCTCCGGATACACCTCGGTCCGCTTGCGCACGAGGAGCGCCCAGACTTTCGCCAGCCGCCCCCAACAGATAATCGCGCGCGGCGAGGCGCCGAGATCGACGCCGTGCTCGACCAGCTCGGATGGCGAGTGCACGTGCCAGTCGGTTTCCGGGTTGTAGGGCCGCGTGGCCGCCACCAGCCGCTGGATGTACATGGCGAGCCGCGGGTGCATGAACACGTGCTCGGTGATCGCGCCGCGCAGCTGGATGATGCGCTCCTTGGACATGAGCTCGTTGAGGTGCACTTTCTTGAAGTCGAAGTGCACGAGCTTGGCTTCCTCTTCGGGCGGCAGGTACCCGATGTTCACCATGATGGCGAACCGGTCGGTAGCCGCTTCCGACAGCGGGAAGGTCCCCTGTCCGAGCTCGATCGGGTTCATCGTCGCGATGGCGAAGCTGAAGGCCGGCAGCTCGAAGGTGGTTTTGCCGACGGTGACCGTCCGATCCTGCAGCGCTTCGAGGAACGCGCTCTGCGACTTGAGCGGGATGCGGTTGATCTCGTCGAGCAGGATGACCTCCGCCTCCGCGAGCGGACCGAATTCGGTCATGAGCTCGCCGGTGGCCGGATTGATCATCTGGAAGCCGACGACTTCCGTCGGCTGCAGGTCCGCGCGCCCCTGGAGGCGCACGAACTTCGCGTTGCTGATGGCCGCGAGGATGACGCCGAAGAACGTCTTGCCGACGCCCGGGACGCCGCGCAACAACAGGTTGCCGGCGTTGACCTGACGCTGTTCTTTCTTGTCGTACGACGTCGGAATCTCCGACATCAGCACGACGTTGGCGAGCGCCTTGGCTGTGTCGTAGCCGACGAGCGCCTTTCCGCCTTCCGCGACGATCGACTCGTGGAACCCGATGGCTTGTTCGAGGTCAGGATGCATCAAATGGGAGTGACATATTACTTGATAGAATGCCCTCCGATGAACAAAGTGCTGGCGAGCGCCGAAGAAGCGGTCGAGCGCATCCCGGAGGGCGCGACGATTATGATGGGCGGTTTCGGGTTGTGCGGCATCCCCGAGACCCTCATCGCCGCCCTGCGCGCGCGCGGCACCGGAGGGCTGACGGTGATCAGCAACAACGCCGGCGTGGACGATTTCGGCATCGGGGTGCTCCTCCGGACGCGCCAGGTCCGGAAGATGATCGCCACCTACGTGGGGGAGAACAAGGAGTTCGAGCGCCAGTTCCTGACCGGGGAGCTCGAGGTCGAGCTCGTGCCCCAGGGGACGTTCGCCGAGCGGATCCGGGCCGGCGGCGCTGGCATCGGAGGCTTCTTTACGCCGACCGGCTATGGAACGCTCGTCGCCGACGGGAAGGAAACGCGCCTCATCGACGGCAGGCCCTACGTGTTGGAGCAGCCCCTGAAGGCCGATTTCGCGTTTGTGAAGGCCTGGAAGGGCGACCGGGCCGGCAATCTCGTGTACCGGAAGACCGCACGCAATTTCAATCCCGCGATGGCGACCGCGGCCGCGGTGACGATCGCCGAGGTCGAGCATCTCGTGGAGCCGGGCGAGATCGATCCGGACCACGTCGTCACGCCGGGGATTTTCGTGAAACACATCCTCCAGGGCGTGCACTACGAGAAACGGATAGAGAAGAGAACCGTGAGAAGGCCGCAGACGACGTAAGCCACGAAACACACGAAAGACGTCTTTGTTTTCGTGAGTTTCGTGGTTGTCGAATGGTGTTTATGGATACTCGCGATCGGATCGTGACGCGCGTCGCCCGCGAATTGAGGGACGGCGACTACGTGAACCTCGGCATCGGCATGCCGACGCTCGTCGCGAATCACATTCCGGCCGGCATCAACATCACGCTGCACTCGGAGAACGGCCTGCTCGGCATCGGACCGTATCCGGCAGACGAGGAAGTTGACGCCGATCTCATCAACGCCGGCAAGGAAACCGTCACCGAAACGTCCGGCTGTTCGTATTTCAGCAGCGTCGACTCGTTTGCCATGGTGCGCGGCGGACACATCGACCTCACGGTCCTCGGCGCGCTGCAGGTGGATCAGGACGGCAACCTCGCGAACTGGATGATCCCCGGCAAGATGGTGAAGGGCATGGGCGGGGCGATGGACCTGGTCGCGGGCGCGAAGAAGGTGATTATCGCGATGGAGCACGCCACGAAAGACGGCGGGCACAAGATTCTGACGCGGTGCACGCTGCCGTTCACCGGCCTGAAGGTCGTCAACCTGATCATGACCGAGCTGGCTGTGATCGAGGTCACCCCGCGCGGGCTCGTGCTCAAAGAGATCGCCTCGGACACGACGCTCGACGCCGTCCGCCACGCCACG
>Ga0209515_10009427_pt1 | contig 11112 bp, 12 predicted proteins | sample Subgroupgradi54m_FD_187454 | JGI IMG/M metagenome (GOLD analysis project Ga0209515, IMG submission 187454) | Subsurface groundwater microbial communities from S. Glens Falls, New York, USA - GMW60B uncontaminated upgradient, 5.4 m (SPAdes)... ...
TAAATATGCCGACCTGATCATCGAAGCCCGCCAGCGTTACGCTAAAAGCCTTGAAGAAGAACACGAGGTTGGGCTGGCTCAACACCTGCACGACATGGGGCTCACCTAGCCCAAACCTCCTGGGCGCAGCAAAAAGCAGATTGAATTTGGCAGGCGCTGGCTGGCGTGCCTAGACAACTCCCTTCGGTCGGTCTCGCCTTTTTCTAGAAGAGGGGCGAGCGCTATTCGCTGAAGGGGTTCTTGCGGGCGGAGTCGAAGAGACTATGGACTTCGGTATTGCTTTGTTCTAAGGACTGAATTTGTTTAATAGCGTTTTTGTCGACCTTGGGGATGGCCGATGTAGTAGCATTGTCGGCTCCGGCCGGCGGTTCAGCTCCAGCCAGCTGGCTGATTCGCCAGACGACAAACAGGTAAGCTATTAGAACGACCATTAGAGCAATGAAGGTGACATGCTTAGGCAAAACCGGCAAGAATTTTTTGACTTTGAGACGCCAATCTTTAAGGTTAAAACTTAAATCTTTACTCATCGAATTTCCTTCCAAAAAATTCAGGTGACAGGTGACAGGTGACAGGTGACAGAAAACCGGTAGCTACTCTAACCTCTAACCTGTAACCTCTAACCTTGTAGTTTTTCATGGCTTTATAAATATGTTAACGGTCATTGTGAAGTTAATGGATTGGTCACTAGCTTGGGGCTGGATGTTAACTTGGGTAATTTGGGCAGTACGGCGGTTATGCTCGATGCGCCCAAGAAAATCTAGTAGCTTGGTGTAGGTAACTTTTTTGGCGTCCGGCACGCCGGCGCCAGTTTGCGGCGTGATGGTTAACTCCAGTGAGTATAAGCTAGGGATACCTTCGACCGGTTTGGCTTGGGAAATGGCGCTGGTAGGCGGTGCTGTGGCGGCATCATTGCTGGCGGGGACAGCGGCTTTGGTACCTAAACTGCTGGCCGTGAAAGTGATGGAGGCAATCGCAATGCCCGATTGGTCGGCCAGTCTAAAAATGTCCAGTACAGCTTGGGCCTGGTCTTTATCACTGGGCAGAACACCCTTAGCTATGTCATTAAAGTAAGCGTATTGCTGGACTTGCTTTTTGGCAGCTGCTAGGTTAGCGCTTTGGGCGTCAACAGTTTTACTTTGCTGCTTTAATTCAACTAGCCTCTGGCTCTTGGCCGATAAAGCACCAAGGCCGCCAAAAACAATAATAAAGAAGACCAGACTGGCGCCGGCCAGTGAACCAAGCAGGACTAATCGCATACGGCTTTGACTCATTGCTTACCCCCAGGAACATTAAGAAACTGGCTCTGAGTCGATTTACTAAACAGGGCTCTAAAGCTAGCGCTACAGGGGTAAGCGCTGCCGGAAGTTGCCGAGCAATTGACGTTGACTATGTCAACCTTATCAAAAATTTTGTTTTTAGGGTCGCTCAAGTTAACAGCGATCTGGGTAGCTGATGTATAATCGCGAGCGCTGGCGCTTAGATCCAACCCGCCGTCAACCTTGGCCAAAGTCAGGCCTGAAAGAACCGCACCTGGCGGCATGACCGAACCAATTTGGGTAATTAAGCCAGAAAAACGGATCTCGCGCGACAGCACTTGGTTAATAATTTTAATATTGTTGGTTATAGCCTGGGCTTTTTTCTGGGTGCCGGCTAGATCTTCAGCCTGTAGCTGTTGATTGACAGAATCAATATTTTTGGCCAGGTTTTTATTTTGTTGAGTGATATAAACCCAGCCAACGGACAGGATTAGCACCAAGCCGCCGCACGCCACCGTGGCCGCGACTAGCCAGCGGCGTAAAGTGGCATTTAGGTGTGAATAGCGCAGGCTGGAGCCGTACTCTGAGGGTAAGAGATTTATCATGAGAATATCTCCTGGGAACTTAAAATTGCCTCGCCGGCCACGGTGACATACATTGAGCTAGCCAATTCGGTTGGTGGTGCCAGGTCGCCAAAATCGATGTTCGGCCAAGGATCCAGCCGCCGCGACGGTACACCCAGTTCGCGGGCCAGGTATTCATTGAGCCCGCGTATGGTGCCACCACCACCGGTAGTAATAATTTGGCTGATTTTACGGTGTCGACCGGCGGCTCGCTCGTCATAGTAGCGCATAATTTTGCGGACTTCTCGGATCATCGGTTCTAAAATTGGGCGGGAAGCTTCTAAAATGGCCATGGCTTTAGTACCGGGCCCGATGCCGTATTGACTCTTGATAACGTAGGCCTCGGAAGGTGTGACGTTGAGTTTTTTAGCGATTAAATTGGTTAGTGTGTCACTGCCGCCGCTAACAGTGCTGTTAACAAACATACTTTGGTCAAAGACAGCAATGTCGATAGCCACCGAGCCGAAATCAATTAGCAGTGAGGCTTCGGAGCGGGAAAGGTCAGCTATACTAAAAAGCCGGGCCGCAGCGTTCATGGTGGGTTCTAGTGCCACCGGCTCAAAGCCCACCGACTCTAAAAATTTAATGGTGCTGTCAACGATATTTTTGGGAGTTGCAACTACTAAAATGTCTATACCATTAGAATCCTGGCGTGAAATGTCATAATCAAGATATAAGTTTTCCAGCGGGATGGGAATGTATTGCTCGGTCTCTAGTTTTACGGCGTCCTCTATTTCCTGCTTATCCATCGGTGGCAATGTCATTGGGCGGTTAAAGGTGTGTGAGGTCGGGACACTGCAAGCCACGCGCTTGGTGGTGATATTGCCAACCAGACGGTCGCTGAATAATTCACGCATGGTATGAGCTAGTACTTCATGATTAACAATAACACCGTTAGTAATAGTGTTTTCTGGATAGTAATTACTGACGCCGTAGCCAAGCACTTTTGGCTTTTTGCCACTAATGCGTTCCAGCTGCATGATTTTTATGCTGGAATGGCCAATGTCCAGACCAAATAACGGCTGCTCACGATAAAAATTCAGTTTTGAAATGCCCACTCTTTTATACTTCTAATCCTTATCTAAAAGTATAGCATCCGAGACCGCTAACTAAAGCCGGCGCCCCTAAGCCCTAAAAGCTGCGGCGGTAGCCATTGGCCACCCAAAAAATGTTGCCGGTGCTGGTGGTGCTACCAAAAGTTATCGTGCCGCTGTTTTTAAGCTCGATTGTTTGGCCAACCAAAGCGCCAAGTTGACCGCTATTTTTTACCTGGACCTTGCTCCAATAAGCGTAAAAAATACTCTGCGGACCTTGGGAGGAGTTATCGAGCGAAATAGTCACCGCCCCCCGTGAATTATAAAGATTAATGCCGGTTAAGGCAGTACAATCCGGCGAGCAAGCGGCATTAGCCCAATAAGTGTAGATTTCAAAACCGGTGCCACTGGCGTTAGAAACCAGATTAGCGCTATCTTTAAAGCTAGCGCCATCTTCACCGTCAACCATAATGTTGGGCCTGGTAGCACCTAGCGAATCGGCGACTATCATCTGGGCTGTGTTGCTAACCGTCAATTCGCCGGTGATCCAAACATTGCCAGCAACAGTCACTTTGCAGCTGTTAGAAATGGTGACATCACCAGAGATTTTGGTGTTAGCCGCCCAGATTTTTGTACCGCTGGAACAGGAAGCCGACGCGCCGGTTATGGTGGTAGCAACAGCTGCTTTTTGGCCGGCCCGATCATAAGAAGGCAAAGCCTGGGTTGTCACACCAGAGCTGGCCACCAGACCGGGATTGTTCATATTGTTACCATCAATCTGGTTATTAGCTTTAACTGTGCCGTAAATTTTAGCGTTATTATTAATAATAATCGGCTGTACGCTCTCACCAGCATTACAGATACGGGGATAGCTTGCATCAGGCGGTAAGGGACAGGCCGCATCAGCCACGTTGACATTGACCGGGTTACTAGTCAAGCCAATTTGAGAAGTGTTAGACATAGTAATGGTGCCGTTTATAAAAATATCGCCAGCCAGTATCTTTGAACTGTTGCTCATAATTAAGCCGCCGGCACCGCTGATAATACTGTAGCTGCCTTGTTCTACGGCTCGCAGGTCAACCTTAACGCTTACGCTAGTCGCAGGCGTAGCGGCGCTGGCTGGCCAATAGGTTTTGCCAGTTGAGGTGATAGTCCGGCTGGAGCTGCTATTGGTGATAATCGTTTCCGCGAAAGTCGTCCGCATTTGGCTGTCGCTATGCAAGGTGGTCTCACCAGTGCTTGCGTAATTGTTGTTTTGATTAATCTGGCCGATGGCGTAATCGGCGCCCGAGTCAGCAGCTAGTTGGGCCATAGTGTGGAACTGATCCTGGCGACTAGAACGATAGCTGGAGACGCTCAAGTTCAGATAGACCGCTACGATAAGAATCATCGACGGTACAACAATTATTAGCGTTACTAGAATTTGGCCTTCCTGTTTAAACTTTGTAAAAAATTTCATGCTAGAACCTGTTTCTTAGAGTTACTTGGATGCTGTTATTCAGACTGATGGCCGAGCCAAAAACTGTTCGCTTCAAGCCCAGATCTATTTTAATTAAGCGCGCCAATACGGGGTCGATCGTTAAATTATTGTTCTGGTCGTAAAATGTGAAAGTCATCGATTGCATATAGTCGGCCAGCTGTTTATCTGGCGGGCAGAACCCCGAGGCTGAGCTAGGCGGACAAGAGGTAATCAGTGAGTTACCAGCGGCGCCGGGATTAGCTAACTGTCGCTCCATGAGGTTGGTGCCGCTTTTGTAATAAACCAGCTCATTCATGTAGGGACTACCGGTGCCAGGATTAATAATATAGTTACGGGCCGAGTTGAGCGCCGGCGACGCAATCACGATTACGAAGTTAGTGTTGCTAGTGTTCCAGCCGCCGCTAGGCGCATTGGCGTCAGCAATTGTGTTGGTTTGACGAACCCCATTGCCCAATCGGAGTACTTCGACTGTCACTCGTAGCAGGTTCTGCGAGTCAGCAGCCATATCAATTGCGGCATTATTTTTGGTAATCAGTACAAAATAACTGGTCATAGCCGACATGAAAGCTAGAAATAAAATCGAACTGACGGTAATACCGACGGCTAACTCTACTACCGTAAACCCAACCTGACTTTTATATTTCCAGGACCTAAGCACTTGAGTGCTGGGGGCGATTTCTTCCCGAGGAGCGGAACAAGTCGTACAAGTGGTACGGTGAGTGAGCACTGCAGGGAAAAATCGTGTCCAGTGCCAAGAGCGCCAGTGCAAGCCGAGCTCGGCTTGGCTGGAGCAGGCGCGGTGCACAGATCCTAGTCTATTGGATAACACTTAGCTCTCCTACGTAGGTCGTATAGCTGTAAGTTTGGGTTTTACCTTTATCGTTATAGGTTACCGAGATGTCGGCTTTTTTGAGGCCGATGCTGGGGCTGGTAACTGTCATGGTGCCGCTGCGGGGGGTGGGTAGCTGCGCTGGAAGCTCACCGCTAAGGTCGGTAGTGCCAATACTCAAGCCGTTAAAGCCAATATTGCGCAAAGCTTCAACTTTCCCCTCCACGTAAGAGTTAGATAGTATGACGTTGCGGCTTTTTTGGCCCAGGCTGATATAGCTGTTGGTAATTTGAGCCAGAGAAGCGATAAATAAAGTGCCAACAACTATAGATAAAATAAGCTCTACCAAACTAAAACCAGCCACGTCCCACTTTTTCATGCTTATGTTTTTAAGTATAAACGAAAATCCCGGGGATTGCCCCCGGGATTATTCTTGAGTTTTGATACTCTCCGCGATTTTTGGTCTAGTTCAAAGACTGCTTGACGTAGGTACCGCCACCTTCCAGAGTGGCTGTCAGTGTGTAGCTAGTACAGTCACCGCCAGCGCCATTGTCACAGGCTGCAGGAGCGACAGCATAAGCATAAGCATTAGCTGCCGGTGCGGCTACAAGGGTCTGAGAGGCTGGGTTCTTAGGATCTGCCAGCGCTGCAGCGTCTAGGCCCTTCATGTTGGTGCTGCGGAAAGTCGGATCATTGACATTAGCCAGTGTCGGATACTTACCGTTTTGGGCCTGGTAAGCCTCGAGCTGGCCGTGCAGAGCCTTGATGTCGGTCTTTCTTTCTGTGTCGCGTGCTTTTGCCTGGATACCGCTATAGGTGACGACAACTAAAGCCGCCAAAATACCAATAACAACGATGACAATCAAAAGTTCAACAATTGTAAAACCTTTGGCTGCCGTCTTTCTTAATGAGGTCATGTTAAATGCCCACCCTTCTTGTTTTTGATTATTAATGCTAGAACACTTTTTGTTCTTACCCCTGATTATAAACAGTAGCGTTTTCTTGTCAAGGAGTATCCACACCACCTTTAGCAAAGGTAGTTAAGCGTTTTTTTACAAAAGAACCAAAACTATTCATACTTTTGGCCGTCAAAAGTATGCAAAACCTCCCGAACGCACCAGAAAAGGCAGATTGAAGCTAAACTGCTCCGAAGCGCGCCAGAACAACGACAAGCGGTCCCTCACTATTTCCATATGAGGTTCGGGACTGAGTTTTGGCTTTACCCGCTCCTTCCGTAGTTTAGTTTCATCTGTTTCTGGCGATGTTCGGGATATATCAGGACAGTCCTGATGTCCGGAAAAACCGATATTTAGTTGATGATTCACAACCCTTATTGTATAATAACCACACTTTTGTTGAGCATTTGCTCCAAAGGTGTTATTTGACAAGCAGACTTTTAAACGAAGCGAGACTCATTTACTTATGTTAATGAGTCCGTGAGCCTCGCTTCGTGACTCTATTTGGAGGGCGCGAACCAATCAACCTGCGAGGAGGAATGAGGTAAGTTTCGATGTCTTCAGTCGCACCCGCACCTACGAAATTCAGGATGCGTTCGGAGGAGACCTTCAGAGGTGGCAAGGTGATCGGTGCTCCCGTCTGGGGAATCAACTCAGACAGCGTCTACCACCTGATGGGTCGAAGCTCGAACGACGTGGGCGTCGGCCATTTCGAGGACTGGCGCCGATTCGATCTCGAGTTTGCGCTCGAGCTCGTCAGGCGCAGCTGCCGCTACCAGTCCGACCTCGAGTCCGTGCAGGTCAGAGGGGTGATAATCAAGCCCCAACTTGCCCTCTCACTCTGGATGCGTGGCGAGATCACCAATCGCGACATCCGAACATCTGTATTCACCCCGTACGTCGGCAACCCATGGCTCGTCATGGCGGACTACTTCGGTGACGAGCTCGACCTCGTCGTCGCAAGGTCGCAGTTCAACGTCTTCGACGTGATGATCGCAGACCCGCGCGAACGCTTCACGGCGGCTCGAGTTGGGAATCACGATCTCCCCCGGCCGAGCCTCAAGCCTCTTGCGGGCGGGAGGTGATACAGATGCCATCGGGGGATCCGACCAGCAAGAAGACTCCACGGATTCACAGAGCCCAACTGGAGCTTCGATTCGCTGTGGCGCTGGCTGTCATGGTCATCGTCTCGTTCTCATTGCTCGTCCCAGCCATCTTCTATCGTCCGATCTGGAGATGGCAGAACCGTGTGGTCGACTGGGCCGAGGAATGGGGATTCGAACCCATCCGGCGCCTGCCACGCGGTAACCTGAACTGAATCGAAGCGATTTGCGACCGATCCAGGAGCCAGCAGGCCGGTCGCTCGTTGCGACCGGCCTGCACAACCCTCAAAGTCTGCTTGTCATATCCGCTTCATGAATATGAATTCATGCTGAAGAGCTCAAAAGAGCGAAAGCGGAAGGGAGTGGTATAATTTAAGTATGAAAAAGCTAGATTTTCACTCTGTTGTTTATAAAGAAGGCAAATATTTCGTTGCCCAGTGTTTAGATGTTGACGTGTCTAGCTTTGGCCAGTCTGAAAAAGAAGCCCTAGACAATCTTCAAGAAGCGTTGGAGCTTTATTTCGAAGACCAGGACATTGGTGATATAAAACTTAGCCAAAACCCCAAGTTACACACTCTGCACCTGCAAAATGCCTAAACTTTACTCTTCGCGTCACATAATAAGGGTGCTGGAGAAACACGGCTTTATTTTTATCAGCCAAAGAGGTAGACACGCTAAATATCGCAAAGTCAGCCAACCAACATTAACAGCCATCATTCCAGCAGCCAGAAAAGAGATTCCAGAAGGTACTTTCCGTTCTATCTTGCGCCAAAGCAAGTTAGACAAAAAAGATTTTATTTAGATTTTTAACTCCCGATGTTTTTGGACAGGCCGGCGATCGGGCCCATAACACTGGCGGCAATCAAGCCGACAATGCCGCCCAGCAAAACAATCATTACTGGTTCGATAATGCTGGCTAGGCTGTCAACCACAGCATCAACCTCTTCTTCATAAAACTCGGCGACTTTGACCAAAATCTCGTCAATTTTGCCGGTTTCCTCACCGACGACAATCATCTGGCCGACGATTGGTGGAAAGTACTTCGCGTTGAGCAGCTGCTTGCCCAAGGACTGGCCGTTTTTGACGGCTTCGGCGACCTGGGCTAGCTGTTTTTGAATTACCCGGTTGCCGATGGCTTTGCCGGTAACTTCTAGGGCTTCCAGGACGGTTACGCCCGAGCTCATCAGTGAAGAAAAGGTCCGGGCAAACCGCGCGACAGCGATTTTCATAATCACCGTTTTAAGCACTGGAATGCGTAGTAAGAAGTAGTGGAACTTATATTGTCCGCTTGGTGTACGGATGTAACGCCGCAGATAAATAATACCGACAATTAACAGCGCCAAGATTAAAATAGCGTTGGGTAATGAACCGATTAATGGCAGTTTATTGATTAGAGGTAGGGCGTCCAGAATACTATGGCTGGTCAGGAAACTGCTGAGGTTCAGCAGCATTTGAGTGTAGATAGGAAACTTGGCGTTGGGGCCACCTAAATCATGCAAAATCTTGCCGATTTTGGGGATGACAAACAACATGATGCCAAAGAAGGCAATAACCGTAATGCTTAAGATGACCATCGGGTAAGCCATAGCCGATTTTATTTTGTGGCGGATGGCTGAATCTTTTTCGACCTGCAGCGCCAGGCGTTTCATAATATCATCTAAGATGCCCCCGGCTTCGCCGGCGCGGATCATGTTGACATAAACCTCGCTAAAGACGCGGGGGAATTTAGCCATGGCATCGGCTAGAGGTATGCCGCTTTCGACATCGTGATTAATGGCCGTGACCACACCTTTAAAATATTTATTTTCGGTTTGAGCAGCCAGAGTGTCGAGGCCGCGCGGCAGTGGTACGCCGGCACTAATCATGGTCGACAGCTCACGGGTGAAGATGACCAAGTCTTTAATCTTGACCTTTTTGCGCCAGCCAAAACCGCCCTTTTTGGCCTCGGCCTCCTTGATAATTAGTGGCTTGACTCCCTGGGAGTGCAGCATACCAAGGGCTGCCTCCCGGCTGGCGGCCGTCAAAATGCCGCTGGATTGGTGTCCGTCGCGGCCCAGGGCGGTATAGCTAAAATCAGGCATGGATTCGCTCCGCTCGTAAAAAACAAAAAACAAAAAACAAAAAACAGTTTACTAAAACCTTGCTCTTTGCTCTCTGCTCTTTGTTCATTGTTATCTCTCTGTCGTGACGCGCATTACTTCTTCAAGCGTCGTTTGGCCGCGCAGCGACTTTATCAAGCCGTCGGTCTGCATGCTGACCATACCGTCTTTTAGAGCCTGGTTTTGCAGCAGCTCGCTGGTACTGCCGCTGACGATCATTTTTTGGACCTCCGGGCTAATATTTAAGACTTCGTAGATACCCAGCCGGCCGTGAAAAGAGCTATCGGCGCTGGTGCTGCTATCTTTTATGCGCCAGAGTCGTTCGATAGTCTGTTCGGTGGTTGACGGCTCGCTAGCGGAACTTGTGCCGACATGGCTTTGCATGGCCTGCATCTCTAGTTCATGGACATGCTTCATAGCCGCTGCGTTTGATATGCCAAAGGCCGCCTGGATCCTTTTAGCAGTCGCGTCGTCCGGCTTGTAAACCTCCACAGCGTCGGGTACTAATTTGCGTACTAGGCGCTGGGCTACTACTGCCCGGACGGTGCTGGCAATCAAAAACGGCTCGATGCCCATATCCAGCAGGCGTGGCAGGCAGGTGGCGGCATTATTAGTGTGCAGGGTGCTAAAAACCAAATGGCCGGTCAGGGCGGCCTGGATCGCCAGGTTAGCAGTCTCGGAGTCACGGATCTCGCCAACCATTATGATATTGGGGTCTTGGCGTAGCAGCGCCCGCAAGCCGTTGGCAAAGGTCATACCAGCCAACGGGTTGACTTGGACCTGGTTAACGCCGGGTATTTTATACTCCACCGGATCTTCAACAGTGCTGATGTTTACCGTTGGCTGATTGAGGCGGGAAAGGATACTAAATAAACTCGTGCTTTTACCGCTGCCAGTTGGCCCGGTAAACAAGATCATACCGTGCGGCCGGGTTAAAGCTTGCTCTAATCGCTCCAAGCTGATGCCCCAAAAGCCCAGCTCGACCAGTGTTGAGGCTTTGCTCGATTCATCTAAAATACGCATCACCACCTTTTCGCCCTCGCTGATAGGCAGGGTGCTGACGCGCAAGGCATACTGGCCGCTGCCGACGTTGATTTTAAAACGGCCGTCTTGGGGAGCCCGGCGTTCGTCAATTTTGAGGTTACTGAGGATCTTAATGCGGCTAACGAGCGATAGCAAAAGTTTTTTAGGCAGCTTGTTAGTCTCGCGCAGCTGGCCGTCGATGCGGTAACGGATCAAAACCTGGTTCTCGCGCGGTTCGATGTGGATATCGCTAGCACCTTGCTTGACGGCATCTTGGATAATTAAATTTACGGTCTGGGCGATTGGACTGTCCTCGGCTAAATCTTCGGCTTTGATTTCCTCCTCGGCTTCAGTGTTTGAGGCGGTGCTGTCGGTGGCAATGACTTCTGTCAGCTCTCTACTGATATTGCCGCGGTATTGGTCCAGGGCTGTCAGAATATTGGAATGGGTGGCCACATAAACTCGGATATTGGTGCCCAGCTGTTTTTGCAAAAAGTTCAGCGCCTGGACGTCGTCGGGGTCTTCCATGGCCAGCAGCTTGCTGCCGTCTTCGCGGACATCAAATAGCACCACATTATATTGGCGGGCGATGTGTTCGGGGATAAGTTTTAAGACTTCCTTGCGCAGGTTTTTTGGTACGATTTCTACGAACGGTACTTCGGTGCGGGCGGCGTACTCTTGGACCAACTCCTTCTCGGTTATGAGGTTG
>Ga0209515_10009430_pt1 | contig 11108 bp, 9 predicted proteins | sample Subgroupgradi54m_FD_187454 | JGI IMG/M metagenome (GOLD analysis project Ga0209515, IMG submission 187454) | Subsurface groundwater microbial communities from S. Glens Falls, New York, USA - GMW60B uncontaminated upgradient, 5.4 m (SPAdes)... ...
TACCTTTTACTAATTCGTCATCGGGAAGCGGGTAGATACCAATATCAAGTCGTTGGAAAAATAACGCTTCTTCTTGCATAGTCCATGGAAGTTGTTCGATTTGAACGCCAGGGATAGAAATTTTAGTTTCTCCTGCTCCCACAATACGAAAAACAAAATCATACTGCTTGGCTAATCGGCTTAAAACTGGAGCTACAATATTCAGATATTTAGCCGTCGAATGAGAACCGATCCAACCAACGACTAAACGTCCGTTTTTCCCATGAGTAGAAGGAGGGCAGAAGCGATCTAAATCAAGCGGCGTAGGTATCACAGTAACATTTAGATTATGCTTAATAACAAAATCTCGCAGGAAATTATTGCAAGTAATAACATGCCGAGCAGCAGAAATTAAACGTTGAACTCGATCGCTGCCACGAAGCCACCGAAAACGTACCGGCATATAAATAGTATCATCAAGATCGTAAATAACAGGCACACCGGAACGAAACAACATTCCCTCAAACATTGGAAATGAGAAAGGATGTACCTCTAAATGCACCAATACGGCGTCATACTTAGCAAGAGACATCAAATGCCGAGCGCGGTCAACCGTTCCGCGAAATACCGCCGCTAATTTCTCGATCGTGTGGCCAGATTGGTAGAGAATACGGAAATCTTCTGAAGTTAAAAATGAATGATGTGTGCAGGATATACCGGCCGCTTCCAAGTACGGCAAATATTGAAGCGCACGATACCGAGAACTTGCTCCTTCAATGGGATGAGGAGTAAGCACGAGTAATTTACTAGACATCAATTACAACCCCGAATAATCTTTAGAATTCTATTCATGAGCATCGCTATAAATGTTTGCATAGCTAGGAATGCCGACTGACGTTAGAGAAAATCTTTGAATCGCAATATCTCGGCAACGTTTTTCAAGTTCTTGATTACTCTTTAAGTCTAGATATTCTTGATATTGTTTTCCGTTTAAACCATGGTTTTTACAAATAACGCCGACTCGGTGATCCAAGAGCATTTTTTCTATACCTCTACTAAAGGAGGTTGTTGCAACGGGAATGCCGCAGGACAAATATTCGGTCAATGTAATAGGAAAAGAAGCTCTTTTTGACATGCACTCTTTTAAAAAAAGTAACCCGAGTTCGGCAATTCCGATTAGCCTTGGCATTTCTGAAATATCGGCCGCTACAATCTTAAAATCAGAAATTGAATGTTTTCTGAGTAACGCTGTCAATTCTGTTTTGTCGTCTAAAGTTACGACCAGCAAAAATGCTCTCTCGTTATATTTTTTGAGTAATGCGAAATATTTCAGCATATCTTCCACTAAATACCATTTCGCCAATGAGCCTGAATAGACATAGATATCTTTGTTATCTAAACCAAGCTCCTTTTTTGTTTCGTTTTTTTCTTTTAACGAAATTGGTGTGAAAAAATTATTGTCTACACAACAGGGTATTACGTAAACTTCTTTTGTGCGTTCAAAAGCACGTAACATTTCTCTTGCATCTTCCGTTAGAACCACAATGTAACTAAACTCTTTTATAAATTTCCTTTCAAAATACTTAGTTAATATATATTTAAAAGATTTTTTTCTCCAATAGTTTATATCTGCATACTCATCCGCCATGAAACCTCTCATATCAAAAATCGATTTCCCCGCCTTCCGAAATTTCATCACAATCCAAATAATTAAAGCAGCTACATAAGAGCGAGCATGCAAAATATCAATTTTTTCATCTAAGAGGCGTAAAACAAGCCTTACACCTTTACACACGTCAGAAAATTTTGTAAAAAGTCCGGCGCCCTCACTTCTTTCTAAAGCATACCAACGGATATCTATTTCTGCGAGTTGACTTTTCATGCGTTGAACGTCAACATTCTCAAGGGAATCCTTTTTTTCAAATGTAACTAGTCTGAATTTGTACCCTTCCAAAGCTAAACCCTTCAAGTAAGGAAGGATTTGGCTCTGACCAACGGGGTCAAAAATCCCATTAAAAGACACGTATAAAACTGCTTTATTTGTCATGATTGCTAAACTATTTTAAACTGATTTTCGTACGAAATGAATTTGTTTTTGGATTAGCTGATATGATTTGGCAGCCAATTTGATTTAAAATGTCGACTACTGCCGCATGTTTTAAAGGATTGTCATAAACGGCAAACATAGCATCTAACGTATCCATCTTAGCCCATTCAATTAATTGTTTTTCTGATAACGGAAAAACATCTCGAAAATCAGAAACTGGAAAAATATAATTCAAAACTCGGTTGCTTATTCCAGGCAAGAAAGGTTTTAGTCGTCGACGAATTCGTAATATTCGATCTGTATTTCGATCTAAAAATTTTGAGAATGACTCAAATGTAAATAACCTTTGAATGACAGGGCGCCACAAATATTTGTGACTTAGCCTCCCTAGATGCGGTGGTGTATAGATGTCAAAGATTACTTCGCCTTCCGGTTTCGCCCAATCATGAATTCTTTTAATCGCTGCGACTGGATCGGGAGTATGCTGCAACACACCTCGACAAAATACATAATCAAATTTGACCTTCATCTTTGGCATAGCCAAGAGATCCGCTTGTATAGCAACAAGATTTTTTGAACCAAGTGCTGCATTAAAAAGAATAGCTCCTGATAAGTCTGTGGCTACAACCAAACGGGCATAACGAACAAAGTATTCCGTAAATCTACCAGCCCCAGCTCCTATCTCAAGGATTGTCTTACCGCTAAGATGCTCGAGAGATTGGTTAAATAACTGCTCAAGAAATTGTTTAGAAATCAAAGTACCATTAGAGGAATCAAGTTGCGTATCCTTGAACTTTTGCCATTGCTTTTCAAAGTTTTCTGCATAATGCTTTCCAGCTACAAAAGAAGGAATTTCGAGATTAGGATCATTCAAATGACCTTTAACCAGAATCATCTGCTTTGGTTCATCTGCGAATATATCACGAAAATTCACGTTTTCCTTAATCAAGTTCTCCACTGTTCCCACCAAATCTGAAAAGAAAATATAAACCACAGTTTATAATGGTCAACATCTTTTCCGTTTAAGTAAAGGGTCAACAAATTTCTAACATAATCTGGATTAAAAATACCTTCTTTTTTGATTCGTTCATGGCTGAGATATTCCGAATAAAGTTCCTTAAGCTCATTTTTGAACCATAAGTAAACGGGCATTCCAAAACCATGCTTTGGTCTTTCAATAAATTTTTTAGGGACATACTTGTAGAGGATTTTTCTTAAAATGTATTTACTCGTCTTATTTTTATATTTAAATTCCGAAGGCAGCTGTGCTGCATATTCTAAAATTTTATGATCAAGAAATGGATCTCGGCCCTCGAGGGCAACGCTCATAGTAGCCCTGTCCACTTTAACCATGAGATCATCAGGCAAATAAGTATTAAAATCGGAAAGGGCCATTTGATCAGCGTAATTTAATCTTGAAGATAGATCAAGATTAAAAATTGAGCTGGAAGGACGTAATAGACCAAGCTCGTCAAAATCCTCTTCGTAAAAAAAACTTGAAAAACTAGTATGTTGCTTTGAAAAAAGATTTTCTCTAAATACCCTTCTTAATTTGTTGTATTTATCTCTAATATTTACTAGCTTTGGTAAAAAAAATTTTGTGTTTTTATAAATTTTCTCAACCGTGCTTGGGTTAATATGATTTAAACAAAAAGACACTGATTGACGGATACTGCCCGGCAACCGATTGATCATTTTTAGACCTCGATCAAACATCCAATACTTAGGATAACCACAAAAAAGCTCATCTCCCCCATCCGCCGAAAGACTGGCTTTGACCTGGCGTTTCGCCAGTTTTGAAACAAGATACGTAGGAACTGCTGAAGAGTCCCCAAACGGTTCATCATAAAACTCTGGGAGTTTTGCAATGACATCATAAGCTTCTTTCGGCGTACAGTAAAAGTCTGTATGATCTGTTCCTAAATGCTTGGCAACTTGATTTGCCCAAGGTATTTCATCAAATTCTTTTTCGTGGAAGCCAATCGTAAAAGTTTTGAGAGGTTTTGTGCTACTTCTCTGGAGTAAAGCAGTTACCAGAGAAGAATCTACCCCTCCGCTCAAGAAAACACCGACCGGCACATCTGAAACCATTCTCAATTTAAAGCTTTCGGTAAGAATGGTTTCTAATTCGTCTGCCACAGCATTTTCTGAACGCGCGAGCCATTTTTCTCGCTCATTTATTCCATTTCTATAATAATCATCTATGGCCCAATAACGGAATTTCCGAATTTGGCCCTTATTATTTAACTCTAAATAATGACCTGGTTCCAATTTATAGGTATGTTTAAAAATAGCGTGGGGGGATGGAATATAACCATACTGGAAATAGAGGGAAAGAGCATTCATATCAAGTTCTTTCTGGAACTTGGGATGCTTGTGAAAAGCCTTTAATTCAGAAGCAAAAATAAACAAGCCATTATTGAAGTAATAATAAAGAGGTTTTACGCCTACTCGATCTCTGCATAAAACTAACTTTTCGGTCCTTTGATCCCATATAGCAAAAGCCCACATCCCGCGAAACTTATGCAATGCGTCCATCCCCCATTGCTCATAAGCTTTTAAAACTACTTCCGTGTCAGTGTTCGATTTGAAATTGTATCCACAGGCTTTAAGTTCTTCCCGAACCTCCGTAAAATTGTAAACTTCTCCGTTATAAGTAATTGTCAAGTTTCCATTATCATCACTCATCGGCTGATGACCTAAATTAGAAAGGTCAAGGATTGAAAGCCTTCGATGTCCTAAAGCTAAACCTTTTGATTTTTTTATGTAAAGACCTGCATCATCGGGTCCTCCGTGAATCAAAGTGTCTCTCATCGAAACAACAGTTGCTTCAATGTCATAGTCATTTTTGAAATTAAAATCTAAGAACCCTACGATCCTACACATTTTGGCTCACCTGAAAAATACTCTCTTTCAATTCAGGTTTGATTAAATTCTGCTTGGAATTCACTTCATAGATAGCCTCATATGTAGAAATCCCGAGGCTCTTCAAATTGTAAGAGATATACGAAACGGTTTTTAACATTTGCTACGCCTGAAAAGAGAGCATATAGAAGGGTTTCGATTTTGCGTAGGAACACTACAGCTAATAATTTGAAATTTTTTATTTTATAAGGGAATATGTTTGGTGGACCGCTGATCCTCTGTTCACTTTTAATTAAAAACAGGTTTCATCGGACTTTGCTTGTGTTCAGAAGACCTAATCATTTCAGAATTAATATATTGGTCTTGCTTGAAGTTAATTATATTATGAGTTTTTATATTCTCCATCACTTCTTGGATTCCAAATCGTACTGTCCGCGCAGGGCGGAAACCTAATCTTTTCGAAAACTTCTTGAAAGAAACTTGATAGCTTATTCGGTCTTGGCTCTCACGAGTCGTGAGGGACACATTCGGAATTACGTCACGAATGATTTCGCCAATACCCTTTAATTGGAAGTTCTCAGCGTCATTTCCTACATTAAATACTTCACCTGCCACTTTTAAGATCGGAGTCCTTAGGCACGCAAGAATTGATTCGGCAGCATCAGCCACATGAAGAAATGGTCTCCACCGATTACCTCCCTCGATAAGTATTTTCTTTTCGGTCATGGCATTTGCAACCATTATGTTCACAATCAAATCGAATCTCATTCTGGGAGATACTCCATATAAAGAAGCGAACCTCAAAATCGTTGGAGAAAAAGAGACATCACTTAAACTGAGAACGGCTTTTTCCGCTTCAACCTTGGCTCTCGCATAGAGCGACACTGGTTTTAAGGCTGATTTCTCATTGATAATAGAACTGTCTGAATCGCCATAAACACTACAAGATGAAACATAAATAAAGCGGTTCAAACCCATGCCTTTTGCAGCTTCTGCGACCATCTTTGTCGCAAGATAATTTACTTCTCCTGTTAATTCTGCGTCAAACGCACAAGCAGGGTCACCAACAATCTCCCCTAAATGGACAACCGCGTCTACTTTTTTCATCTCTTTGATAACCGAAACGATATCTCTCGAATCAGCTTTAACAAAATTGAAATTGGGGTCCCGATAAAGATCGGATATCCCGTGGTCGCCATAAAACAATAAATCATAAGCAAAAACCTCATACCTATGCTCGAGCAACTTCCTGCAAAGAAGAGAACCGACGTAACCCGCTCCTCCAAAAACAAGAACCTTCTTCACTTTCGCATGCATGCGATATCGATCAGCATCCGCAATTACTGTTTGCCGCCAAAGAGAAGCTGAAATTCTCACTCCCAATACACTGGCAACCACCATTGGAAAACTTAGAAGAAATACGGCTCTGTTCATCTTAAAGACATCTATATTAAAAGCCTCCATGCTCCGTTTAAAAAGAGCGAAATCCACTAAATAATATAAACTCCCTGTCGAAATGTAAGCTAAGGTTACAGCACAAAAGATGACAAAAGCCATATTTCTACGGTAATACGCCCCGTGGGTATAAAAACCAAAGAAATGGAATGTGAGCACATGGACTGCCACAATAGGGCCTACGGACCACGCATACCCATTCAACAAAACATTTAAAATTTCACGAGCGCTTTGGGTTACAGAAAAAGATGTCCAAGCAGCAAAAAAATGATTTAACAGAAAAAAGAAGTACAAAAAAGTAGAAAATAGAAGTGCAATAGAAACAATTGTAACATCCATTACTAACCGTAAAATAATAGACTTAATTCGATAAGAGGCCAAGGTTATGGTTACCTTTCAGAATTCGCCATGAAGGATTCTGTAATTGCATCTGAGTTTTTATGCACATAACGAATAATATCACATATTCCAGAAACGACGCCTTCTGTCATATGACTATAAATAGGAAGACATAAGATATTGCGTGATAAATAATCCGAATTAGTTAATTTGTTCTGATATTTTTCCTTAAACCTTTCATAGCTAACCTGCTTATGGACCAAAGGAGAAAAATATTTTCTAGTATCTACATTGTTTCGATCAAGAACTTCGGCTAAAAGATTCCTCGAAACGCCAAATTTGTCCTCGTTGATGACCAGCGCAAAGTCCTTGAAAGTACTCAGGCTTTCCTCTGTAATTTTTTGAAGTGTAATTCCCGGAATATTCCTTAAATGATGAGCATAAAGTTGAGCGACTTTGTTCCGTTTGGTTACTACTCGATCCACTTTTTCTAGTGTTTTTAAACCCAAAACCGCGTTCATTTCAGGCATTCTACAACTAAGCCCTGTAAATAAACAATCATAATTACCTGGATCGCCATAATTTCTGCCCATCCTCAGGAGCTTGGCAAGGTCTGAATCGTTCGTCGTAACCAATCCACCTTCCCCTGCAACCAAAACCTTTGTAGGTGAGAGGCTAAACACCTCACCGGCGCCAAAATTTCCTGACCGAATTCCTTTGTACGTACCACCAAACGCGTGGGCTGAATCAAAAATTAACTTTAAGTTGTGCCGAGTGGCAATCTCTCCCAATTGATCTATAGCTGGAGGATTCCCAAAAACAGATACCGCAAGAATAGCGCACGTTTCCGAATCGATATTCTTTTCAACCTCAACAGGATCTATATTAAACGTTTCCTTATCACAATCAATAAATACAGGTTCGAGGCCGTTCCAAATCAAAGAATGGACAGTCGCCACAAAGGTGAACGTCGGACAGAGCACCTTCCCTTTAAGCCCTAATAGTTTTTCTAAAAGCATCAGCCCGGATGTGCAACTAGAAACAGCTACTGCATGTTTAACATCAATGTATTCCCTGCATTTGTCTTCAAAATAACGCACGAATTTAGCGTTGCTAAGCATTCCTGTGCTAAAAATATCTCTTAGCTCCTGTTGAACTTCTTCAATAGTGCACAATTCAGGAACAACCATACTTATTTTCTTATCAAATAATGGCTTCTGATCGAGAGAGGACGATTGTTTAATCATAAAATCTTCTATCGTAGGAATAATTTGTCATATCAACGTTTTCTTTTTAAAATTTTAACCGGAATCCCAAATGCTGTGGCATTCGCTGGAATATTTTTATTGACGAAGGAAAAGGCGCCTATCGTGGCATTTTGCCCAATGCAAACAGCGGGCATGATAACACTATGACTACCGATCTTACTGTTTTCTTCCAAGACAACTTTTCCCTTCTTGCCATCAATCGTGGATTCTGAGTAAATTGAGCAGTGTGATCCGATTTGGACGTAATCCTTTATAACCACACCATGTTTTGCGTTAATATAGGTAAATGCTCCTATATCTGTTTTACGCCCGAGCTTAAAATTTTTTTTGTTCTTGACGATCCAGCCATATTTGGTAAGTTTACCATCCTGGATAATAGGAAATTTCCAATGCCGAAAGCGTTCCTGGCTTTGCCTGTCATTTTTCTCTATTAAACTCTTCATGTTTGCCCCAAACCTCTAAATTTCTCCGTAGTAGGATGGTTTTTTGAACTGATTCCTTCACATTTTACGACCTTAACAAGCGTGATCAAGATAATTCTTAAATCTAACCAAAAACTGCGCCGATCCACATACCATACGTCGTGCTCAAATTTCTGTTCCCAAGAAACAGCATTTCTTCCGTGAATCTGAGCCCACCCTGTAATTCCCGGCCTTACCTCGTGCCGTCTGGCCTGTTCTCGACTGTAATAGTCAAGATATTCCACCAAAAGCGGTCTTGGGCCAACCAGGCTCATGTTGCCTTTCAGGACATTGATCAATTCAGGCAGTTCATCTAAACTCGTACTCCTGAGGAAACGCCCAAACGCATTCAAACGTTCACCATCGGGTAATAATGACCCTTCTGCATCACGGCTATCGCTTAAGGTGCGGAACTTGAATAAAGTAAACGGTTGTCCGCGTAAACCAGAGCGCTGTTGACGAAAAAGGACAGGTGGACCGAGGCGAAAGTAGACAAGCAGTCCAAATAACACAAATAGTGGAGCCAACAAAATCAACGTTGGAACGGTGATAATCAAATCAAACAGTCGTTTACCACCGCGAAGGTACAGGCGATTTTCTTTCATTGTTCCTGATTGATAATTCATCATTTCTGACTCATATCATTTCTGTCCATGTGTCCAACCAAAAATAGACCCGACGTGTAATTTAAGATACGGTAATTTGATAAACCGATATCTTTGCAAATATCTACCAATCGGTTAGGAGTATAAAAATACACAGGACAATTTCTAAGCGCGTAACGAACTTTTCTTAAAGGTGCCCGAACCAGCGACGGTTTCGGAAAACTTGCTATCACTTTCCGCTGGGTCAACTCCACCATTCTTCTAAGAAAGCTTTGAGGCTTTGCAAGATAGTCAAACACACCTAAAGCTACAACGACGTCGAATTTCCTATCAAACGCATATGAAAGAAAATCTCCTTCAATAAATGTACATACCGCTCCCATATCGTGCTTTCGGCTGAACGCAGTTGCTAATTCAACCATCCGCTCTGAGAAATCAATTCCGACTATGTGCTGCGCGCCTGCCTTGGCGAAAGCAATGCTGTTTCTGCCAGAACCACATCCAACGTCAAGTACGGTACCTCCTCTGATGCTTTCAATTTCATGGGCGGTCAAAGCAACCCTTTCAAATAATCCTTTACGAAATATTTGATTGAACCAATAGTGCCATTTGCTTTCCTCATCATACAATGAATCAAACTGATCTGCCCTTTTTTGAAAATAATTTTTAGTACTCAAGATATTGATCCTTTATGGTCTCAATTCTATCCAAAAAATCTTGGCATGTTGTAAATCGAATTTCTTTGAGCAAACGGTTCAACTTTTTAGGAACTGTTTTCCTTCCCAGATTTTGGTGAATGTTAAGCTGAATACCGCGCATGCGTTCCTTCCACCCGTTCAACTGATACGATCTGAAGATGTCAAGCGGTTCTGGATCAAATTCGTACGGATGAAAATATGCAATAATCGGAATCCGAGACACGTTCAATTGCTTTACTGTGTAACGGGTAAACCAATACGGCATGAGACGGAAATATCCACCTCCAACCGCGATTGGAAACTTCATCCTAGCAAAAGAAACTGTCGTCAAAGGAATTTCAATAATAGCCAAACCATTTGATAAATTGTAACGTGCTATCTGAGACGAAAAGTCGGCAATGCCATATCGGAGGTGATGCATAGGAACAATGCTTGAATCATACTCAAACCCCAATTCCGCGAGCACTGCAAGCCCCCATAATGTGTTCTTACGTACAGAAAACTCTGCGGCCCGATAACCACAAATTTGCTTACCTGTAATATCTTCAAGCAGCTCTTTTGCTTGCCTTGTATCCTCTTCGAATTCTTTTCGGGACAAGCGGTTTAACGTTACATGAGCGTAGCCATGGCAGGCAATTTCATGACCCCGCGCGGAAACTTTCCGTACGAGATCGGGGCATTGTTGTGCTAAAGCTCCTGTTGTGAAAAAAGTCGCTTTTGTGTGATGCTCTTCCAATAAATCAAGCACCGGCTCGACTTGTCTGTAAACATGGTCTACAGCGGTGGGCAAATGGCCGGTAATCCGTCGATAAATCAACTGATACCAATCTTCCAAATCAATTGTCAAAATATTATTGAGGTCCACGACTTTTCCCATTTAAAAGCGACTCCATTCTCGTATAAAAATTACATAAGCGTTGAATCATCTGCCGGCTATCAAAATTCGCTACAATGTGGCGTCTCCCTTCTTCTCCCAACTTAATTCTTTCGGATTTATCTTTGCACAAACGTTCGATAGCGGTAACAAGTGCCCGCGTATCTTTGACCGGAAAAAGAAGGCCATTTCGTCCATCTAACACGACTTCACGACATCCTCGAATATTTGTCGCAATAACAGGGCGCGTCATCGCTGCCGCTTCCATGCAGGCCCGAGGCACACCTTCTCTATGAGAAGGTAGAACAAAAATATCCATCATTGAATACCAATCTGGCATATGCTCTTGCCAACCGAGTAATAGAACAGCTTTGCGCTGCTTGAGTAACTCAATATGGCCGGTACGCACACGGTCGCTTTGTTCCTGATCTTCCGGACCCACCACGATAAATTTGAGATTATTATGTTTTGCAGTGAGTTCTTCTGCGGCAGCAAAAAATTCCGCAAACCCCTTTTC